>JAABUS010000475.1_pt1 | contig 101780 bp, 78 predicted proteins | sample 5560161 | NCBI WGS metagenome assembly JAABUS01 (sample SAMN10711885, study PRJNA513376) | rock metagenome | isolation source: Antarctica rocks | place: Antarctica: Victoria Land, Trio Nunatak nord | collected 2016-01-04
TCTAATTAATTTTATTACCGAACGGGTAATATATATCTTTCACTATTATTAACTATAAAGTATTTCGTCGACGTTTTTAGTATTACGCGCGATCTAGTTTTATATATATTATTATAATAGAGCCGGCGTCTCGCCTTATAAAATTAATAAAAGATTTTATATAAAAAGAATTAAATATAAATAGAAGGCTTCTAAAAAAGATATATAGTATAATCGCGGAGGAAAGTACTATAACCGGTTCTAGTATATCTATCGAAGTAAACGAGGGCCTAAATAAATTATTAATATACTCGTATAAACTCTTAAGTAGTAATATTTTTATTACTATCTTTATTAATCCCTAAATACTTAAGAGGCGGTTTATTTATATTATAATAAATAATATAGAATTCTATTAATTAATCCGTATTTAACCTATTACTATTAGGCGCGGGTAATTCTTAGAATTAAAAGATTTCGTATTAAACGAATATAAAGCCCGTTTAATCTTTAATAAAATTAAAGATATTTATTAATTTCCTACGTTTAAACTAAGGCTCTTTATATATATTTAGGTATCGTAATAAACCCGAGTAATTCTTCGTTTAAAAAAAACTATATTAATTATACTATAATTATTTTATTACGTACTTCGCGTTATCCGGTATTAAAAGTAGAAAGCTTAAGAAAAGAATATTTATTAAAAATATAATTTTATATATTTATAAATAAAATTATTATTTTAAACTCGGACGTGTTTAAACTAAATTATTAAAGTTTATTTAAATCTAGCCTAGATCTCGGTAAACCCTAACCCTAAATTATTTAAATAAGAAATTAATATTAAAATTAATATTTTATAAATATTAACGTCCCTTACCTTATAGGTTTATAGTACTAACTCTTACTTAACTAAGATAATTACGCTAGCGATAATATTCGGGCTATAAACTCGATATATATTATAATAAAATTATTTAATTTAAATAGACGGTACTGAAAGATTTTACTATAATAGATTTATATATAATTTTAATAATTCTAATATAAATAATATTCGTTCTACGGGTGGAAAGGGCTAGGGAAATATATATAACTAATATTAAAGATAATAATTAAATAGATTATTAATTTTAGTATAAAATTATAAACGGTATAAGATATTAATATTCGAAATATTTATTTTAAAATAATTTTCACGGAATTTAAATTATTAAAAACGATATTCGTAGATTTAATAATATAAAGATATATATATCTCTTAAAACTCGACTAGATTAAAGGCCTTATTATATAAATATTATATTATTTAATATTAATCTCTTCTAGTACTCTTTTACTTCTCTTTTATTAAATAATATATAAATATTATTTCTTAAAGTAGAGTCTTAAGTAGGCCGGGTAAATCTTGGATAATTTAATATTCGCGTAGCCTTATATTAGGAGACGAAATCTCGGGTATTATACCCGTAAAAATTAGCGCCCGAGTTTTTAGCTCGTATGTTTTAATTAAATCTAAACCTAGATCTAGGTACGTTTACTATCTAATTTATTATACTTTATTAGAATTAATTATTATAGTTATTATATACACTATTATACCCTTCTAGTTATATAATTATTATTAAATCTATTTATTTATTATCGTTATAATACTATAATAACTCTTTTTATTATTTAATTATAACGGAAAACTATTTAAAGATAACTAGATTATTATGTATATAAAAGACATATATACGCCGATTTATTATTATATTATTAATACTATATTTTAATAAACTAAAGAGCTCGTAGAGTAGTATTACTTTATAAATAATATATTTAAGAATTAACCGAATCTTAAAATTATATTTAAAGATAAAAGAGTCCGGTAAGATTAATATTTAATAATTAAATTTAACGACTAAATCTAAATTTAAAACTATATAAATTTCGGCGAAAAAATATATATTAATATTATTATTTATTAAGGAAACTCTAATAAACCGTTAAAAATTAAATATAAATTTAATAATATACCGCCTCCGGATTTCTAGAGTTAAACGGTAGTAGTAGTTAATTCGAGTAATCTTCGTATTAAATAAAAACCGAGAACTACTCTTAATTCTCTTTTACTTCGTTTATTTAGAGACTTCGAGATCGATTATATATTAAACTAATATACGCTAAAGAAGTTCGTATATAAAACCCGGTTTTTTAAAATCTCCTTATATCTACTATTTAAAGAATTTAATATAATTTATTTATAATTCTTACTATTTTAAGATTATTTAGTATCTCGCGACCTAATAATAGACCCGAGCTTCGATTACCTTATTTATTATATTATAAAGAGGTATTATATTAATATTTTAGAAAATAATAATTTATAAAATATTATTTAATATTTCCTAAATAAAGATATAAACTCGATAAAAATCGAGGTTATAATAAATAATAATTTTAGTTAGTTATATTCTTTATCCTTTAATATTTAATTTAATTTAAAAGATAAATTTATTTTTATTAGGACTTTAAATTTATCTTTTTCCTCCTCCGTTCTAATTTCTTTTAGGTATTTAGTATATTATAAATAAAAGTCTATTATTATACTAGAGGGAGCCCGAAATAAATAAGTTACTACCGAAATTAATATTAAAAGTATATTCGTATTTACTTATTATTTCCCGTTTTCTTTATTTCGAGACTAACCTCTCTTCTTTATAACTTCGAAATATATTTATTCTCTTAATATCTTTAACGAGGATTTAATTTTTTTACTAGTAATAAAAAGATTTAAATACCTATCGAAGCTTTTAGGCCCTAATAATAATAAAGATTATTTATTATTATTATTATCGAAATAAATTCTAAAGAAATCGTTACCCGAAAAGCCTCGCGAATCTCTTAAATTTTTAAAGGAGTCCTCCGAGTAACTAAATTAAAAAAATAAATTTATAATTAAAGAATCCTCGGAATTAATTATTAATAATAATAAAAATAATAACGCGGCTAAAGAAGAGAAGGTAAAGTTAATTATAATATAATAATTAATCGATATCTCCTTTAATAGTATTATATTTATTAATTACCTTCTTCCTAGCTTTAAAAAAATTAATAATAATTATTTATACGAATATATTCACGATAATATATAAGATCGCGTTATTATATTCGCGAAAATCGCCTATTTTAATAATTCTCGCGGTAATAATAAAATAACGATTCCTAGAATACTAAAATTAATCTATTATTAGTAGTAGCTCTATATATTTATAATTATACTATTCTATAAAGAGGACTTCGGATAATTTAATATTATTATTAAAGACGAAATAAATTTAAATAAAGTAAAGTCTCTTAATATATCTTTTAAGTTTCGCGATTAATTTTATTTACCTATAAACTTTTAAAGTTATAGGTTCCGCGGTATTCTATTTTTAATTATATTAAAAATAGGTAGAGATTTAACGAGAGTAAAAAGAGTAATTAATAAAATTTTAATACTACCGCGAAAATACTCCCGCGGGCTCTAAATATTCTACGAATCGATAATTCTATAAATATCTATATTAACTAGACTCGGAAGCTTTTTATATTAAGTTAATTAATAGGTATATATTATTTTTTACCCCGCCGGTTAACCTTAATATTTAAAGTATTAAAATATTATTAATAATCGACTTCGAGGCCTTAAAAGTACGGTTTATAATTATTTATTATAATAATACCGAGTCTAGTTATTAAATAAATATATAAACGATTAAAGAATTATAAATAATACGTAACCCGAATAACTCCGACGTAAAATTATTAAAAGGTATAAAATTTATTAACGCCGCGTAATATAATCTCCCGAGCGAAGTAAATACTTTTATATTTATATTTACTTTATAATAATTATAGGTAACTATTAATAAAGTCTTTAATAAAATATATAAATACTCCTTTATAAAGTATAAAAAAAAAGTAATTAAAAAGGAAATTATTTATTATTTCTAATACGGGTTCGCGATTATAGATAAATATAATAAAATAAAGAATTTAGGTAAAGATCTATAAAATCCTTTTTAAATAATAAAAAAGACTCGTTTTAAATATCGCTTCTAGTTTATAATTATATCCGGAACGATTATTAACTCTAATCTACTAGATATTATAGCCCTAATAAATATTATATACGATATTTCTTAGAACGATTTTAAATATAAATATTACCCCTTTAAACTAGCCGGCCTAAAGATTTTTATTAATATTATTACTAAATATTAAGATTTAAACGATCGACTATAAGAATTCGATAATATAATAAATATATTCGGGAATTTACTTCCTAAATTCTTAATATAACGATATAAAAAAAGTAATTAAAAAGATAATAACTTTATTAAATTTAAAAAACTCTATTAAAATATCCTTAGGACTAATTTTCTTTATAATTATAAAATATATTACGTAACCCTCGTCGCCCGCTAGAAAGATTTAATAATAAAGAAACTCGTAAAATAATAAACTTATTAGGACGATAATTAATATAATATTATATTTATATAGAATGGTCCCGACCGCCCGACTAACGTTAATATTAATTAGGTATTTATAGTAGTACGGCTCCTCCGTTTATATAATTATTTACCTTATCTCTCCGTCTCTTTAACTACGTATAATTAAAAGTAGACTAATAAAGAGATCGAGAACCGGTATATAAATAAAGATAATAATCGGATACTAGAAAACTATATCCTAAGTAGGAATTATATAATATTTAAAAAAATATTTCTTAAATTTAAAATTATCGCCTCCTTTTTCAAGAAATATAAAAGGGTAAATATATTAATTATATCTTTATTCACCGAGATAATTCTAATAATAGAACGGGTAAATTCTTTTTTTCTTTAAAATCTCCGATATAAAAGAGCCCGAACTCGTTTTTTTTATTTTATTAAATTTAACTTTCTCTTTTCTAGTTAACCCTTTTATATTAATATTCATTTATTATAATATATCCGAGAGGAGATTAAATCTAAAATACGAATATTCTTTGGGACCGATAAGAAAAGGGACGCGGCTAAATACGTATTTATATATAAAATTAATTATAATAATATATTACTAGAGAAGGATAAGCCTAATATTTTAATTAAATTTATATATTAAATAAACGTAGGTTTAAATCTAATTTATATAATTATAATTATTTTATATAAGCCCCTCTACTTTATCGGGATATATAAGTAAATACCGAAGAAAACGTATCGGATAAAGTAAAAGGAGGAAGTATTCTACTATATATTAAATATTAATACCGAAATTAAGAAGTACGTAGATATAAAGCGTAAATCGAAAATAAATTTTAAAGAGGACGCGTTTAAGATTATCGGTATAGTGAATATAAAAAGTATAAAAGGCGCCGACGGAGGTAATAATATTAAAAGAAATAATAATATTAAAAATATTAATAATATCGCGGCGTTTATTATTAATATAGAAAATATTATTTAAGATAGTATTATATATATAGGGAGGAAAAGCGGTTAAAGTAAATAAATATAAGAATAAACCGCCGTTAATTAGGTTAAACCTTCTTATATTTTTAAATTATTAAATATTTAGGTTTAAATAAGAGTTAGGAAACTTATTACCCCTCTACGCGCTTTTTTATATAATAATACTTATTTTCTATATAATAATATTTACTATAATATATTATTATCGTTTACGATTCTAATCCTCTATTTTATTATATTTAAAAATAATAATAAAAAACCGAGTATTATATCTAACTTAGATTTAAATTTAGATCTAGCCTAAATATTCTTTAAATACTCTTTAAATCTAATTTAAATTCTATTTAATCTCTAAACTCGTTATTAAAGACTTATTATTATAATTACTAGTATATAAGAGCTAGTGCCTTGGTATAAGATAGTAACTTATTCGTACCGCTAGATAGAAAAAAGAATAGAACACACAATACACTGAGACTGAATCTTGACCACTGTTTTATTTCGTTGACACTGCAATTCTTGCGTGTCTTGTTTCGTTGATATTGTATTCTTACCACTTACGCTTTTAATATTTTAATTATATCTACCGCTATTTAATACGGTATTTAATTATATATTTCTTAACTTTCTTTTAGATTTATAATCGATATAAGACCCCGGAAATTAAAGGTTATTAACGAAGACCTTTAAAATAATAACGGAAAAAAAATATTAATCTACGAATATATTATTTAATATACCTATAATTTTTATAAAGAAGAAAGAAATACCGTTTTTTTAATCGCTAAAGGATATACTACCCTCGATTTAAAGATATAAATATATAGATTATATTATTAATTAAAAGTAAACGGTATTAAAGATCTTTAATTCCGAGGACGATAAAGGGGAAGATAACGACGGGGCGAATAATACTTAAAGTAATATTAATATAAAACCTACCTTTCGAGCTCCTCTATTAAATAGTTAATATATAATACTTTTAATATTCGAATAGGGTGGTTATTAATAGTAAGATACTATCTATATCTTAAAGCGGGTAAATAATAACGGCGGTTTTATTACTAGTAGAACTCTTAAACTCTTTAGACTTTTTATACTTTAATTTTATTTATATTAAGACCGACGATACCCCTACTAAACCTCCTTATAAATTTATAATATATATTTTTACTTTTAACTCTTTTACTTTCCCCCCGCGGTTAATACCGAAAAAATCTATAACTAATATTTATATTATAGGTATCGGAGCGGATAACTAGAGATTATTACCGGTTAAAGCCGTCCGGCCCTCGTAAACTATAATTATAAACGATATAAATAACGATTCCCTACTACCTAAATAAGTATTATTATTATTACCGCCGTCTTTATTTCTATTTTATTTATTATTATCCTCGCCCCTACTTATACCCCCTTTTTAATTATTATTATTTTTATTACTTTAAAAATTATCGCTAGCGTAGCCCCCGCTTAAATTTTAAATTATATCGCCGCTTTAAATTATAAAAGCGTAGGAGAGGGTTTACCCTCCTAGTTATTTTAAAATAAATAGAATATTTTACCGATAATTAATAACCGCGAGTTAATTATTATTATTATCGAGAAAGGTCTCTAGAGGCTAAATATACGGATTTAATATAAATATAATAATATAACTCTTATATCGACGGGTATAATTAAATAGCGTAGAAATTTATCTAGTAGTATAAACGGAAGAAAAGTATAAATTTAAAATATTATTACTATTTATATTTATACTCTCGACCGCGTTAAATTTAATTATTTAAAAGACCGTTAGTTCTTTATTTAATATTACTAGTATAATAATATAAAGAAAATTATATACTTTAAAATAATACGTAGTTCTATCGTTAATAACTTTTCGTTAATTAATTAGGATAAGTTAAATCGGAGTTAATATAATTTCGATTCGGGCTATAAGACCGTTAAAGGAAATTAAATATTATTAGGCGTACTCTTTATAAACTATAATTATATACTCGTAAAGGAATATAACGAGCCTAGTTATATTATTAATAATATTTTTAGTATTTAATAATTTCGTATTAAATACTATATTACCTCGAACTTTCTTTAAGAACTTTATTATAATAATATCGGAGAGGAGACCTAAGATACGGATAATATAATAAATATTATATTTATTACTATTAAGAGTAAAGTATACTTTATATTTAAAAAGATTAAGAAATTATAAATCCTTTACTTTAATTTCTCGCCGGTTAATCTTTATAACCTAATAATACTCCTTTAGGTCGAAGAAGTCTATATTTTTCTTTAAAATAATATAGATTTTTTCGACCTAAAGGAGTGTTACTAGGTTATAAAAATTAACCGGCGAGAAATTAAAATAAAGAATTTAATTCTCTCTAAAGTAACGTAGTTTAGTAGGATTAATATATCGATAATTTTCTTTAAAGCCTTAAGGATTATTCCCGCTTCTTTAATAATATTTATTAAAGATAATAAATAATTTAACGCCTTTATTACCTTTAATATTTTATCTACGTTTTATTTTTAAGGTAATAAAATTATATTATTTACCTCGGCGTTAAACGTAGCCTCCTTCTATATATTAACGATAATAACTTTATCCTAATTATTAGACGAGAAAGATATCGACGCCGAGATTAACCTACTAGGCGATAACGAATATTATTTCGAAGAATTATTATATTCTAAGAAGGGTATATAGATATTCTTAATAATTAATATTATTACCGTCCTAATTATCTTAATAACCTTATTTAACTTTTTATTACTATTATCGTTAATAAAGTAACGAATATAAACCGAGTCCTTTATAAAGTTTAATAAGAATAAATTAATTATATTTAATACCGGTTAAACGTTCTCTAATAATTCTTTAAAGTTAGATAAATCGTTATAATTATTATCGAATAAAATTATATCCTCCTCCGAATATTTCGTCTCTTTAACGTCTTCGTTAGAAGCCGAAAAATTAATTAAATCTTCTACTTTAATTATTACCGTCTCCGGTACTTTATTATAATTAGGGCCGCGGACGAAGAATAATTTATTATTATCGGATATAATTTTAACTATTAAAAGCGCGAAAATAATATTAAAAACTTTACGTAATTTACCTTTAATCTATAAAAAATTATCCTCGTTTAATAATATATAAAGACTTTAGCCTAGATCTAGCCTAAATTTAAATTAAATTTAAATTAAATTTAAATAAGATCTAGGTTAAATCTAGAGCGCTAGAAGACTAGTTTAATATTAATATATTATATATATAAACGCTTTTCTTTACTATTTTTTAATATTTACTCTTATTTAAGCCCGTTATATAAGACCTAGAAATCCGTTAATTACGATATTAATTATACTATAAACCGTGCTTTAGGTTATTTCTAGTATAATTTAATAATTATATTACGTAAAATTATAATAGTATAGGCGGTTAATATATAGGTTTAAGTATTAAGTATTAACCGTTCTTTTAAAGACGATTTCTTTAAATATACTTATATATAATAACCTAAAGACCTCTTTACTTATCGTTTTATCCATCGGTAAGTCCGGAAAAACAATTTTGTAAAATCGCTACTTAATCGGTGTAAAATGCGCATTTTGCAGCCTTGGTAAATCTTGGCGCCAAGATTTTTAAGTTAGAGTTAAGGTCTGCGTGGGAGCGCTAAACTTAATCCTAAAAATAGCTTTATAGCCCTATAGGGCAACGCTAGTAAAAATCTAATTAAAAATTCGGAATCTAGGCTAAAAATGGATTTAGTAAAATATTTATGTTTCTATATAGGGGCCCTATTCTATATACTATAAAAAGTTAAAGTTCAAAAAAAAAAAAAAAAAAAGTTGCTAAATCGGTGTAATATCGCTACTTAATCGGTGTATAATATACTTAAAATACGGGACATGAGCAGATACGCATTTCTAGTATTTTATATAATTTCGGTATAAAATACGTAAAAATCGGGGTTTCCGGATTTACTAATATTCTTTTAATAATTTTATTTAAATATCGCCCGATATTTATAATATATTAGGCTAGATTTAATTTAATTTACTATAAAATTTATTATACTTTATTATAACTAGTTATTTAAATTACACGAATTATTATACCCTCTTTACTTTATAATTATTATTAAATTTATTTATTTATTACTACTATCGCGCTACGGCCCCGGCGCGTATTATTTAAATATAATATAAAGTTACTTAAAGTTAACTAGATTATTCGGGATATTAAAAAAATACCCGTATTAATTTATAATACGAATATTAGCGATATATTATTATAAACTAAAAAACTTATTAATAAATATCGTTATTTAAAGGATATATTTAAATATTAATAAAATTATAAAGACGCGTTTAGAGTAGAAAGAATTTAATAAAGTAAATATTTAATATTTAACTTTAAAGAGTAAATCGAGGTCTAAGGCTATCTAGGCTTCGGCGAATAAATATATATCGATATTATTATATATTAAAAGAACTTTAGTTAAGTAATTAAAATTAAAAATAACTTTAATAACGTACTACCTCTTAATTTATAAAGTTAAATAATAGTAGTAACCGGCTTAAACGATACTTTTCTTAAATAAAAAATTAATACCGTTTATAATCTTTCCTCTTTTCGGTCTTTTTAATTCTTTAAAATCGACTATATATTAAGCTAGCTTATATTACGGAATTTTATATATAAGATCCGGTTTTTAATAATCTCCGCGTATCTACTAGACGAAGAATTTAATATAATTTATTTACGATTCGCGTTACTCTAAAGATATTAAATAACTCGTTACTTTATAACGGACTCGATACTCGATTATCTCTTTTATATAACGGAGGAGGACGCGTATTATATAAATATCTTAAAAGATAAGGATTTATAGAATAATATTTAATATTTCTAGGACCGGGGTATAAACTTAATAAAAAGTAAATTTATTATAAATAATAATTTTAATTAATTATATCCCTTATCCTTTAATATAAATCTAATTTAAGAGATAAATTTACTTTTATTAAAATCTTAAATTTATTTCTTTCCTCCTCCGTTCTTCTCTTTTCTAGGTATTTAATATATTATAAATAGAAACTTATTATCGCGCCCGAAGGAGCTCGAAAAAAAGAAGCTATTATAAAAATTAATACCGAAAGTATATTCGTATTTATTTATTATTTCCCGTTTTCTTTATTTCGAGATTAACCTTTCTTCTTTATAACTTTAAAATATATATTTTTTTTTAGTATTTTTTATTAAGATTTAATTTATTTATCGATAACGAAAAGATTAAAGAGCCGGACGAAGCTCTTAGGTTTTAATAATAATAAAAACGATTTATTATTATTATTATAAAAATAACCTTTAAAGAAGTTTTTATTTAAAAAGCCTCGCGAATCCCTTAAGTCTTTAAAGGAGTCCTCCGAGTAATTAAATTAAAAGAATAAATTCGTATTTAAAGAATCCTCCGAACTAGTTACTAGTAATAATAAAGATAATAATAGGGTTAAAGAAGAGAAAATAAAATTAACTATAATATATAAATAACGGTTAATCGATATTTTCTTTAATAATATTATATTTATTAATTACCTTCCTAACTTTAAAAAACTTAATAATAACTATATATACGAATATATTTACGATAATATATAGGAACGTATTATTATATTCGCGAAAATCGTCTACTTTAATAATTCTCGCGGTAATAGTATAATAACGATTCCTAGAATATTAAAGTTAAGTTATTATTAGTAGTAACTCTATATATTTATAGTTATATTAAATAACGAAGAAGATTTAGGATACTATAATATTCGTCTAGACTATATAAATAAATATAAAAAATATAAAATTTATAATTTTATTTATTAAGTTCTTTAATTAATTCTAATTATATAAAGACCTATAAAGTTATAGGCGCTACCGTATTCTATCGCTATTTATACCGGAAATAAGTAAAGATCTAATATAAATAAAAGGAGTAATTAATAAAGTTTTAATATTATCGTAAAAACGCTCCTACGGGCTCCAAATATCCTACGAATTAATAATTCTACGAATATTTATATTTACCGGGTTTAGAGGTTATTTATATTATATTAATTAATAAATTTAAACTATTCTTTATCCCGCCGCCCGATCTCGGTATTTAGGTTAATAAATTAAAATCGGTAATCGACTTTAAAGACCTAAAAGTATAACTCGTAGTTATTAATATAATAATAAAAATACGGCTATATTATAAATAAAAGGGCGACGAAGAGTTTAGCGACGATATATAATAAAAAGAACTTTAAAGTAATATAATTTAAAAGTAAAAAAATATTAACCCTACGTAGTATAATTCCCCGAGCGTAATAAATATATCGTTATATATAGTTATTATACGGTAGATATAGTTAGCCTTTAATAAAGTTTTTAACGAAGAATATAAATATCTTTATATAAAATAAATGAAAAAAGAGATTATAAAGGAAGTAATTTATTATTTCTAATACGACTTCGTGATCGTAGGCGAATATAATAAGGTAAGAAATTTAAATAAAGGTTTATATTATTCTCTTTAAAAAATAAAGAAGACTCGCCTTAAATATAATTTCTATTTTATAATTATATTTAGAACGATTATTAATTAAAATTTAAAGAATATTATAACCCCTCGGACTACTATAAAAGATATTTATTAGAATAATTATTAATTCGGTTATTAACGCTTCGGATTTATTAACCTAAAAAAGTCTACGAGTACTATTACCCGATATATAAAAAAACTAAAATATAGGAGAGATTTATTAAGGTAATAAATATCCTCGTTAATATACTTCTTTATACCTCGATACTACGATATAAAAAAAGTAATTAAATTAGATATATTTTATAATATTTAAGAAGTTTTATTAAAAAGACTTTACGGTTATTTATTTATTAAGACTCTAGCCGCGATTTAGGTCTACTATTATTAATTAAAAAACTATTATACTAGAAAGACTTTAATAGCGGTAAGATTACCGGAGGAATATTAAGATTATAATACCTCTTTTTTATACTAACGTCTTTAATATTTAATTTTGGTTTATTTTAATATAATATTTATTATATTACGGGTTCTCCGATTATATAGATTTTTACCTACCCTCGTTATCTCCTCTAAAACTCTTAATAAAAAGTAAATTAATAATACGGCCGCGGCCTTTAATATAAATAAAGATAATAATCGGATATAAGAAGATTATATTTTAGATAAAGATTATATAATATTTAAAAAAATATCCTTTAAATTTAAAATTATCGCCTTTATTTTTAAGAAATATAAAGGGGTAAATATATTAATTATATCTTTATTTATCGAGATAATTTTAGTAATAAAATAGGTGAATTCTTCTTTTCTTTAAAATCTTTAATATAAAAGAGCCTAAACTCGCTTCTTTTAATATATTAAATATAACGTTCTCTTTTCTAAATATAGTATTTAATATTAACTTTTCTTTATTATAATATATCCGAGAGGAGTTTAAACTTAAAATATAAATATTCTTCGGGATTAATAAGGCGAGGGTCGTAATTATATACGCGTTAATACGAAAGATTAATTATAATCGTAAACTAGTAGAGAATAATATACCTAATTTTCTAATTAAATTTACGCGGTAGATAGGCGTAGGTTTAAATTTTATATATATAATTATAGTTATTCTATAAGCCCCTCTACTCTATCGGGTTATATAAATAAATACCGAAGAAAATATATTAAATAACCTAGTTAGAGGAAATATTTTAATATATATTATATATTAATATTAAAATTAAAGAGTATATAAAGGGGAAGCGGAAATCGAAGGCGGATTTTAAAGTAGATATATTCAAGATTATAAATACGGCGAACGCGGAGGGTATAAAAGGCGCTAACGAAGATAATAATCCTAGATATAATAATAATATTTAGAATATTAATAATACTACGGGTAATAATAATATTAGGGAAAGTATAAAAACGATTTAAAAGAATAATATATATATTAAATAAAAACGCGGTTAGAGTAGTTACGGATATAGTATTTAGTTATTTTAATAAAGCGTTTTTACGTTTTTAAGCCGTTAGATATTTAGACTCGAGTAAGAGCTAGGAAACCTATTACTCCTCTATATAATTTTATATATAATAATATTTACTATAATATATTATTATCGCTTATAATTCTAATCCTCTATTTTATTATATTTAATATAATAATAAAAAACCGAGTATTATATTTAGCCTAAATCTAGGCCTAGATCTAATTTAAATATCTTTTAAATTTAATTTAAATTTTATTTAATCCCTAAATTTATTACTAAAGGCCTACGCTCTTAATATTTTAATTATATCTACCGTTATTTATCGCGGTATTTAATTATATATTCCTTAACTTTCTTTTAGATTTACGATCGATACGGGGCCCCGGGAATTAAAGGCTATTAATAAAAACCTTTAAAATAATAACGGAAAAAGAATATTAATTTATAAATATATTACCGAGTATATTTATAATATTTATAAGGAAATTAAAGATACCGTCTAAATTTAAATTTAGTTTTAATTTAAATCTAGCCTAAATCTAGCCTAAATCTAAAAAAGCGCGCTTTTAATATTTCGATTATCCCTACTACTATCTATATAGTAATACGTTATTATTTATATAATTTAGATATAATTGAGATAAGTTAGATTTAATTATATTCTACTATATTATATTTCGTTTATTAATAGCCTACGAAATACGTAAAATACGTATTTTATACCGATTAAGTAGCGATTTTATAGAACTATTTTTCCGGATTTACCGATATAATAATAATTAAAAAGGGGGTATAAATAAGGGCGAGGATAATAATAAATAAAATAAAAGTAAAAATAATAACGACGATAATAATACTCGCTCGGTTAATAGAGAATCGCTATTTATATTATTTATAATCGTGGTTTACGAGGGCCGGACGGTTTTAACTAGTAATAATTTTTAATTATCCACTCCGATACCTATAATATAGATATTAATTATAGATTTTTTCGGTATTAACTATAAAGGGAAAGTAAAAAAATTAAGAGTAAAAACGTATATTATAGATTTATAAAGAAGTTTAATAGAGGTATCGTTAATTTTAATATAAATAAAGTTAAAGTATAAAGAGTTTAAAGAGTTTAAGAGTTTTATTAATAATAAAGCCGCCGTTATTACCTACCTACTTTAAGATATAAATAATATCTTATTATTAATAATTACTTTATTCGAATATTAAAAATATTATATATTAGTTATTTAATAAAGGAGCTCGAAAGATAAATTTTATATTAATATTATTTTAAATATTATTCGCCCCGTTATTATCTTCCTTTTTATTATCTTTAGAATTAGGGATCTTTAGTACCTTTTATTTTTAATTAATAATATAATTTATATATTTATATCTTTAAATCGAGGGTAGTATATTCTTTAGCGATTAAAAGAATAATATTTCTTTTTTTTTATAAAAGTTATAAGTATATTAAATAATATTTTTATAGATTAATATTCTTTTTCTATTATTATTCTAAAGGTTTTCGCTAATAATTTTCAACTTCCGGGGTTTTATATCGATTATAAATCCGAAAGAAAATTAAGAAATATATAATTAAATACCGCGTTAGATAATAATAAATATAATTAAAATATTAAAAACGTAGGCCTTTAATAACGAGTTTAGGGATTAAGTAAAATTTAGATTAAATTTAAAAAGTATTTAAAAAGTATTTAAATTAAATTTAGGCCTAGATCTAGACTAGATATAATACTCGGTTTTTTATTATCGTTTTTAAATATAATAAAGTAAAGGATTAAAATCGTAAGCGATAATAATATATTATAGTAAATATTATTATATAGAAAATAAATATTATTATATAGAAAAGTATATAGAGGGGTAATAGGCTTCCTAGCTTTTATTTAAACCTAAATATTTAGTAATTTAGAAATATAAAAAGGTTTAACCTAATTAACGGCGGTTTATTTTTGTATTTATTTACTTTAACTACTTTTTCTCTTAATATATATAATACCCTTTTAAATAATATTTTCTATATTAATAATAAGTACCGCGGTATTATTAATATTCCTAGTATTATTATTCTTTTTAATATTATTACCTCCGTCGGCGCCTCCTACGCCTTTTATATTCGTTATATTAATAATTTTAAATACGTCCTCCTTAAAATTTATCTTCGATTTATACTTTATATTTATATACTTCTCGATTTCGGTATTAATATTTAATATATAATAAAATACTTCCTTCTTTTACTTTGTCCGATATATTTTTTTCGGTATTTATTTATATATCCCGATAAAGTAGAGGGGCTTATATAGAATAATTATAATTATATAAATTAGATTTAAACCTACGCTTATTTAATATATAAATTTAATTAAAATATTAGGTTTATCCTTCTCTAGTAATATATTATTATTATTAATTTCATATATAAATATATATTTAACCGCGTCCCTCTTTTTATCGGTCCTAAAGAATATTCGTATTTTAAATTTAATCTCCTCTCGGATATATTATAATAAAAGAATATTAATATAAAAAGATTAATTAAAAAAGAGAAGGTTAAGTTTAATAAATTAGAAAAAACGAGTTTAAATTTTTTTATATCGGAGATTTTAAAGAAAAGAAGGATTTACCCGTTTTATTATTAGAATTATCTTAATAAATAAGAATATAATTAATATATTTATCTTTTTATATTTCTTAAAAAGAGAGGCGATAACTTTAAGTTTAAAGAATATTTTTTTAAATATTATATAGTTTTTATTTAGAATATAGTTTTCTAATATCCGATTATTATCTTTATTTATATACTAGTTCTCGATCTCTTTATTAATCTACTTTTAATTATATATAGTTAAAGAGACGGAGAGATATAGTAAATAATTATATAAACGGAGGAGCCGTACTACTATAAATACCTAGTTAGTATTAATATTAATCGGGCGGTCGGGACGATTCCGTATAAATATAATATTATATTAATTATTATTTTAGTAAATTTATCGTTTTATAAACTTCTTTATTATTAAAGTTTTCTAGCGGGCGATAAGAATTATATAATTATTTTATAATTATAAGGAAAACTAGTTTTAAAGATATTTTAATAGAGTTTTTTAAACTCGATAAAGTTATAATTTTTTTAATTATTCTTCTTATACCGTTGTATTAAGAATTTAGGAAGTAAGTTCCCGAATATATTTATTATATTATCGAATTCTTATAGTCGATTATTTAAATCTTAATATTTAGTAATAATATTAATAAAAATCTTTAGGCCGGCTAGTTTAAAGGGGTAATATTTATATTTAAAATCATTCTAAGAAATATTATATATAATATTTATTAGGGCTATAATATTTAGTAGATCGGAGTTAATAATCGTTCCGGATATAATTATAAGTTAGAAGCGATATTTAAAACGAGTCTTTTTTATTATTTAAAAAGGATTTTATAGATCTTTACTTAAATTCTTTATTTTATTATATTTATCTATAATCGCGAACCCGTATTAGAAACGATAGATAATTTCCTTTTTAATTACTTTTTTTCTATTTTTTATAAAAGAGTATTTATATATTTTATTAAAGACTTTACTAGCGGTTAATTATAACTATTATAAAGTAAATATAAATATAAAAGTATTTACTTCGCTCGGGAGATTATATTACGCGGCGTTAATAAATTTAATACTTTTTAGTAATTTTACGTCGGAGTTATTCGGGTTATATACCGTTTATAATTTTTTCTTTATTTATATATTTATTTAGTAACTAAAGTCGGCGCTATAATAAATAATTATAAACCGTATTTTTAAGGTCTTAAAGTCGATTACCGATAATATTTTAATACTTTAAATACTAAGATTAATTAACGGGATAAAGAATAATATAAACTTATTAACTAACCTAATATAAAAAGTTTCCGAGTTTAGTTAATATAGATATTTATAGAATTATCGATTCATAGGATATTTAGAGCCCGTAGGAGTATTTTCGCGGTAGTATTAAAACTTTATTAATTACTTTTTCTATTCTTATTAAATCTCTACTTATTTTTAATATAATTAAAAATAAAATACCGCGGAACCTATAATTTTAAAGATTTATAAATAAATAAAATTAATTACGAAGTTTAAAAGATATATTAAGAGGTTTTATTTTATTTAAATTTATTTCGTCTCCGATAATAATATTAAATTATCCGAAGTCGTCTTTATAGAATAGTATAATTATAAATATATAAAGTTACTACTAGTAATAAATTAATTTTAATATTTTAGGAATCGTTATCTTATTATTACCGCGAGAATTATTAAAATAAACGATTTTCGCGAATATAATAGCGCGTTCCTATATTTTATCGTAAATATATTTGTATAAATAATTATTATTAATTTTTTTAAAGTTAAAAGGAAGGTAGTTAATAAATATAATATTATTAAAGGAGATATTAATTAATTATTATATTATAATTAACTTTATCTTCTCTTCTTTATCCATATTATTATTTTTATTATTATTAATAATTAATTCCGAGGATTCTTTAATTAAGAATTTATCCTTTTAATATAATTACTCGGAGGACTCCTTTAAAGATTTAGGCTTTTAACGAGGTTTTTCGGTTAATAATTTCTTTAAAATTTATTTCGGCGGTAATAATAATAAATAATCTTTATTATTATTAAGACTTAAAAGTTTCGTTAGGTACTTTTATTTTTTCGTTATTAATAAAAGAATTAAATCCTCGTTAGAGGTATTAAAAGAATAGGTATATTTCGAAACTATAAAGAAAAAAGGTTAATCTCGAAATAAAGAAAACGGGAATTAATAAATAAATATAAATATACTTTTAATATTAATTTTTATAATAACTCGTCTTTTTCGGGCTCTCTTCGGCGCGATAATAAATTTTTATTTATAATATATTAAATATTTAGAAGAAATTAGAACGGAGGAGGAAAAAGATAAATTTAAAGTCCTAATAAAAATAAATTTATTTTTTAAATTACATTAAATATTAGAGGATAAAGGATATAATTAACTAAAGTTATTATTTATAATAAACTCGATTTTTATCGAGTTTATACCTTTATTTAAGAAATATTAAATAGTATTTTCTAAATTATTATTTTCTAAAATATTAATATAATACCCTTTTTTAGTATAATATATAAAGTAATCGAAACTCGGGTTTATTATTAGGTCGCGAGATATTAAATAATCTTAAAGTAATAAAAATCGTAAATAAACTATATTAAATTCTTTAAATAGTAGATATAAAGAGATTTTAAAAAACCGGGTTTTATATACGAACTTTTTTAATATATATTAATTTAATATATAATCGATCTCGAAATCTTTAAGCGAGCGAAGTAGAAAAGGATTAAAAATAATTCTCGGTTTTTATTTAATACGAAGATTACTCGAATTAACTATTATTACTACTTAATTTTAAAAATCCGGAGGCGGTATACTACTAGGTTTATATTTAATTTTTAATAATTTATTAGAGTTTCCCTAGTAAATAATAATACCGATATATATTCTTTCACCGAAATCTATATAGTTTTAAATTTAGATTTAATTATTAAATTTAATTATTAAATATTAACTCTACCGAACTCTTTTATCTTTAAGCGCGATTTTAAGGTTCGGTTAATTCTTAAATATATTATTTATAAAGTAATATTACTCTACGAGCTCTTTAACTTATTAAAATATAATAATAATAATATAATAATAAATCGGTATATATACCCCTTTTATATATATAAGAGTCTAATTATTTTTAGATAACTTTCCGTTATAGTTAAATAATAGAAGAGGTTATTATAATACTATAGTAGTAATAAATAAATAGATTTAATAATAATTATATAGTTAGAAGGGTATAATAGTATATATAATAATTATAATCACTAATTTTAATAAAGTATAATAGATTATATAATAAATATACCTAGATTTAGGCCTAGATTTAGTTAAGACCTATAAATTAAGAGTAGTATTAGTTTTTACGGGTATAGTTCCTAAGATTTCATCTCTTAATATAAAGTTATATGGATATTAAATTATTTAAAATTTATTTAGTATATTTAAGGCTCTATTTTAAAAAGTAATATTTATATATTATTTAATAAAAAAGAACTAAAAGAGTATTAGAAAAGATCGATATTAAATAATATAATATTTATATAATAAGGCCTTTAATCTAGTCGAGTTTTAAGAGATTTATATATTTTCGTATTATTAAATCTACGAATATCGTTTTTAATAAGTTAAATTCCGTGAAAATTATATTAAAATAAATATTTCGAATATTAATAACTTATATCGTTTATAATTTTATATTAAAATCTTTAATTTATTTAATTATTATCTTTAATATTAATTATATATATTTCTTTAACTCTTTCTACCCGTAGAACGAATATTATTTATATTAAAACTATTAAAATTATATATAAATTTATTATAGTAAAATCTTTCGGTATTATTTATTTAAGTTAAATAGTTTTATTATAGTATATATCGAGTTTATAACCCGAATATTATCGCTAGCGTAATTATCTTAGTTAAATAGGAGTTAATACTATAGACCTACGGGGTAAAAGACGTTAATATTTATAAAATTTTAATTTTAATATTAATTTTTTATTTAAATAATCTAAGGTTAGGGTTTATTTAAATCTAATTTAAATTTAATTTAGATCTAATCTAGATCTAGCCTAAATCTAGTTTAGATCTAGATAAATTTTAATAATTTAGTTTAAACGCGTCCGAGTTTAAAATAATAACTTTATTTATAGATTTATAAAATTATATTCTAGATAAATATTCTTTTCTTAAACTTTCTACTTCTAATACCGGATAACGCGAAGGATATAATAAAATAATTATAATATAATTAATATAATTTCTTTTAAACGAAGAATTACTCGGGTTTATTATAATACCTAAATATATATAAAGGGTCTTAATTTAAACGTAGGAAACTAGTAAATATCTTTAATTTTATTAAAGATTAAACGGGCTTTATATTCGCTTAATATAAAATCTTTTAATTTTAAAAACTACCCGCGCCTAACGGTAGTAAATTAAATATATATTAACTAGTAGAATTCTATACTATTTATTATAATATAAATAAACCGCCTCTTAAATATCTAGGGACTAATAAAGATAATAATAAAGATATTATTATTTAAGAGTTTATATAAATATACTAATAGTTTATCTAGGCCCTCGTCTATTTCGATAGATATACTAGAACCGGTTATAATATCTTCCTCCGCGACTATACTATTTATCTCTTTTAAAAACTTTTTATTTATATTTAATTCTCTTTATATAAAATCTTTTATTAATTTTATAAGGCGAGACGCCGGCGTTATTATAATAATATATATAGAACTAGATCGCGCGTAATATTAAAAATATCGACGAAATACTTTATAGTTAATAGTAGTAAAAAATATATACTACTCGTTCGGTAATAAAGTTAGTTAAATTATTATTTATTTATTTTCCGAATATTATATAATTAAAACGAGTATTAATATATATTTTAAATTTATAGAAATTAAGGTAAATTAAAAAGAGGAGGTAATTTTCCGTAATATAAAATAATATCGGTAACTAGTAGAATATAATATTTAGTAGGGTATATATAATAATAATTAAATAATCGATAATCTCCGCGTACCTAGCGAGATTAATTATTTTAATAATTTATATTTCAAATTATATTATTATAATATTATTAAAGTTATCCGCTTTTTCCTCGGTTATAAACCGTTTAAAAATAATCTAATATATATATTTATAAAGATCACGAACGATAGTAATAATAAAGTAGTTAATGAAATATATACTAGTATTTAATAGTAAGAAATATAATTATAGATTCTTATTAAAGGTACTATTATCTCTTTTATACTATTATCCGACGAGATTATAATAATTTAATATTATAACGATCTTTCTCTTTAATTAATATATATAATTATCGGGAACCTCGATTATACGATATATAAAATCTAAAAGCGATTTAATTTAATTCTCTTAAGTTTAATCCCTCGTATTAAAAACGAAAAGAAATTCGGTAATTATATATAATTAAATATCTATTATCTCGCGCTAGGGTATATACTTTAATATATATATAATTATTATTATTTATTTAAATAATATATTAAAGTAATTAAAGTAATTAAAGACCTAGTAATATAAAGAATTAATATTATATACGCGGATAATTAACCCCGAAGATACTATTTAATAATTATATCGTTTATAGCCGATTATTTAAAATAAATCTTAATAATAAAAGTAAAATAAAATTGTTAATATTTAATATATTTAATCCCGCCTAATAAACGAGGGGAGTTAATTAAAATATAAGAGCCGCGGACTTATAAATATATATATAGAAAGATAAAAATATAAAAGAAAGATCCCGACCTCGCTAAAGATTTAATAATTATTTATAACGTTAAAAACTTCGCCTAGCGTTATTATCTAGTTAATATTCATACTATCCTTATTATTAATATATTATATTAATTTCTAAAAGGAATTATTATAAGATTAATTAACTAGATTCGGGATCTAATTAAAGATTATATAATTTTTATACTTATTAAATAGATAATAAAAGGGGTAGCTAGGTCGAAGAAATCTTTAAAATAATTAATAATAAAAATTAAATTAAATTACCGTTTTCGTTAAATACTAGGTTTCGTAGAGTTACAATTATTTAAAAACTTTAATAAAATAAAGTAATAAAGTAATAATAAATAAAAAGCGATATTATAATAATTAATAACCGTCGTTATTTCTTTATTTATTAAGCGTATACCGGCTATATTATATTACGCGCGGGCTATATTTAACTTTATTATATTTACTTAATATATATTTTATAACGGCGATACTTTATAATATATATAATACGCGCTTTATTATATTTATAAATTAAAGGTAATCTTCTATAAATATTAATTAAATAATATTTCGGACCTAGATTTAAAAGACTTTATTAATCGGTATTTTAATATATTAAAACTATACGCGATAACGTATTATATTAAATATATTCGAAGATATAGAAGTATCTAGAACTTCGATATTTATTATAAAAAGATAGTTTATAAATTTCTCCTTAAAAAACCGTTTTTACGGATAAATAAAACTAATAAATTCGAGATATAATTACTACGGTATAATATTATATACTATAATATAAGGGTTATATAGGAAGTTATAATAATACTTTTTATTAAACTTATTAATATTCTTAATAATAAAATAAAATAATAGAATACCTAGTCGTATTAAAAGAAATTAGATTTAAATAAATATATACTTATTCCTAATAAGGATACGCCGCTATACTACGATATATAGGTATTAAATACTAATTATTATCGCCTAATAATTACGATAGCGAGGGTTTTTTACTTTAATACTAAAGATTTTATCGACGTTATAACGGTATTCGTATAGGAGAGCCGTAAAAAATAGGATAAAAATCCGGGCTTTATTAAAGATTAACGGAGATAAAAAATAAATCCTAATTAAACGGGAGATATATATATTTTTATATATCGATTATTAATATATTAAGTTCGTAATAGTAAGGAGAACTAGAATTTAAAGTAATTTATAAAGAGATTAATTTATTATACCTCTAATTTTCGTTCTATTAATAAACCTCGTAATAATTATATTTAGATTAATAACGAAGTGATTTATTTATAAAATTAAAGCGAGCCCGAGTAGGAGGCTCTTTATATAATAATCGGCCGGCTTAAATTAATTATTAATATTTATAACTACGAGCGACTAAACGATAAGGGTAAATATAAAGTATATATTAATATATTAATTACTTTATATCGACTAAAGATTAACGGGAGAGTTAATAATATATATAAAATATTCGAAGTAAAGTATATTTTAACTAGTAGAACGAAAAGACCTTGAGAACTATATAATTATCGCCTCTTCGAAATATATAATATTATCTAAAGTACGTATATAGTATTTATTAAATAAAAAGAATACTATTATATAAATAATTTTATCGACTAGGATTAATATAATATTATTTATAATTTTAACTTTATAACGAAAGGTACTAGGGTAGTAGATTAATTTATAGAGTAAATATAATAATTATATATCTATAAAAAATTACTATCCGTAATAATATATTTATTATACCGTTTAATAATACGTATACCCTAGGCTTTTACTTAATAGTAGTATTATAACTATATAACGGTTAATAATAATAACGAGAGTAACGGGTATAATATAGAGATAGATTATAATTAGGGTATAAACTCTATCGATAATAATTAATAAAAAGAGAATTAAAGGTTTTAAATTAAATAAAAGATTTATTAAATAAAAATTCTCGAGATATTACTTTTATAAAATTAAATAAGAAAAGGAGTAAACTCCTAAATTAACCCTTATTATCTAACGCTCCTTCGGTATATATTTCGTTAATAGAAATAAAAGTATTTAGTTTATAAATAAAGATATTATAATTTATTTTTTATAGAATTTATCTCGGTCTACTCTTTACTAAACTTATTTTAATAGATAACCGCCGTTTCTAATTATATTTATAACGCTTTTATACTCTTATAATTTATAATATTATATAACCCGAATTCGGTATTTAGATTAATTTTAATTTAGATTTAAATTAGATTTAATTTAAACCTAGTCTAGATCTAGGTTAAGATTAATCTAACGTATATTTATTTATTATTATTATATATATAATTCTACTCTCTTTCCTATATATTAAAATAAACCTATTCTATATCTCGACTAGTTAATATACTCTATATTACCGAATAATATTTAAGTCTATATATATACGACCTAATAATATATTAAATAATAAAATTAAATTAAATTATATCTCCTATATATCGTAATACGGCTTTAACTAGTTAAAGAATTTATAATAATAACTTTATCGATAAGACTAAAGACTAACTTTAATAATAAACTATATTAATATTTCTAAAATAAATCTCGGTTATAAATAATTTACCTATTCCGATATATAAATAATAATATATATTAAGAACGCGTTAATTATAAATCCTTCTAGTATATATTAATTAATATTAATTATTAATAAAAACGAAGAAAGTATATATAGAGGTAAGGAGGTCGATATCGAGGCCGATAATAATAATATTAGGCTTCCTACCCCGAAGCGACGAAAAACGGATAATATATCTTAATTAAACGGATTAAATAGGGCCACGCTATATATATATATATATATTTTATATAAGAGTTAATAATATAACTAATCTTTTTATAATCTTTATTATTTATCGGCCGTTATATATCCTTATCTTTATCCTACCCTAACTTTTATATATATAGATTAAGAGATACGAGGTCTTTTAGTAACGCGTTATATAAATCTTTAACGAAACACTACCGTAATTATAACGCGTTATAGTTAAGAAACGAGTCGTTACTACTATAGGCGGGCGTAGAACGTTATATTAAATTAACGTTATATATTTAAAGTTATATATTTAAAGTTATAAGACTATTCTTTAATATATAAAATAAATAATATTAATAACCCTCGTTACGGGATATAGAGATTTAAGATATAATTTATAAATAAACTTTAATAAAAAAAGCGAAGTTAATACTTTAATCTAGAAGTTTTAACGGAATATTATTAATAAATATAATAAGGCCCTCGGGCTAAAGGATAAGGTAATAAAGAAAACTCTAAATTCGATAGAGACTTAAAAGATATTAATCTACCGTATTTAAACTAAAGATATATTAATCGAAATTAATTACTCGATTATATCGGTAATTACCGCGCCCTAATAATAATAAGGGTTCGATAGGTCGTAGTAGTATACTATATCTTTTTTATAATAAAACGAAGTATTAAAGAGATAATTACTACTAAAATAAAAAATAGAAAATAGATATATAATTATAATAATAATATAAATCTTAATATTTCCTTATTAAAATTTAATATTAATTATTAATAAACTTAAATTATTTTACCGCTTTTTCAAAGATCTAGTAATAAAAGTTATAATTTTACTATTTTTTTAATCGGACCTAGATTAACTAGGAATTTATAATAATATTAAATATATATTTAAACTCTTAACGGGAACTATAATAATTATAATCTATATTATAATTCATTATATTATTAAAGAATATAAAATAGGGAAGTAAATATAAATTAAATTCGAAGGCGAATATATTAAAAATAAATTAAACTCGACCCTTTTCTTTATATCTCTTAATATTAATAAGAAATAATATAAAGTTATAGATTTAAATAAAGAAGATATAGGAGGAATAAATATTTATATAATAAGATATAATAATAGAGGCTCTATCGGGTAGGATTAATTAAGAAATAAAAAGAGAAGAGATACTAGTAGATAATATAAACGATTTCGTCTATAGATAAAAAGATAGAATCGATAATTTAATCGGTTATAAAGGTTTCCGTATTATATTTAATTATCTTTTAATTATTAATAAGACTACTATAAATTCGCCGGCTCCTCGATAATATAATATATAAAAGAACGAGATAAATATTATAGAAAAAGATAATACGAAAGAAAGGAGTATTAGTAGATCTCGGAAAAATAAATTATTTATTTTTATAAAAGTAAATATTTCTTTTATTCTAATAAAGTTAAACTAACGGACGAGGTATTAATAAAAACTTTAATTTATTAGATAGTATTTAACGAGGTATAAAAAGAGGTAGAGCCTTTTATAATTTATTATTATTCCTCGAATATTAATATAATTATCTAGGCGGATATTTAAATAACTTCGTTTAATAAATTAATAAAAGACTAAGGTAGTAATATATAAAGCGTAGAAAACCTTATAAATCGCGAAATAATATAGTATTATAATATTATATTTATTATATATATATATTAATACTATATACTAAATAGTAACTATTGGTCTTTATTATATAAAAACTTAAAAATATTAAATCTAACGAATAAATTAATTACTTTAATATTAATAAGAATCCTACCGAGTTTATACTATATATATTTAAACTCTTTATTATATACGAAGACTTTCGAAAAAGATTAAAGTTTAAAAAGAAGAAAGAGAAAATAATATAATAAAAAAAACGGGGTTAAGATTATATAATAAATAATATACGTATATAGAATATAATACTCGAGATTATAAGGAAGGAGAAGTATATTATTTTAATATAAACTACCTAGGTTAATAACCTAGACGATAAATAAGAAATAAATTATAAATATAATAAATTATTCTTATAACTAAAGATAATAACGGCTTAAATTTAATCTAGATTTAATTTAGATCTAGGCTAGATCTAGGCTAGATCTAGGTATAAATTAATTTACGAGAATAAATAGTAACGGTTTTCTAATAAATAAATTTTAAGATATTTATAACTCCCCTATAATATAACGAGTAAATAAAATAAAATATATATTAATTAATTAATATATATATAAAGATCTGAATACGATAACGATATTAAAGGCGCTAGCGGTAATAATTATAATAATAATACTATTATTACTTAAAGTATAAATAGTATATTTAAAGTATTATAAAATAATATTAAGAATTATCTATTTATTATTATTTACCCGTTGAATATTAATTATACTAGAATTAGTTTAGTTATATAAGAATATTTTAGGTACTAAATATACTAAAATTAATTATATAACTATATTTTAATTATATAATATATTTAGAATACTCGATATAAGTAGATACGTATTTCTAGTATTTTATATAATTTCGGTATAAAATACGTAAAAATCGGGGTTTCCCAAGTTACCGATAACTCTATAACTACTAATAAAAACTATTAAATAGTTACTAGTTATAATATAAAGTATATTATTAAATAGCGCGGCGATTAATTTTAATACCTCCTACGATACCTTTAAAACCCTACGACGGATATACTTTTATATTATATTAATATTAATTATTAAAAATCGACGGCGGTAAACCTAAATAAAACCTATAGTTAATTTAAATTCTCTAGAAATATTAAAATATACCCGGAACGATTTAAATAGATATATTATAAATAGTTAAAATTATTATTATTAATATAGAGGGAGAGGAAATAGATTAAAATAAAATAAAATAATATAAATTTAAATAAGGACGGAATAATTTAAAATACTCTAGGATATATTTATATATAATAGTATTAAAGATTTATATTTATTCGGGCGCGTAACCCCGAAGAAATACCCTTAAAGACTATATTTATAATATATCCTCTATAAGCGCCCTCTTTTAACTTTATTTCTAATAATTAACTTTTAAATAACTACCGGCCTAGGTGAATAATCTATTATTTATTTACCGTAGAGAGGTATTACCGGGGCTAAGGCCTCCTAGTTAAATAATCTTTATACGGGTTTATAGGTACGTAGGATTAATAGTTTATCGATTAGAAATAACTTCCTAAAGCGGTCCCTAGGGAGTAGAGGGAAGGCTTTATACTCATAATATAAGCCCCACTTAGTTAGTCCCGAGCCAGGTCCTAGGGTAGTCCTAGGGCTGAGACTCCCCGGTATACCGTAAGGCGGGACCGTGTATGAATCACTCACTCACTCACTCACTCAGTCCCCACATTTCGACCACGTGGTCTTTGTGCGCAATATCTCGGTTACAGAGGACGATCGTTAAGGGAGGAATTTGCCGGCAGGAACCGAATGACGGCGGGCACAAGGCGCCCCCAAGATCAGATCCCCTCGTGCCGTGTTTACTTGTTATTGGACGATACTATTGATATATCGAGTGTTCGGTTCTCGACATGTTTGGCTAATCCTAGGCTCTGCAACCTCAGCAAGCCTGGTGCAGCGGCGCTGTAATCCTCACTCCACCTCGTATATGTTTGCGCATATAGAGCGCTCGAGCACTCGTTTACCGTCCTGGCTCAGCTCTCACAAATTGCCTTGGGAAACTTGGCGAGAACATACCTTGTCTCCATTCGTCTCAAAAGAGTGTAATGGGGGCTCGGCCAAGGTACATCTAAAGGACGAGAGCTTTTCGGAAACGACCACCAATACTCAGTAAGATCAAGAGACTAGATACCGATGTACCTTTGATCATATGCTCGCACAATGTAGTTATAGAGATACACGGCCCAGAATACAGCTCTCCTCGACAGAAAATCTAGCGTATACTTGATTTCTATTGATGATCATGAGCAGCTGGCTGCGTTTCTTCCACTTTTTTATGGAGGAAAATTGACAGTGAGACCGCTTCGATATGGCAACCATGACCGTTAGACTCAGCGATCAGGTGCATAGCTTGATTGAAGAGAAGGCACTAAGCAAGTCCATCAGGAGCGGCGGTCATCCACTGAATTATTGTGTTTGTTGGACCTCTATTGTAACTCCATCTCCTCGATCAAGCCTTCCACTGATCTTGTATTTTCCCGCAATCAAATCCTTTGCAACGACTTCCCGTGTTCTTCCTAGGCTTTCAATGGCGGCAATTCGGTCAATTGTAGCCTGTAGATGTTCTTCAAATCCGGGCTCACTGCAAATCTGACGAAATGCGTTTTGCATTGGTATGGAGTCCGCCCGCACCATGGCCTGTGCGTCGATAGTGAATAGATTGATACGGTCGTAGCTCTTGATGAAGTCTGCGCGTGTCATGATCTCCCTTGCTACATGTAGAGGTATCTGTGGTACCGAATAGGATTGCCCTGCTTGATCGGTACTCCGGCCCACCTCCTTCTCTTGGTCGACGAGCGCTTTGGCAAGTAGCATAGCACTTGACGCGTATTTCTGTTGGTCCATGACGTCGTCGTCCATACCCTCTCCGAGTATCCAACAATTGTTCAAGAACCAAGTCTTCTCTACCCGGCAGATATGCTTGCAGGTCCGTAGCATGTCCGGAGATTTGGCCACTCGATTCAGATAAGTCAATCTTCCCCCAATTCGGTTGTACACCTCCTCTAGGAGGCTGTTTGTGGGCTGCTCATCCGTCTTGTAATAGCGCTGGCGAAAGTTTTTCAATGCTAATATTGCTTGATCCCTTGGCAGATCAAGTACTGGAAGGACTTCCATGCGTGTCGAGTATTGCTTCAGACGTTCGTAGACCCAATAATCATCACTGTTGAGAACGACAGTGACAAGATTGCTTGCGGCCCATTGTTCAGCTCGCTGTTGAATAAGTTCCAAAAGATCACGGCCGTCCTTATCGTCCCTTAAAAGATGCGTGCTGTTGACTATAAGGACTAATGGCCGTCCTACAGTCTTGCGCCTCTTCAGAGCAAGTTTCTCGAGCTTATTGAAAGCTCGCTCGATATCTAGGAGCGCCGTATTGCCTTCGCGGGGCCCCTTGATGCTAAAAAGGCTTCCGATGTAGTCCTCATGGTACTCGTAATCGAGAGCTTTACCTAGCCTTATCCGAAAGATTTCGAGATCTGCATGAGCTTCGAACATGGAAATGCCCTCTCCATCTACCTTTTGCATTGCATGCAACAGCATCGACGATTTCCCCGTACCCTTCTCACCGATCAATAGGTGGTAATGACCGCGGTCCGTGCCATTCACAATTCCATCAATCTTCTTCTGCTCAGCATGGCGGATCCAGTGCTGATCATCTCCTTGAAGGACATTGTTGGGAAGTCCTTTTCCTAAAGCAGCCAATTCGAGGACTGGATCGCCGGGCTCAAATGCCCTCTCCATCTTCTGCAACACTAGGTACTTGTAATATTTATGGTAGCCATAGCCAGCGAGCCTGCGGGTTCCTTGGGTTAGCATGACGCGCTAAAACCCGGCTTTTGAGATTCCTTACCCGAGGACCAGGATAGAAGCGAATGTTGTGGCAGAGCTCTCGAACATCTTGATCAAAGTTGGGACCAACTTCAATCTTGGCGTACCTTTTCTAGCATAGGGAGGTTCCTCCGCATCATCTCCTTGAGGTCCAACTTGCCCTGGACTAGGTCCACTAAATCCATTGACATAGCGTCTACTGTTTAGAGATACTGGAATAGATATTGGGGACCGCGGAATATGCACTGGACGAGACCTTCTAGCCCTGTATAAAGCACGAAAGGATGTAGAGCGAAGCGGCACAGACATTCTTGTTCTTCGACTTGATGAAGTTGAGAACTTACTAAATCATGAAGGAAAGAGCATGGGGCATCGATCGATACTGATACATGCAATTATTACACAGCTCAGTGGGGGCTCAACTTACGCGACTAAGGTTGGGGCCAAGAAGCCACAAATCTTAAGGCTCACCACGTCCAACAGCCATAGACCATGGTAGAGATCCGCCAGCTATCGGGATGGTATAATACCGTAACACCTTGGAGGATGGTCAACAATGATGCTCGGATTCAGGAAGGGGTATCGTCCCTGTTGCAGCCTGACAGACGTGGATGTACGCTGTTAGCGTCTTGGCAATAGCTAACCCTAACGTCATAACAAACGCGACCTTGATCTGTTTGTTCGCGCCTTACCAAGCTTCACCACCAAAATATATTGGCACATACGTAAAATCTCACCAATACACCCAAATGGCAAGAACCAAACGCAGCGCTTCGAAAAGCGCGACGCCCTCGCAACCGCCAGCGACACTACCAGCAGCATCGCCAGCGCCGAGTTCCGGGTTCCCTGCTCAACTGCGCTTTCCAGTCCTCGTGATCCTGAGCATGACACTGTCCTCCGTTCTGTATTCTGTTGCTTCGCCATTCACTAGCGGAGACCTTGCGACTGTGAGTAGAAGCCATGACGAATGGTGGGAAGTCGCTGGTTTGCTTGGCTGGAAAGCTGCCCAGCTAGCTGTTGGATGGTATGGAGGTTACGACAGTGTGGATCATCATATCTTCGTCTATGACTACTTGAACTGACCCTCCTTGCCTAGGTTCCGATGTTGCTGCTTTGACATTCTTGTCACACGTCCCGTACCACTATTTCCTTGCGAGCTTCTACCTGATCCGGCCATCCACCGCAATCGGCTGCCTTGCCATCGACACATTAGCGGCATATCTTCCCTTCAGGCTCCTTAAGGTGTCCTCAAGCATACACAGCATCAAGACACCAAAAGGAGTGGCCGCCAATCGTACAGTGATCAACGACTACGGCGTTCAGGTTAGCACAACCGTTTTCGCCGCAGGCATCTACGGTGTAGTGGTCCTTGCTAGCTATCTCACCTGGCTGCCGGAATACCTTGTCAATCACTTTGATGGGATACGGGACATTTCGGGGGTTCACAATACCAACTTCCCATGGCTCGTTTGCTCGTACGTACCCATGGGATTCGCTGCAAAGGTGTTCATATTCACGTCATCTACCGCCGCGAAGCCCGATGCATACGACAAGGAGATTGCCAGATTTGACCCGGAGACAGCTACGCTGGTCGAGACCGTGATTTACAATCTCTGGGGATACCCGAAGCGAACGAGGACTGTCATCAAGAGGACTGCCACGGTCGTTGCCGTTAGTGGGCTACACACATGGCTACAGACTTACATTGTAGTTGAGGGTGCTGAAGGACTTGGAGCTGCTGGATGGTCGAGTGTATGGGCGGTTGCTGCTTCACTGACGGGTGTGGCTTTCTGGTGGGTCGGAGACGCGGAAGGCATGTCCAATTGAAGAACCAATACAGAAACACCGTCGAGTGAGGAATTGATGTGGTGGTAGTGGGATGAAAGCAATCGTTGTGTGTACAGCAGCTGGCGTTGAGCAGGATATACCAAGAGAGCATTTCCGTCCTTGCGAGAATTTTCGGATCAGTTCAGGTATCTTGACAAAAATGGATAGAGCCGATCAAGAAACGTCTTGCAAGCTCGACTATCAATTTTGTCTAGGCTTTACAATGCCATCATGCACGATATAATACACGACGGTACTATCATCCCCCGACGTCGCTAGCAACAGTCTCTTCCCTCCTCTCCTCTTTTGGCTACTCGGCGGGCCTTCCAAATCCCTATCATGACTCTCCCCCGTCGTTTCATCCTCTGCATTTTGGTCATCCTCATCTCCAGGCGGCTCCACCTCCACCGTATCAAACACCTCGGCGAACCTCTTCAAACTCCACTCCTCCTTCAGATGAGTTGGCAGCACCCACTCCCGTTCCACCTTGCCTTCCCCGTCCTTGGCAGCCTTCTTCAACTCCTCAACCTGATCATCCGGATGCACATATATCCTATGCGGAGGCAGGCCAGATATCAGAGGTCGAGGCAGAGGAGTGTTCGTGATGGGAGAATAAGTATGGATACGGAGTAAGGTCCAGTCATGCTGATACTGCAGATTGTGGAGTATTTGTAGAGCGAGATTGTGGTAGTGGGACGCGTGTACTGTTGTGGGAGGATGCGAGGCGATGAGTGATGTGACAGCGGAGGCTGGCGGACGAGTCTCAAAGGCCATGGCGGAGTGTAGAAGCGGCGGGAGCGTTGAGATAGGATGATCGATACCAACAGGAAAGCCCCTACGGACGCTTATTTAGAGGCTTTTTGGACCAATGATCTGTAAGGTAAAAGAAGGTTCGCTGCTGAGTGATAGAGCCTAAAGTACTTTAAAGTGCTGACACTGGGGCCGAGACTAATCAACCCGCATGTTGCTAAGAGTTTGCAGGTGGAGACCCTGAGATGCTGCTGGGCAATATAGAAGCACATTGCTGGATTGTCGTTGACACAATCAGTCAATGTGGCTTCATTGTCTTGACGCACACTCGCATCTTCTCCAACCTCAGCTACCTTATACTTTGGCCAATCAAATTCGAGCAGGGATCGCCCTCACGCTAGCCGTGACGATTAACTATTTGCACTGATCAACCTACGATCCATCGAACAATAATATTCCTTTACAACCACCCTCGACCCTTTCACTGGAATACAGATTCTGCGATCTCTCGTCAATTCATGTCTGAAAGACCAAGAAATATTCCATAAAACATCAGGTACCGGTGGTCTTGTATATTCTCCCGATCTCCTGGTCAGTAACCAAGCCAACATCACAACTTCGCCTCAACACCGTCCCTCCAAGGTATGGCGACTACTTGAGGAACACTCTTTGATTTGAACGACTCGCCAGCATACCATTTGCCAACTCTAGAGCTTCTTCACGCCTACTATTAGCAATGGCATCCGACGCTGGGGAGATATCTCCCACAACAACCAGGATTCGAGTGCCTGCATCTCCCACTGATGGCGCCGATGATGTAGTGGCTCGCAACCGCTCCTCGACTGCCAGCTCAGGCCGCATACGAAGCGCATCCCTTCGATTCCTTGAGTCAAGTCCTCCTTTAGGCTTCTTAGCCGCCAGCGGTACTGCACTCGCACAAGCACCAACACCAATGGACATTCGTAGGGGTAGCTTTGACTACAGTGGCTGGAATGGGGAAGGGCAGAGAAGGTACAGTACAGTCGGCGAAGAAAGCCTAAGGAGGTTATCAAGAACGTCGTCAGCCCAGACTCCTGGAAGCTTGGGACGACAAGCAACAAATCCAATGGATACACACCCCGAGGGTGAGGAGGGTAGCGGTTTCCCAACATTTGCCCAACAAGAGCAGATGCCGGACCAAGGCGACGCTTCAGGGTCAACGAAGATGCTGCAGAGGCCTGGCGTCAGCACAGGTGATGATGATGATCCATTTTCGAAGTTCATTGGACGACCAAAGATGGACAACCAGGCTTATGTGCCTAAAGCCAGGACTAATACTGAAAAGGAGGAGCTGGCCGGTAAGAGGAGGAGTGCCGATCCGTATGCAATCCCAGACGAAGATGATGAGGACCTTGACGAGCTCGACGCACGAGTCAGAAAGGGTCCATCAAAGAAGTTCCTCGACTTGGTAGGAGAGAAAGATCCATCATCCATAGATAAGAACGGCAAACTCTCTACCATCACCAGTGGTGTCGCTGTCCCATCTTCGACCTCATCCGACGACAGAGTGCAAGGCCCCGACGAAGACGGCGTCTACCCCACCGGCTACAAATTCCCACCCAAACACTCCTGGGGCGAATCCACCAAAATCGGCCTTAAAGCCTTCTGGAAATTTACCCTCACACCCTTGGGCTTCCTCATCGTCCTCTACGGCCTCAACGTCGTCGCCTGGGGCGGCATGCTCTTCCTTCTCCTCATTGGCGGCGGTCAAGAATTTATGTGCTACCCACCCGGCTCGCACGGCGTGAAAGAATGCAACAATATCAACTCCCCACGCCGCATCTGGATCGAAATTGACTCTCAAATCCTCAACGCCCTCTTCTGCGTCACAGGCTTCGGTCTCATCCCATGGCGCTTCCGCGACTTCTATTATCTACTCCAATTCCGCATTCGCCACAAGCAAGACTATCTGCGTAGACTAGCAGGTATCCACCGCTCCTGGTTCCGCCTGCCTGGAAGCACCGATCTTCCCGTCGACCCGCACGCATCAATGATCGCACCTGACACCAACCCAGCCATCCCCTTGCCTCCCTCCAAAGCCCCCGACACCCCTCTCACAGGCATCCGTGCCCCCGCAACCCGTTGGTGGAAACTCGACTACGTGATCTGGGCCTACGTGCTCAATACGTTCCTGCAGGCTGTGCTGTCGGGCTTCATGTGGGGTTTCAATCGCTATACCAGGCCGAGTTGGAGTACGGGGCTGTTTGTAGCGTTGGCGTGTATCGTGGCTGCTTTGGGAGGATTCATGTGCTTCAAGGAGGGGAAGAGAGTCAAGGCTGTCGAGGGCATTCCAGTCGAAGAGGCGGAGGTGTTGAAGGATGTTGAGAAGGATGTTATGGAGGGAGAGAAGAAAGAGGGTGGGAATGGGAGGAGAGGGCATTTGTTTGGGAAGGGATGGAGAAGTTGAATAGGTCTAGTGAGAAGAGTGCGCCCGAAGTCGGAGAGGAGGTCTGAGATTCATCTCTGGAGTCTGTTCGAGTTGTGGAGTTTCTCGACTGGTCGAATTGGGTACATAGATTGTGAGCGAGGCCAAAGAGCATTGCTTGTCTGGTATTTTTGGGAGGCATAATGGTCGGGTTCGCAAGCCATGGAAGGGCCCGTACTTAAGTACGTAGACCGAACGGGGAGCGACTGGTATATCCTAGACTTTCTTCTCATTTTCATTGCAAGTGCTCTTGGAGACAATAATCCTTGTCATGTCATCCACCTGGCAGTCGTCTCAATGTCGCTGAAGAGCGGAACGCCGAGATCTGCGATTTCGGTGTATTTGCTTTACAATTCTACTCTATACATCTATTGCGTATGCAGCTTTTATTGTATTGCAAAATGTCTACACTTCCCATATAACTCCAAACAATGCTTCCCCATTTCCCCCATCTCATGACCCCTTCTCCTTATCCTTCTTCGGCCTCTCCTTCGCAACCTTCTCCATCCTCTGTATAACCCCCTCCGCACCCACACCCCCAAACACCAGCCCCACCCCAACCCACTGCATCCCACTCAACCGATGTCCAAACCACAGCACACTCAACATCATCGTCAGCATCTTCCTCGTCACCGTCACCGTCACCAGCAATAAGCTGCTAAAGTGACTCAATGTGTAATAAATGAAGATCTGCCCGACGGCGCCACATGCAGCGAACGAGAGGATCATTGGTAAGATTGTTGGGTTCCGCTGGATGAAGGAGAGAGCGGCGGAGAATTCGTAATTGGGGCCTGAGGGCTTGAGAGGTGTAAGTGGGAGGAGAGGCGAGAGGAGAAGGTAGGCGACTGTGAGGAGGGTAGAGAGGACGTTTTGCGCAACCATCATTTGGGGGCCTGTATAGGGGCGGCAGGTGCTGAAGATGTGGTCTTGAGTGCTGTTCGTAAGGCCGTCAAAGAGGAGGTTTATGCCCAGCAGCATGAGACCCCAGGCTGAGTTATTGGTGCTTTGAGATGCCTTCTTCGAGGAGGAAGAGGGGTGATAGAGCGTAAACACTGCCACGCCGGCAGTCACGAGCGCGACGACGAGATATTTGTAAAGAGGGTAAGACTTTCGGAAGATGGTGAGGTGCAGGAACATGACCGGGAGGAGTTTGCAGGATTTGGCGAGTATGAAAGTTATATAGTCGATGTGGGCGAGGGAGGCGTAGCCGAAGGGGGAGGCGAGGGAAGAGGTTATGGCGACGAGGGTTAGGGGGAAGAGGATTGAGCGGGTGGGGAAGACGGAGGGGGTTGGAGTGGACGAGGGAGTGGAGGAGACGAGGTAGATGTAGCCGACCAGGGCGGCGAAGGTGGATTGGATGGTGTTCAGGAAGATGGAGAAGGTGAAGCGCTCGGGGGAGGTGGGTGGACCGTAGGAGGTTGTGGTTATGCGTTCTTGAAGGAGGGCCCAGGAGAGACTGGAGAGGTCAGCATAGATACTGAGCTTGGGCATGGGAAATGTGCTCACAATGAAGCGTAGATGCCGGCGACACATATAACGAGTTGAGTAAGTCCGGCTTGCTCTTGGGTAGCAGAAGAGGAGGGCTCCTTGGGTATGCCATTGCTCGCAACAGCAGGGCTCTTGGGGGCATTGCCATTGGTATGTTTCCATCCATGGCTCGGCGACTCTGGTAGGCCTTGACTGAAGTCTGAAGGCTCTCTTTGTAGCGGAGCTGCTTGCTTTCGTCTTGCCATCGGAGTCTTGCTGAAATGAAAGGAACGGTCTACCTGAATCTTAAGAAACAATAACAGGAAAGAAACAGAGCATCGTGGTCGGGCGCACGATCTGTAACGTTGTGTGTGGGCGGCAGAAAGTCGTCGCGATATAAGTATGCCATGTGTCCATTTAGATTTGTACCAAGCTCTTCTCAGCCCGAGGCGGCCGGAGCAACAATTCAGTGCCGGACAGGGATTAGAATAGAGCTCGGAAGGTTTCGGGATCTTCCTCGCTGGCTCACAAGCGATGTCATGAAAAAATATATAGCTTCCGTTAAGCTGGCATATGGAAGCACGAATTTCTCTCATTTCCCTTGATTGAATTTTAAAATACTCGTCTATGATACGGACATTTCTCTCCTTAATAACTGTACTCATATCACATTCTTTCCCTGCCTAACAGTGAAAGGTCCCTGCATTATCCCCCGTACAATTTTCTACATTCATAAAAAACTTCTGATATGTTAGAGAGCAGTAGTGACGCAGATACAAAGCTTGGTATGTATAGCTCACGTGCTCTTCCTGGACAATTGGCAAGCCTTTCTAGGGATTTCCACTGAAGCATGGCTGCATCAGACAATTCCACTCTAAGCAAAAACGAGATCGAGCCCTCCAAGCAAATAACCACCACCATCGTAAATGGAGAAACCACAGAGCCCACAAAAGGTGAGGCGAAGGAGGAGCAGGCTGCTGAAAGTATGTGCAAGGAACACACTTGGAGGAGAATGCTTACACAGGCAAAGACGTTTTCCAAGTCAACATCAAACTTCCTCATCAACCCTACGAGATCCAGATCATGGTCTCTCCCCAAGAACAAGTGCAAGACCTTCGACAATCGATAATGGAGTCTCCCGGCACCTTCCAGTACACCTGCTTCCATCTCGAACACAAGGGCGAACGGATCAATGACTATGTCGAGTTGTCAGAAGTCAAAGAGCTGGCTGCAGGTTCGGAGCTAAAGTTGATTGAAGACCCATATACGGAGAAAGAGGCGCGTACGCATCTGATACGGATTCGAGAGATCATTGGGGCTGCTGGTAATAGGACAGACACCCTTTACGGTCTTTCGGCCGGGCTATCTCTCCACGACAATGTCTCGCCTTGGAAGGACCCTAATGCACCTCCGGATTCTACAGAAGAAGCTGCCAGTGGGAACGCACCTGGGACCTCGAATGCTCTGGCGGATTATTCATTCGAAGGTGCACCATCAATTTCTACTTTATTATTGCCAACTCAGGAACAACCCTTGAAAACCATAAAGTCAATCAACCTCTCGCCCTGGCACCCACCACCCCCTTTCTTTCGCCAGCAGGGCCATCTTCTCTACCTACAGCTCACCACGAATGAAGGCGAACAATACCAGATAACTTCTCATACTTCCAGTTTCTTTGTCAATAAGTCGTCGAACAACAAATTCGACCCGTTCCAGAGGCCCGCGCCGAAGAATGCATCAGCGCACTCCCTCTTCTCCTTGATTTCAAACATTTCCACCTCGTTCAGCCAGTCTTTTACAGCTTTGTTGGAATCAAACAATAAGCGCGACCCACTGGCGAATTTCCAGCTAACCAATGCTATACCGTCCAGTCCGTGGGCTGTCGCGCCTGCACTCACCTCTCTATCAGCCCATCAACCAGATCTCACGAGATCACAAGAAACGTACCTCATGTCTGGCGTTGACAATGTAGAGAATCTGAGGGACTGGAACGAAGAGATTCAGACTGCCCGGGAATTACCAAGAGAAACCGTTCAGGATAGGGTTTTCAGAGAGCGACTAATATCAAGGATCTTCGCTGAATACAACGACATAGCTGCTCGTGGTGCCGTGATGATTGCACGTGGAGAAGTCGCTCCTCTAAACCCGACAGAGACCAAGGACGCGCAAATCTTTGTGTACAACAATGTCTTCTATTCATTTGGAGCTGATGGTGTAGGCACTTTTACGTCAGAGGGCGGTGACGAAGCTGCGCGAGTAGCCGTTGGGAAGGATGTCAGTGGTGTAAAAGCTGTCAACCAGGTCGATATAGCCGGCTTGGCTAGCCCAGGTACCATCGTTGTAGACTACTTGGGCAAACGTTTAGTAGCACAGAGCCTCGTCCCAGGCATTTTCAAGCAGCGAGAACCCGATGAGCACCAGGTCGATTATGGCGGTGTGGAAGGTAGGGACACCGTCGCCGAAAATGAGGCATTTGTTCCGACATTCTCTCAGGTGTCCAAAGCTTTGAAGGTTAAGAAGCACCCTGTATGGGACAAGGAAGGGAAAAGGCACGTACTTGAAGCAAGCGTCGAAACCAAAGGTCTTCTCGGTACGGATAGCCGCAAATACATCCTTGATCTTTACAGACTTACGCCCCTGGATATAACATGGATCGAGGAGCATTGGAGCGATAGTGCCGACGATCGCGCATCGACCAACAAGAATTACCCCCATCGCATGGCCGTATTGAGGCCGGAGCTGATTGAAGCATACTGGAGGCTCAAGATGGGCGAGTACGTTAGGAGCGAGGTGGAGAAGCGCAAAACAGCCTCTGCTTCGACTGGAAGTGAGTCACTCACCAACGCTGATGGCCAAACAAGTCAGGGCCCAAAGTCAGCTCTCGACAAAACAACGACTGTAGGGAAGGAGACACCAGCATTGACCAATGGAACACATGAAATCCTCACGAGCGGCACTGAGTCCGAAGATATCGAGAAGTCGATGGAAGGCAAGGGGGAAGATGGTGAACAGAAAACGGATCAAGAGCGTGTTGATATTTCGGCGTTCTCTCTAGCACTTAATCCAGATGTCTTCTGTGGACAGGTGCCACAGACCGATGAGGAAAAAGAAGAATGGGGGAAGGATGAACAAGAAGTACGGACTGTCTGCGAATTCCTTCACGAAAAGATCTTTCCCGATATGATTCACGACCTTAAGGAAGGTGACGTTGGCTTTCCGCTGGATGGTGACTCTTTGAGTCGGTTGATGCACCGACGAGGTATCAACATACGTTACCTAGGCAAACTAGCCACCCTGTCTGATGAGCAGGATGCGCGATTACGGGCACTAAGGGCATTGGCTATTCAGGAAATGATTTCAAGAGCTTTCAAGCACGTCGCGAACATGTACCTGAAAAACCTCCCAATGGTCTTCGCTACAGACTGTTTGGCCCACTTGCTCAATTGCCTGTTGGGAACCGGCCTCAACACATCGCCGAAATCAAACATCGATGAAGACATGCAAGATTTATACAAGGAAGCCGACTATTCTTTCACGAAGGTCACCCCACAGACCTTGAAGTCTGACGTTGAATTTCAAGTCACGCTTCGGTTTCGACACATCCTGGAGGAGGGCTGGCTAAACGATGTCAAGCACCTCCAGCTTCTGCGTAGTATAGCACTCAAGCTTGGGCTGCAATTGAGTGCCAAGGAATACAAGTTCAATGCTGAAACTCACGTCCGGAGCAGGGAGTCCAAAGTCATGACCAACGGAGACGTCACTCATGTCGAGACGAACGGCCACGCTAATGGCAACCCTCGCGGAAAGAAGAAGAAGAAGCATGGCGGTCGCGCTTCGCCACCAGCCATCAACAACTCCGAAGCACCAAAACAGCAACTCAGCTTCACTCCGGATGACATAGCAAACCTGGTGCCAATCATCAAGGACGCTTGCCCAAAGAGTGTACTTGCAGAAGAAGCTTTGGAAGCGGGCAAGATCTCTATGATGCAGAATCAGAAGGAGATTGGCCAGGAACTGCTACTTGAATCGTTGACCCTGCACGAGCAGATCTATGGCATTCTTCACCCCGAGGTAGCACGAGTATACCATCAATTGGCTATGCTTTATTACCAGCTGGACGAAAAAAATGCGGCTATCGAGCTCGCACACAAGGCTGTGATTATCTCAGAGCGCACGTTAGGTATCGACTCGAGCGAGACAATCCTCAGCTATCTTAACCTTGCTCTTTTCGAGCATGGCAATCGTAACACTAGTGTGGCTCTGTCATGTGTCAGGCACGCTTTGGAGCTTTGGAAGGTCATCTACGGCCCAAACCATCCAGACTCCATTACCACTCTCAACAATGCTGCAGTCATGCTCCAACAACTCCAACTCTACCAAGAATCACGCCTATGGTTCGAAATGTCTCTCCAAATCAGCGAAGAGGTCTCGGGCAAACAATCCGTCAACACGGCCACGCTCTTGTTCCAATTGGCACAGGCTTTGGTACTCGACCAAGACCACAAAGGCGCTGTCCACCGCATGCGTGAAGCATACAGTATCTTCCTCGCTGAAGTCGGTCCGGAAGACCCGAACACCAAAGAGTCTGAAAAATGGCTCGAACAGCTCACCCAAAACGCTGTCTCCATGGCCAAAAATGCCAAAGATGTCCAAGCCAGACGTGTGCGACGCGTACTATTCAACCCCAAAGTGACTACCATGGGAGCGCGCCCACAACCCCAGGTCGGCCAGTCTACGGCAGATATGGTCAATGGCCATGATTCCAATAGTAGGGCATTCGATTCTCGAAGTATCGATGAGCTGATGAGGTTTATTGAGGGTAGTGCTGAGCAATCCAAAGCATCGACTTCGAAGAAGCGAGCTACGAGAGGCAACCCGAGACGTCGTGGTGGAGGAGCCGCAGTTGGATCTGCCGCATAACGAACATGTCACACTCCACTCAAAAACTTTGCCTTAAATGATCAAAATGTCCTTAATACTCCCGTCATCTACCATGACATATTCCAGGGACTTTCAGCAGTTCCTCTGTACAAAAACCCATCCGCTTCAGACTGCTGTACATTCTCACATACTCCATTCTGCACAGGGCGGTTCTTTAGATAATTACTTGCATCGCCGCTCAAGGCTTGGGAACTTGTATACTAGGTTGGGAACGCATATATAGCATAGCATTGCCCAGGCGCGATATGAAGAATAAGTTGGCACTGTATAGGCAGTCTACCTGGAGCCGAGAACGTCATCCATCTTCGTAATATTATGCACTAACAATTGGGTATTTCCTGTGTACTAACAGAAACAAACCAAGCTTAACTCCAACATCCAACACACAAACCCAAACAATACATCAACCCGTCCCGTTGCCCTCTAATCCAACTCCCACCATTCCATCCCAAACCTTCAATAAAACCCCGAACACCCCCCATCCAACCCCCTCGCAAAAATCAAATCTCTATAGGCAACAGCCTTCTCAGTGGGAAAATGCACACTATCCCACGGCCTCTCGCCTATCCCATCTCGTTCCTCGCCAATAGGCTGGACCTTGAATGTGATACCTTTCTCATTCGCGCCAGCGATACTTGTAGTTGGTGATTTGCGGAAAAGCTTTAAGAGGGAAAATTTACCGAAGAAGAGAGACGCAGTTGGGGCTTCGCGCGCTTCGCTGGCTGTGCTGGGTGTCTCGATATTATCTGCATTCTCATAATTTTCAGTCTCGCTCACATGTTATACGTCGACGCCAACGCCATTTTTTTCATGGGAAAAGCTCTGGATCTGGGTAATCATTGCCAAAGACGCGTTCGATGCCATTAGCATCCACAAGTGTGTCGACGGCGCTGCTGGCGCGTGCGACTTCCTCGTCGTTTGGCCGGGTGAAGGCGCGGGGGTGGGTGAATGGTCGGGATACGTGATGATTCTGGATGAGAGTGCATCATCAGCATTACGAAACACTGGTAATGGGCGGATGTTTTACAAGCCCAATACTCCCGAGCTGTGTCTCGCCATTCAAGAAGTAGGAGAGCACGCAAGAGTCCGTACGGCGAGGTCGGGGGGGAGAGCGATGTACGTACCAAAAGGTGCCTATTGAAAGTCTGTTCATATTCTTTGCCGTGAAAAGGCGCCGGTAAAGAAGGAGGATGGACACTTTGATAAAAATGATGGATGGGTTGTAGAGCTCTTCGGTTGCGAGGACCCCCTACAGATGTAGAACATTAGTCTCGGATTTGGAGTCGAGTATAGACTTTAATAAGCACGGTATGGCGTCCTAACCTCGGATGGGTGATGGGTAATATCAAGGCAACGAAAGCTGTCATGAAAGGCATTTTACTCTGTCAGCTTGGGAATGCTCATGTACTGGGAGTGTGCTGGGGGTGCGGACCAAGGCAAACATGTTACACCAGTCATCAGATCCAAGTCTGATATCGCCAAGACGTCTGGAGAGTACGCGCAAGAAAACCGTAATGTAAGCGGCGGGAAGACAGACGGCGGCAGCGGCATAAACCGAAGACACTCGGGTATCTTGAATATGGTCTAGTTGGTACTGCATGACTGGGTTGACGGCAGTGAATGGGTCCGCCATTGTGCACAACAGGGAGATTCTTCGTGACAAAGCTCTCTCCGATGAGAGAAGAATTCTAGGTTCATAGTCCCTGGGGTGGGCCCGAAATGGCTTCTATGCCACGCAAGCCTGGGAATGTGTGCCCAGATCCAAAGTCCGTTGCCAAGTGAGACATCGAGGCTCTCGTGGGGATGTGGGTGTTCCTCGAGCTCCAATTGATGCAATGTTAGCATGGTCCCAACAAACATGCCTCCTCAATATTTTCATTCATGGACGCCACAACCAGAAGTGGTAAAGCTTTGGACGTGTGGTCCCCTGTCAAACGCAAGCCGATCGAACGTGAACAAGGTCTCATCGGGCGATGCTAGACGAGGCTAGCTGGCGCCAAAAGTTTGCCTTGTCTTGCGTGCCTAAGGTAGCGAAGTGGCATGTAAGCTTGCCAACTTAGCTCATTTTAGTTTTCGATATATGAGGCTAGAAAATTAGATCGGCGATGACTTCTCTTTGCGCCTCGTCAAAGACTTCCCTTTCTGTGATATTTCGTAAAGAAGATGTTCTCTTGCGGTAGGAATACTGCCTAGCATAGTGCAGAGCCCAGGTGTGTCTCAGCTGCTAGAGAAAACCCGGCAATGACGGAATAATCGACAGATCTGGCCTCAAATATAGCAAGCTCTTCACACATACTAAAAGAACATATCGACTCACCGGTTACTCCTCGCGTCGGTAGTGCCTCATCCTCCCTCCATTTGGACGCATTTACTTAAGTGAGTGACACAGGAAATATACTGCAGGGGAGAAACACAAACGGGCAGGCTTACAGGAGGGCATAGGTAGAAGTCTGTCCTGCCGATGTTCCGAGAGATACGCGAGTCTGCAGGGGAGCTGAGTAGAAAAAGTGATCATGCCAATATCCCGAGACGAAGCAGGGTTTGGAAGATTCCCTTTTTTGTGCATAGCAGTCGCGGAACGACAATCGCATCAAACCAGCTTTGTGACCAGCTTTCCCGTATTGCCGCCCTCAAAAAGCGTCATCCAAGTCTTAGGGATATCCTCAAACTTCGTGTCTACCACCGTCTCGCTCGCATCATCAACCTTGATCTTACCCTGCTTGAACGCCTGCACCAACTCCTTCACGGCGTCCGGGCCCTTCCCTTGCGCCAGGAAGTCCAAGACAATGAACCCCTTGATCTCAATCCGCTGCAGAATGACCTCGGACCAGTTCTTTAAGCCTGTCGGATCACTGGTGTTATAGTTACTCACCGCTCCACAAGCTGCAACTCGACCTTCTTTCTTCATTCGCGTTAACATCAGATCGAGGATCTCGCCGCCGACATTGTCAAAGTATACTTCGACGTAGCCCTCCGTAGCTGCAATGAGTTCTTTCTTGAAGTCCGGTTTCTTGTAGTTGAGGCAAATATCCGCTCCCAGGCTTTCCACCCATTTGCATTTATCATCATTTCCAGCCAGGCCCACGACTTTTTTGCAACCCAACATATGTTTCGCGATCTGCACGACCATGGAGCCCGTCGCCCCAGCAGCACCAGACACAACCACCGTATCATCCGGTCCCGCCCTAGCAATGATCTTCGTACCATAATACGCGGTCAAGCCAGTCAAGCCAAAAGCCCCCAGATAATGCGTGGGGCTCACTCCCGCCGAGGTATCAATAGCCTGGCATTCCTTCGCATTCAGCACGGCGTACTGCGCCCAACCCGAATCTGCTAGCACTCTGTCCCCTTTCTTGAAGTTCGAACTCTTACTCTCAAGCACCTCAGCGACAGCTCTCGCCCTCATCACGGCGCCCTGGGGCACAGGGGGAACGTACAGCCGCTCAGGGTTGATGTTCTTTGTGATCCAGCCTCGTTGAGCGGGGTCATTGGAGATGTAGAGGGCTTTGACGATCACTTGTTCGTCTTGCAGAGATGGTAGAGAGTCGGTCTTGAGTTCGAAGGTTGGGTTAGTGCCGGAGAGTTGGGGTAGGTCGGTGGGGTTGTTGGCGAGGAGCCATTGACGGGTTTCAGTGGGGGAAGTCATGGCGTTTGGGGAGCCAAGACTTTGAGATAGTTTCTGAAGGCGATTAGAAGTCATGGAGATGGCTGAGAAGCGGGGGGATCATTTATCCTTCGAATCTGATATAGCGGGTCGGCACCTCGGTCCATAGGGGAGAAGGAGATGCATGTCGACGTCATACATCCTTGTCGTTCATTCGTAGGGTTGCGGAGCATTTGCTGTAAGCAGTATGTTCCGACAGAGCTTATAAAGCTGTCAACGGTGACGACGTGTTTTGCTGGGTCGCATATGCAGTCGTGGTAGCCTGCGTCAGTGTTGAAGATAGCCGAATGAAAATGGTTGGGAAAATGTGCGCATTCACAATAACGAATGACATGACAAGCTTGTACCTGGATTCATGAAGGTTCGTAAATCTTAGTCGGATACAGTGTCTACCTTGTAATGTTGTACACAAGGCTCTAAACGCCGACCCAATGCTTGATAAACCTCCTAACCCATTTCTTAGACGATATACATCGCTTCGATAAGATATATTATGCCAAAAACGAGGAAAGCGAATCCGCCACCAAGAGTCACTAATAAGCAAAGTCAGCCAGAAACCTTTCGGTAGACTAGTAAGGGAGAGCGACTTACCCATCCTTAGACTGACCCTGCCCGCTATTGCTCTACCTCCTATTACAGCAATGGCAGTACAGAAAGCATGCCCGCTTACTGCGCCACCGGTAACCCACCAGTAATCTTGACCGGCAGCCATGGCAATCGTAGCGATTTGACTTCGGTCTCCCCACTCTCCTAAAAAGGTCATGACGAATGTTTGCACCCATGCCGGACTCAGTAGTAACGAAAAGAGGTTGGTCACCCCAGCAAAGAAACTTGACATAGCTCCTCTGCTGGGCGAAGGACTTCGCGATCCGTCCGGTGAAGAGGGCGGCGAGTCTGGAGGCGCTGGGAGTCGGGTATTTGAGCGAGTTTTTCGCGTATTGACACGCCCAGACTCGAGCACGTATGGAGATATCGAGGACCGCCGGCGGCCCATCTTGCGGGCAAGCTCTTCTTTCTCCTCTAACTCCATCTCAACTTCCCTCATCTCTTCACTCACCCCCTGCTCTGGGCGTAATGAGTACCCTTCCCTCAGCAACTTCGCTCCGAAGAACAGAAACAATGAAGCCGCTAAGAAGTTCGTGAAGCGTTTGGGTATGAGTGTCGGCACAGCATGCCCAAGCACGGCAGAGAGGATGGTCATGACGATCAAGGCAGAGAAGGCGCCCGAGAAAACGATCAGTCGAGGATGTTTCATAGCCATCAGAGCCGCGATAAGAAAGGTCTTGTCGCCAATTTCCGAGAAGACGATCATTGCGAGAGAGAGGACGAAGGAATGTAATGGTTGTATGAGGGACGCGGGGGCCGAGTCGAAGATGGGGATCGAAGGCGTGAAGGGCTTCAATATTGCAAGAGGATCGGTTTTGGAGGCGCTGTCTGGCACAGGAAGCGGAATGTCGTGTGGTTTGTCAGGAAGGTCGGCTGGTTTCTGTATGGCAACATGTTAGCGCTAACGCTTCTTCGAGTAAACATATCCGCGGATAATTGTTACCTCAAGTCCTCCAACTTCTTTCTGTTTGTCCTTCTGCTTGCCGTCATCTTTCGAATGAGCATCTTTGCTCTTCTCAGCATCATCCTTAGTAGCCTTTTGATCAAGCTTTTCTTGCTCGCTATGCGGTAACGGCGGGACTTCTTTTGGAGGGTCTGGTTTTTTCTCCGCTTTTGTGCCCTCTAACAAACTCTCCTTCTTGTCCTTGCTCTTCTCTGAAATGCCACCTTCGGTGCCTCTTGTCCCTTCTTTTGGCCCGCTTCGGTTTGGATCATCCATCACGCCATCGTTTGTCTCAGGCATCTTCCAGCCATCGTCGCTTGACGCACCACCACCAGAGATTGAAGATGGGACAGGTTTCTTTATTTTCTCGTCATCGCCACTTCCCTTCGCTTTCTTCCGGTCTCGCTCTGCACTGGTTTCCACGAAAGGTCCAAGATGCGGTCTTCCGTCTTTGCCATCCACAGGAGCATCCTTCGTTCCGAGACCGTCAAGAGTGGGCTTGGAGTCTGGACTAATAGGTAGAACGGGTGGAGGCCCGATTTGCTTGCCCTCTGCTAGCGCAATGACCTCCTCTGATGAAAATAGAGCAGAAGTGAAGTGTAGACATGGTACCAGGAGGAGGAGAAATGATGATGGCCTCTGTCGTAGCTTCATGGTTGTCGGGCTGATGTTGTGAGCCTGCCAATCCCCTGGGATTGCCGCAAGCTCAGTTCCAAGCGGCTTTGACGGAACACTTAGAATTGGAGATACTAAAACAATATTACACCAAAGGTCAAGATGATAGAAGTCTTCCAAAAGAGTATGAAATCGCCGGTGTAACAGTCTCAATTGTCGAAGTCTAATAGATGTCCGAATGTTTCTTCAGGTACCAAGCAAGGATCGTGGTCCAGCACTGAGATCCGGCTTGGCATGCTAGAAGCACCCGCCTCGGCCGAAAGGGTTTAGCTCGTGTTTGTGTCGAGAAACTCAAAGTCAACAAACGATTGGACTTTCTCACTCCCCATCGCCTCGACATGGGGATAGTCCTGGAGTCTTGAGAAGCTATCTCTGTGTCGTCTATTGTCAAAGCTGCGTCTAGTCACAATCAGACACCAGGACGCAATGGCTGAGCGCACGACCCGAACGGCCAGCAGGCGCGCAACACCTCAGGCTGCCCCCGATGCTGGCCGCGTTGCAGCGTCTCAGAGCCCCCCGAAGCGTACTACTCGCGAAACTAGAAGCCGAAGCTATGACATAAGCGACAGTGAGGACGGGCGGAAAGGAGTAAGGGCTCGACGGGGCGCAAAACAGGTCAATGTAAAAGTGGTGGACAGCGCTGCTGGGCAGAGCACTACGAGAGGCCGGAAAGGAAAGACAGTGAATGGCTCAAGAGCTTTACAAGGTATGCTAGGTTGTGGCATGGACCGTACAATGTGCGCGACTACAATTCTGAAGTAGTGCAAGAACTACATATCTTGCCTGCACTTTTCATGTACCACATCTTCCACACTACGAGTCGCGTTGGGGTTCACGAAAAGTCTGCTGACAGATCTTATGATGTTCAGATCTTACCACTGTCGTGGAGGACCCAAGTACCGTCTATCTAAATCTTGGATCTGGTGAAGAGGATGATCCAGAGCGGATGAACGAAGCAGGGGAAACCTCCGCACAGCCCACTGCACAACCTTCAAAATCCCCAGGCGGTGCTTCTGCCTTCTCCGGAACTACCGCTAGAACATCGCTGTCTGCCCGAGACCTCTCAGACTCCAGTTCGGAAGAGATGTTGGACGCGCTTCCCGATCTCGCAGATGCGTCGAGCAAAATACTGGGCTTTCTAATCCCGATGGGGATATCTGAGGCCTCTATTACGAGCGTTGCTCGTCAGCTCCGTACCAAGGATTCGCGCGCAAGTAAGAACCTCAGGCGACTAGGCAGCACATTCCAGGTGCAACGAGATATCTATGGAAGCGATTCGTACATCAACCCCCGCGGGATACTGAGAGTCTTGCTAGGTACGAAACAAATTCAAGGTAAGGATAGGGGTCAATGGCGACCGGATGCGCTGCTTCATAAAGCGAATGTTGCAGTCTTGGCCTCGAGCATTCTGTCTCACTCAATGCAAGAACGGAACGACCAACTCGTTGAGGAGCTCGAGCAAGCGTTTCCCATCTGCTTTGTAGAAAGCATCGTTCAGTCTGAGATTCCCACGCCAGGTAGCAGCGCCTTAATACACGAGACATTCCAACTTGCACTGGAAATACGTACGCAATACACCATTCTCTCATTTGCTCGTTACGCAGGGCAGCGCAATTTTGATTTCGATGATATACTACATCAAATATTCTTTAAGAATGGAAACAGTCTCAAGGGCTGGGCTATACTAGGACTGAGAGGCGAAGACTTGACAGGAGGGTTTCAAGAGGTGGTCGTACAACGGTTGGAAGAGCTTCGAGACACCTTCATCGCCACTTCAGAAACTCCAACCGCGAGGGTCGAAGTTCTCAAGAAAAATTACTCTTGGGCAAATTTTGTCCAGCAAACCATTGGTTGGATCCGTCAGCGACTCGTCGAAATTGAGATGCAAATTGAGCTGCACGGTGGTGCCCAAGATATTTATCAGAGTCTCAGCAACGAGATTCAGAGGCGTATATTGGCAGAATTAACGATAGGTAGCGATGGCGATGCTGATGTAAGCCCTCCACTGGTTTTAACCTACGAGCCGCCATCTGAAGCTTCACTTACGACCTCTGATCAGCACGACACCTCACATTTGTCAGCTAGGACAAAGAAACTGAAAGTCCAGCATTACAGGTCAGTAACAAATGCAATTCTCTTATCTCATATCTTGCAAAGTGCTGGATTGTGGTTTTTGGGAGTATCTATCTACTGATCACCTGCAATAGCAAAAGTTCCCCTATGGCTATGAGTGCGATGGGCAACCTCAAGGGAAGATTGGGGCGTCCAAAGGCCGCAAATCCAACACACCTGAACTCAATGCAACCAGCACAGCAAAACGCTTCAAATGTCCAAGTACCTTCCACAGCAGGGCCATCCACGGTAGCATTGCTGGTTGGACTGCAGGACGACGAGCCAGCCCTATCCCCCCCCACGCCAGCCCGGGCCCCTGACGAACAGCAAGAGTATCCTCCTCAACAAGAGGATACTTGGCGAGCTCAGGAAGGCGATGATGATCCCTTTATGAATCCGGGCGGAAATCCGGACGAGCAACTTTATGCAACGCAGACGTTCGCGCTGAAGGCAAAGAATGATGCCGAGAGTAACAAGGAGAACGTGGCGGAAGCTTCACAGCACCCATTGCAATCACCTCCCGAGAAACTGCGGTTCACAGACCGTCAAGAGGGCGCCCACAAAGTACTCTTCGAGTCCCAAGAGTCCACAAGTCCTGAAAGAGCTCAACTCGGTAGCGTGAAGAAAGGAAAGAGGCCTCTTAGAGACGGTCTCGGAGCAGACGATGAGGTTAGCGAAGTGAGTTCAGACGGAGACTTTGAGCACATGCGTGTAACCGCGGACACTGCGCAGAAACGCAGCTCGAAACGCCCCGCCACCGAGGGCACGAGGAGTCAAGGTCCATCACCCAAGAGAGCTCGGTTCCAAGAATCTAACGATTCCAGAAGCCAGGCTCCCGTAAGAATTCGAGATGAGGACCGGCCAGGCCCATCTCGAAGCCAGACTCTCGTACGTGACATGGATGAAGATCGACCCACACCATCTCAGATGGACGAATACAGGGCTGCAAATGCGGCTGCCAAGGAAAAGAAAGCATTCCAAATCAAGCCAACGCAGACTCGTAGACCTTGGTCAGAGGAGGAGACGGAAAGGCTCCTCGAGCTGATCGTCAAGCATGGTGTGAGTTGGAAGCTGCTTAAGCAAGAAGACGAGATCGCGAGAGGCGGTCCACTGTTGAGAAACCGCGACCAGACAGCATTGAAAGATAAGGCACGGAACATGAAGATGGACTATCTGAAGTATGTACATACTGGCTGAAGTCTCTGGCAGAATCTAATCTGAGGGTGCAGGACTACTCGAAGGTTGCCGGACAAATTCTATCGCATTCCACTAAATAAGATCTTGAAGGACAGGCTGAAGAGTGAGGGTATCACTTATGACGATGAGACTGGGCAAAGGGAGGATGCTCTGGTCGATGATGACTGAGGTGTCCAGCTACAGGATCCATTGAAGATGTCTCGACTCGATCTCGCCAACGGTGCTGCGCTTTGTGCTTGTACTTAGCCTGCGTTTGGATACCCCTTTCATATGACGGCTAATATTGGCTATGCTCGTTATCACAATGGCTTGCTTTGCTCCAGGTGTTCGAGGCTTCAGGGTTGGTATATTGGCTTCGACTCGGGCTCAATGCGTCAGCAGTAACGACCGTATTCACTTCATTTGCGAAGATCGCTGCCGCTATTTGTATAATCTGACGACCTACCCCGCCATTGTTTACTTCACTTCACTGATCAGGGTCTACTACTACCTGTCCATCTCAACTCTTCACCGCCCATTCCACTCACTTCCTCATTCTACGTACCAACATTATTCTTCTTCTGGGGTCGACAACTCCAGAAGTGTGACCATACTTTCCTCTTACGTTACCCCCCCTTGCCTGTTCTCACTGGGAACAGCCGCTATGTCAAATCGACCTATCGAGCTCTGTTTAGAGCTTGGGTACCACGACAACATTGAGGGGGTACCATGCCGAGGACCGGCAAAACTTCTCCTTGATGGTCTTAAATCATTCGCCCAGTCGCACGCAGAGCTGCATGGCCCGAATATCCTGGCAATGCATTACCTGCATGCTCCCCCATATGGACTCAGGCACATTCCCCTCGTCATCGCTGCTTCTCAGCCAGGCAGTGTGCTTATGTGGGAGAGGGCTTCGGATAAGATGAGGTGAGTCCCGCACTGTGTGACTGGACGCTGGCCAGTAGCTGAAAAAGAACAGAGTCACACGAATAATTACACAATTGTTCAAGTACATCATAGAAGGCAAAGCCGGTCACTCCCAGGTGATCACCCTTGAAGACCATGAAGTCGAAGAGAGCAACGAAGCTGGTCGTGAACAGTCCAGTCAAGATTCACCTTTGACAGAGCTTGACGCAACTGAAGATGAATCTCTCCTTCTACAAGAGCAAGAGCTCGGCCCAATGACAAGGTATGGGCTCTAGTATTAAGCCATTGGACCTCAATGAGTATCAAGACAAGCTTAGGAGTGATATGCTAATTCGCACAGGTTGGCCGTAAAGGATCCCGCAATAATAGCGGGCCTCACGCAAGCAGGCTTCGGCAAGCCGTTCCCAATGGTCGCTTGCAGTGAGAAAGACTTGATCGGGGACCTCACAATGTGGATGATGGATCACCCAGGAAGAGCTCCCCCTGGCTCGGTCGGACTCCAAAGGACGTATTGCGGCCTCGAGCATCCTTACTGGGAAGAGCTGACATTCACTGGGACTTCGGAACATGTGTGGGTCGAACGATTCATAATCAATGACTCTTACATGGGATGGATCTTGAGAGAACATGACGAATCTTGCATGTTGGTCCTCAAACATACCCTTAACAACGCTCAATGGCGTGGATATCATGCCTGGCTTGGTGGTGATCTAGGATTCACCAGTCTCACCATAGCCGATGCGGGACCGCGCTTGAGCAAGGATATGGGCGACAGCGGCGAGAACAGCAGCAGGAACGATCTGGATCAAGGAAAGCAGAAATCGTCATCTTTCATTGATCTCACCGGATTCGACGAAAGCGCCGATGATCTTGCTGGGGATCCATTGACGGAAACCTTGCAGCAAGAGACTGACAAGACCAGCGCGCCTAACCTCCATTCTTCCAGGCCTACATCTACTAACATCAAGAAGGAACCAAGTCGCAGCGAAATTCGACAGGCCATCATTCGGCGCAATCTGATTGAACGCCAGACTGAGGAAGAACGTTGGCGGTTCCAAACACCTCCAGTAGACACCGTCCAAAGGAAGAGATGGCCTCCACAGTACGTGTCACCTCCACCAACGCCTCAACTCAAGAAGACTCGAGGCATGCAACGCAAGTACCAAGAAACGGCTACGAGGCGCTCTAAACGTCAAGCCCAACGCTCTCCAAGTCCGGAAATCATCTCTGCTGGCCCGACATATTCGCCACCTAGGACCACTCACTCGGGTAGGGTTGTTAAGCGTAGGTCAAACGCTGTCAAAACCACTTCTCCGAAGACACCACTTAAGAAGGGAAGGGCAGATCCTAAGACACCCATCTCACCTGCTTTGACCGTCACACCAACCCAACCCTTTTCAGGTGAGCCGGCTCTCAAGGCTGGCGTCATTGTTCACTTCTTTCTCTCCGACGACCGCATAGGCGCAATTCCTGTTCCACTTGATCAGTGCGACAGCGTTGACAGCTTCTTCAATCAAGCTCTGAGGGCTTGGAGCTTCTTGGGTAACTCTGACGGTGGCGATAGCTTGGGGGGCGTCCGAGTCATAATGCATGGTGTTCCCTGGCCTATCATTGTTGCTTGGAAAGCTGCAGACGCGTTTGGCTGGATGATGGATGCGATTACAAAGGTGAAGAGTGGTAAGACTGATGATTTGCATGTGAGTGTTACATGCATTACAAATTAATGGGATGACGGTCGGATAGTATGTCGGAGGCTTTGATCCGAGGGAATGTATGGAACAGGGCTATTCAATATTCAAGAGATCGAAAGGCTGGGTGAACTACTATGATTGTATAGGAGGATTATGTTGGCGGTCAGCAGTGCGAAAGTCATGTCAACAACGTATCAAGCTATTCGTACGTACCACCATGTAATTCAATGCAGTCAATACATTATCACTGATCTACGAAACACCAATCGTTCGTTTCTCGCCAATCGCAAGACCTGTTTACTCCAGGTATATACCAACGATGGACGCCTCCTGCATTGCCAGTTCTTCAAGCCTCCACCTCCAACATCCCTCTTAGCCCACTCTCCACGCCCCTCAACCACCTCCCCTTCCTCTCCAATTCATCCGCCCCACCACCCTCCTGCTTTCTCTCGACCGCCTCCCTTGCAGCACTAACAGCCCTTTCCCTCTCAATCTCTAGCTTCTTCAATTCCCTCTCCTCAGTCTCCAACACCCTCGTCTGCCTCGGCAACGCCTGCTGCAAAGCTTTCAGCTGTGCATTCAACTCATCCAGATTCGCCTGCCGCTCCTCCAGCAATTCCAGCGTCGCCGGCAACGGAAGCACAAGCGATGGACTCGTCGAGCTCGTATCAGTAGACTGATTTTGTTTCCGTAATGTAGCCAGTGTATCGTTCAGCTGCTCTATCTGCGGAGGTAGCGACGAGAGCAAAGTCGTCTGCAACGTGATTGTTTCGTAGCGCCGACTCAAATCCCTGCCTCGCGCATCCAGCTCTTTGACCATTTCACCGACATGTTCTTTCTGCGCCTTCAGCACAGCTTTGATCTCAGCGAGCTGGCTTTCGAGTTCGAGGTTTTCGGCATGTTCGACTATCAAGGGTGGGTCACCGACGATGGCGCGAAGGAATTTTTCTTTGGTTACTTGTTCGAGATAGGAGAAGCGGAGTTTGGAGAAGAGTTCCTGGCATTGTTCGTGAGCATAGTAGGAAAAACATGTAATGGAGAGCGCACTTTGTAATGTCTGAGATCTGCTTCCAAAGAAGCTGGGGAAGGGTTCTCGAATGCAGAGGCGGAGACATCAGATGTACGATGGGAGGTGGGTGTCGCGGAGATTGGTTCGCTAAGGCGTATAATGGTGAGCGAGTCATCTTGTAAAGATCGCAGTCCTTGAACCACGTTTTGTACTTGCAGTGAAACTGCCATTTTGATATTTGGTGTATTGCAAGGCCCATATCACGAATGTATGCACTTTGTTTACGAGTGCGCCTGATTAAGCTAGAGCGATTCTTATCTAATCTTAGCGCCCCTCATAGTGTCGTGACTGTCTTAGTGTTTGTGAGACGCGAATATGTATGTTTCCTGACGTTAGACTGCGGTGTGAAAGACATCCAAGCTCCTCATAATGTCCATTCCGCCCATTGGCCGGTCTCAACCTTTTATCCTCATTACTCACCATCATGCCCGCCGAAGAACAGCTTTCCGATGACTACGTCGCCAGCCTCTTAGCTAAGGACGCAAAGACTAGTAATGCGAGATACTCTGCGTACGGCTTTCCAGACTTGCTACCTAGGAGGTCAGTTTACCCTATGAAGACCTTTAGTGCTATCTAGTTGACAGGAATAGAGCGACGAACAATGCGCCCAAGCCGAACACCAGGTTCTTGAAGAATATAATAAGAGAGACAGACAGCCACAATACTGCTCTACGAGCAAAAGAGGCTGCAGAATCTCGTGCACGCCTCAGGGAGCTTCGCAAAGGAAACGGGGCGTCTGGCAGCCTTGAAAGCAGCCACGGCAGGCTGAGCAGAGAAGACGAACCATTCAGAAAGCGACGGCGGGTGGAGACTGAGCAAGAAGCCCGGTCCGACAGACGGCGAGAAAATGGGGAAACACATTCGAGGAGAGACAGAGACAAGGATTCACGAAGCCACAGGAGCCACCGCAGGAACCGTGAGGACCGCTACGACAGCGACGAGGATCAGGAGGATCGAGCTCGCCATAGACATCGTCGACACCACCATCGAAGCCATCGGCAGCGCAGTGAAGAGAGGTCGCTCGAACGATACAAGAGAAGTACTAGAGACCATGACAGGCCCAGGTCAAGCCGCGAATCGAACCCAGGCTCTCGGAGCCCAGACAGGAAGCATGGTACCCACCGCCATCTGAGGCGATCGACCTCGCCGATATCTGGAGACAGTGAAGAGAGTTGTCCACACAAGGCCATTGGGAACAAGGAAAAAGCTAGCCCAAAACACCTACGTAATGGCTCCAGCAATGCCGAGAAACCCGACCATTCCCCAGCCTCGGACTCCGACCCCCTAGAGTCTATCATCGGTCCGCCTCCCCCACCTCCAGCGCCCAAGATCGTAGCGCGCGGCCGGGGCACCTTTGCCTCCTCATCCGCAATGGACTCGCACTTCTCCTCAAACTACGACCCGGCAGCAGACGTCCAGCCCGATCCAGACATCGATGAGGATTGGGACATGGCACTCGAGGCTCTTCGTGATCGGCAGAAGTGGAAGACACAAGGAGCAGAAAGACTCAAAGCTGCTGGCTTTACCGAAGAGGAAGTGCAAAAGTGGGAGAAGGGCGGGGAAAAGAGGGAAGAGGATGTCAGGTGGAAGGGCAGAGGCGAGGGTAGGGAATGGGATAGGGGCAAGGTCGTTGGAGAAGATGGGATTGAGACGGTGCCAGAGTGGGGGAGGCTGAAAGGGACATGATGGACACGATTAGGACAATGGACTTGGTCTGAGTGACATATAAACATGGCGCATGGTCCGCTGGGAAGGCGTCGGCAAACATGGTAATATTAGAGTCTTACCAAGGATATCTTGGACTGCGAAAAATATCCCCTAATTCTTCAAACAACGAATGAATAAATTAGGATCGATTGAAAAACAGCCAAGAAAACTGTCGCCTGGATACTTTCTGCTGCATCCAGACCTTATGAGCACGACAATCGGATATCGGAAGCAATTTTTCATATGTTTGATTCCTTTCTCCCGAAGTCTTCTATTCCCACTCCCCTTCCCCTTCCCATGCCCCTTCCACTCAGCTTATGCTTCTCTGCTCCTATCCACCTCGACGTCACTCCCCAAGCGCCATCTCTCCCCAACACACGCGCATCCACCACAACTCTCTCTCACACATCCCAGCCCCTTTCCATCCTCTTCCCCAACACCTCGTCCCTCTTCCTCAACACCTCCTCCCTCTTCTCCCATCCACCTCCCCTCGTCCTTTCCTCGTCCCCTTCCCCCCTCTTTCCCAGCCTGCTGAACCCTCAGGAACCCCACTGCACGCGGGCCGGTACGTCCCGTCCTATTCCAAACCTTTCAGCTGTACAATTTTCTTTTTCCGCGCTCCTGTCCTCGTTTTTCAGGTCGTGAAGCTGGGTGGGTCAAATGGTGGATGGACAGGCAAGGCTTTGGCCAGGGGAGGTTAGATGATGGGTTAGATTAGGAGCCTTTGGGCGATTTGCTTTCTCTGGCTGGTTTTTTGCGTGGAGAATGGCTGCTGGGAGGAATATGGCGGGGCAGGGAGAAGGGAGCTTGAGGTGGGCTAGACGAATTGCTTTTTCTCAGGGACTTCTTGCGATTTCCTGTATCAGTGATGATTCCAAGTCGGGTTCATCAATATTTTCGGTCATTATTACAATCAAGTATATGTTCAAGTGTAGCATGAATAAGCCCCCTTTCAGGTCCGGCAGTAGGTATTTCATCCATGTCTCAATATCTAGTGAGGGCGCTGAGGTAGGACCATGGCCCTCTATCAAATTCAAGCGTCGACTTCAGGCGTGTACTGTAGTTGGGTAAGTGACCATGCGTTGAATCATTGTCTTTGCTCCCATCAGTCAATCAAACGCAACATCATCAAGCAACCGATCCGGAAACTGCGATTCAGGCTTTCTGCCATGAACGCAAAAAGCACTGAAGCTAGGGAGCTCATGGCAATAGAGATCTTCACAACACTTCTCTCCGTCATAGACGTTACATCGTGCATTTACTGCTCAGATCATGTCAGCAACTGCTTGATCAGCCTTGTAGAGAGTGTGCTTACCATTGAGACATTTTTCACTCGGTCCCATCTCAAACACCTCGGCTGAATTATGCTTTTGCGACCATTTCCACAGTTTGCTACGCTCGAGCCATTGTTGGCAGTTGGTATCGGAGCCACATAATTGGGGTTTGCCGATGTACGGCATGCCAATGTCGCAGTTTCGGTCGTCTGGTGGGTACCTGTTAGTCAATTGGGCTCAATGGATAGTTGTTAGGTGGTGGACTTGCATGGGGAGCATTTTGCAGCAGAATCTTCTTGGGTGATGACGAGTTGCGCGTCGCTGGGTGTTTGTGTACCTGTGAAAGAATTACCTTTGCCAATTAAGAATCCCTTTGTATGTGATATTACCTTTGTGGTTCTGAGCTGGAGCAGCTAACGCGACAATGAGGCTCACGAGGAAGCTGATCATAGTTGTTTTCAAGAAGTACATGATGAAGACGGTCACGATGAGTACGACTTTTGCCGTGCGAGAGAGTCGGAAAGACAACTGGCGTTTCCTCTTGAACACTCGCGTAGATAATAGCATCTTGAGAGCGCAATACTGAGCACTGGTGGGGCTCTAGGCGCAGTGATTCGAGGAGTCGTGTTGGGTAGCGCAGACCAGGAACAGAAGTACAGTTGGCGAACGGGTGTTCTCGGCTCTTACTCCAATGGCAGTCTTTGCAATCCTTGAAGAATCCGAAGCCCCACTCACAAGATATCACAATGCTCTTGTTTTTTAATGCCAAGGAACAAATTCTCTCGTGCCAGTCACGAAGTCATGGGGACCACATGTGGGCCCTCATCAAGGCTGATGAATACGACGCGAACAGAAATGTGACACACGGGAAATGCTCGCACGAGAACGAGATATTGTGATCACAAAATCCTACCAAGGAAATATCGCGGCATGATGCCGAGAAGAAGCTGAGGAATGACGAAAGAGAAGTATGCTTAGTTCGAAGACGGGAGGTGAAAAGTACTACGGAGGTGAAAAGTACTACTTATCAAACCAAATTGACCTAGAAAAATATCTGCAAAATGTGTATCCAGGCTTCTTGCTGCCAAATCTAAGTCCGCTTTGGCTCCACCAACTAACAAAGCACGTCTCGGTGACTCTGCATCCAGCCTGCCATTGCGGCCATTTTAGACTATCCGTGGTCTAAGACTCGGAATCGGACGTCGAAATGACACATCTTTCGGAAACATACAGACGTGACTTACCCTTACGGGTACCTGCGTTGAAGTGCTCCCATACCCGTGAAAGATGTTTCATGATTTCTCATCCCTCGTTAGGGGCTTCTTGCTTGATAATCCTGGACTAGGTCCTGTTGTCCCCTAAACTGTGTGTTATTATTAGCCAGAGTATGGTCTGGGGTTTTCTGAGAACACCTCAGGTCGCCAATGACAGATCTTGGTAAAGAAAATTGCTTCGGTGTTACAAGTCTGCCCGCTCGGTGTATGTAAATTCAGGCTGTGTTAATACTTGATCTTGTACTTGATAGAGATCAGAAAACCAGAAATTGTAAAGAGTTTGGCTACGTTGAAAAGATGTCCAAGTTGACCAGCCACCAGCTGCATTTCTTATAAGACATTCCGGACCGTAGAGACTGGAAGTTAGACCCAGAAAACTTCCTTGCTTAACCAAGTCTAGCGGTCCGGTCCGGATTAGATATCCTCTAACAAGCCCAAACAAATCTTCCGGACCGGACACAGTCAATACACCCTATCGTGCCACTGCGCATGCTAAGATAATAAATAATATCCTCCCCTCCCTCCTGCACCACCGGAACTACCCGCAGGAGCTAATGTAGGTACATTGCCGGTGCATGCAGCTTCATAATTCCATTATCATAGCGTGTTTTAGCGCAAGCTCGGACCCATCCTAAAGTTCCGCAAGCATTTCCTGTTTGGGATGGAGTGTCGTTACCTATTCACGAGGTTCGGACTGATGGGGAGGTGGGCAGAGTCAAGAGAAACCTCTAACAAGGGTGAGGGTGAGATGTGGGATCGACCTCTTGACGGAGGGGTTTTTGGGATCTTGGGATGCGCTAGCTGCTTCGAGAGTCTACGAAGGACACGGTGAACGAAGCATATTCGAAGATGGAGCTGGTTCGGTACGAGGACGATGTTATTATGATGATTAGCTTACCGTAAAGCGCGAGCACTAATCCTCAGATTGGGAATCCAGCCAATCCACGCTGTTCACAAATACAAAAGCCAGCCCTTCATCTCGAGTCGTGAGAAGTGTAGGTTGAACGCTTTTCCTCCCACATATTAAAGCACCATGGTATATAGCAATCGTTGCCATCAATCCCAAAAAGCCGTCCCTCATACTCATAGCACATTACCATCCATTACTCCGTTTCTCGTAGGCTTTCTACCACCTGCTCTTATCCCTCAACAACCCCCTATCACTATTCCCTCCCTCACTCGCCCTCCCCCTCTGGCTCTCGATGTCCATGTTCCAATCTCTTTGCACAAAGATCCCCGCCGGCACCCCCTCCCCTTCCCCCGCCGGCTCCCATCTCTTGGTGGGACTGTAATAAATACCCTTGGGCGGTACCGGCAGCCTTACGCTGATCGAATCCGAGCCTGCCGTTGGCTGGGGGCTTCGGATGGCGGTATACGTGGGTGCGGGGCTGAACATCATGCCTGCGGCTTTATTCTCGACGTAGCGCGGCGGAGGGGGGGACATCGTGGTGCGTGAGGCAAGTGAGTTGCCAGGCCAGTGGGGCATTTCCTTGCCGGTTGGAAGGGGAGCTTTCGCCATCGACTGCCGTTGACTCTGCCTCTTGCTCGCCCGGCCTGAGTTTTGCGATTTGTATGTCGAACCCATCTGCGAGGGGCGCATGAAGATGGGGATGGTGCCTGACATGACGCTTGATAGCCATGACGACGCAGGGGAGTCGGAGAATATCTTGAAGACGGTTTGAGGACCGGGAGGCAGGCGTTGATGACGCCGAGGAGGGCTTCGAGGCAAGTGAAAAGGGCGATGAGGCTGTAAATTTGTTGAGCGTTTGAGCCGTGGTTTTCGGTGGTGATCTTGATGCGGATTAGGGTTATGATGCAGATGCTGGTATTCCAGTCAGCACTCATCAACCATGTCACGACCATTTCGGAGGTGACGGGGAAACTAAAGGGGGGCGCACATTGTACCCAGCCCAAACATCCCACTAAGCACCACCTTCTTCCGCCTCGCCATCTGCAACCCCCAAAGCACCGGCATCCGCATGACCACCACCATCACCTCCAACAAAAGATTGAAAATCCCAATATACAAATCCAAGCTCTTCTGATCCCCACACGTGCCCCCCGGTATCTGCGGATCCCAATTGAACGATATCGGCCTGCAAATCAGACAAGCAGCCATAACGACTGTGACGAAGAAGGCAAATTGATACCGTGGGCGACGTAGCATGCTATGCGGAAAGAGCGCGTGCGAAAGATCCGAATATAAAGGGCAAGAATTGAGGCGCGAATGAAGAAGACGGAGACGGCCCAAGTGACTTGGCCGATGAGGAGGGCCTGGGGTGCGGTGTCAGCACTGGCTCCATGATATTGGATTGCCAAATGAGGGAACTTTGTATACCTTGACTCGTTTGATAACAAGAGTTTGTATATCGTGCGGATTACCGAATTCAGTCATTTCACCTCCCACATCCCAGTAAATATTCGCTTTTACAACATCAGCTCGTGCTGCTCAATCGCATAAACTAAGAGACTCACAGTGCATCGCGAAAACACTCAAAGTGAGCGCCCAGATCTATCATGTTTCAGAGCGACAGGCCATACTTTTGAGCAGGTGAAACAACTCTTACCAATCCCACAATGATCAGGTAATCACTCCACTCCCAACTACACCTCTGTATCCTCCTTGCCCAGAGTCTGAAAATGACAGCGACAAGCGCGAGGAAGCAGAATACGGACAAGACAGCTACATGCCTGACTTTTGTCGAGTCGCTGGCGAATGACGGTGGCCCCATCTTCGATCTGTGCACGGAGTACTGTGTATAGGCCTAGTGGTCGTTTTGTTTCTAGCGTCGCCGATAGCGGATAGCAGCCAGTGCTGCGGCTGCGCCAATCGTGGTAGAGGGGTCGATGTGTCTCTGCTCGGTGGTGGGGTGGCCAATGGCAGAATCGTCAGTATAGGAAGGTCGTATGCACCGTCGGGAGTATTAACTCTCTTGTAAAAACCGTGGACCAATTGCCAACAGGCGACTTAGGAGAGGGGAGAAGATGGGACGTGAGAGAACAAAAGGAAACGCAGTACCATAAACATCAATTGATGTTTCCCAAGCTAGCTCAGTGCCACTGACAGAAAATCGAAACCTCGAACGTAATAGCCTACTATTGGCTTATGCTTACCCTTTGCATCCACATGCTAGGCATCCCCATACTAGGATAATGCCTGCATCGTACGCCGCCGGACACGAGGACATCAAATGCCATACCAAGGTACCCTCACTACCACCGTACCTACCGGACGCAGGAACATCTCCATCAGATACCACGCCACACGTAACCGATTCCCAAACGAGAGTGGAACGTGGGGCGGAAAGTCGGACATGTGCCATCGTAGTGTGGCGAGAAGGGCCGGTGCGCACAAGCTTCAGTACGGTCCTCACACCACCAGAACCTGACGAAAGGGACCAAGGTTCATGGTGCGTATTTCCTGGTAGAGTTGTGGAGGTGGGGGTCGAGGATTTTTTGTATCAACGGAAGCAGCCTGAGGTCCTGGGCCGCGCCGAGAGCATCGAGCGAGGCGAGCGAGGGAACAAATGAGTTTAGTTTCAGGGCACTTGCGTGTAGTGCAAGTTCAATCAAGGCTGAAGTCGCTGAACAACTCCTGAAATGCGATTGGTGTGTTTGACCAGAGGTTTTGGTGCTGATGGTGCGGCACTAGCGATGAAGATGATAGACCTAGTACTAGCTGCAGTGCGCCCACTTGGAAATAGAAGATACCTCCATTTAGCCATAAAGTTCTCACCTCACCCAGCCTAAAGAGGGGTGTGCCTATGTAGTCCATATGCGATCTGCAAGCCTGCGCGCTATGCCAATGACAGTGCCGCCTCCGCAACAATTCATAATCCGGAGATGCCACGCTAAGCCCACATTTAAGACTCCCAACGCCTCGCTCTCAGCTCGACTATGTATAGATATCCAACATGCTTCTACCCTCATCTTTGCTATCTTCAAAACTTCTCCATGAAATTCTTCCTCACAGTCCACATCCTGGCCCGTTTTCCATATACATACATCGGCACGGTTGTTGCAAGACAGGCTAGTTGAATGCCTCCAATAGCTACAAAGGTTTTCTTCGCGCCGCCGGCTTCGAGCCAGCGGTTGAAAAAAAGGGAGAAGACTAGACCGTGGAAGATGTCTACTTGTTACATTAGCACATACATCCCCTTTTGAGGTGCAATGTGACTTACTTTTCGAGAAATTCAGCGTGACGAGCGCCTCACCTGCATACTGGCGGTAGCTGTCGACAGCAAAAGTGATGGCTGTAGTGCTACCCAAGGCGCAACCAAAGCTGATGATTCCAAAAAACACCGTTGGCACAATGAAGTTGTCCCTCTCTTCAGCGCTCCAGCCATATCCCATCAGACCAATGCAAGTCGAAAGAGTTATTGGAATAGCCATGACGAGGCGGAACTCGGGCTCATATATGCCGCCGTTACGTCGACTCATGGATCGTACAATGATGTCGCTAACTTTACCAGCGACCGCCGTTCCTAGGACACCCCCTACAAATGGAGAGATGTAGACTAGACCCGTCTGGAGAGCGGTGAAATTGTAGGTATCTTTGTTCTGGAAGATCACAGTAACGGATTCCGAGAGAACGATCAACCAGCCTATACTGAGCGAGTAGACTAGCGTACTCCACAGTATTGACGGGTATGCGAATAGGATGAAAGGGCGGAAAGCGACTTTGAGCCAATCGTCCTGGCAAAGTCTTCCATTCCAAAGTTTTAGGGTCTGTCTGTAAGGCTTGGGTGGTTGGGTCCGAAGGAATGCTGTATAGCGCGGCCCTCCAGATACTGGAGACTTCTCACTGTGTGCTGTGGTGCCGGGATCGCCCTTTACAGAGCCAGGAGTCTCTGGCGCTGCTTCAGGTTCTTCATGTTCGTTGTTCATGTAGTCTGTGTCTGGCTTTTCATAACTTACGTAGTATGGAGAGTTGAAGCTGTGTAGGCCGGGCGTTCGAGGCCCTTCGCCTCTAGGCGTCACATTCGCCGCAAGACTGTGACTTGCTGGTGACCCAGGTACCGAGACTTCTGGACTACGATCTTTTCCTCCTAGATTGTTTTGTGGGGAATGTATTCGGCTAGAGACTGGTATTGAAGGCAGGTGTAGCCCCTTCTGATCATTCGATTCTTCAGTCCCAGTCTTGGTCTCCACGTCGTCCACTTGCCCAGCAAAACCGACGTGATGTTGAATCTTATTCTGTCGTCTTTCAGCGATAGTCACACGATGTGGGTCTGCCGAAGACGCCGCATTGCCAATTGCATATTTTCTCATGTCTGCAGAGCCGTCGCCACCGGTAGATGCGGCGGGCCACTCCATGCGCGTTGGGTTGGAGAAAATCTTGGACAAACTTGCAAGGGCTTGTTTCCGAAGCTTCGAACGTGGCCGAGGAGTACGATCCCAAAAGGTTTCGGGTACGAAAAAGACCATAAGGAAAAGACAGAATCCAACGACCATAGCCACAATCCTGAGGATAATTAAGATTTGGACGCTTGTCAATCGAGGTCTCGAATACTGACCAGAAGACCCATTGCCAATCCAAACCTTGTATGATAGCTGCACTAACGAGCGGTATCAAATTCTTACCGCTCAACAATAACAGGGTGTATATGCCCAGTCGATATGCTCGTTCGTGCAAGTAGAAGATTTCAGCGATTGTAGCCGATGGTAGGCATTCGACCGGGCTCACTGCGAGCCCCATGAAAACCCTAGCGACAACTAGAGAGGCGTAATTGGGTGATAGCGCACACCATATCGAACTCACTATGAACATCGTTATACCTGCGATATAGACCGGGCGTTTCCCGTATAAAATTGCAGTCGGGGATGCGACTACTGATCCTAAACCAAGCCCCATCATGTAAAGTCCAGTAGTAAGGGCCACCTGGGGGATGGAGACATGGTAGGAAGCTGCAACCTTTGAGAATCCAGCGGCAAGCACTGGCGTCATGCCTCCGCCAATGCAACAGTAAAAGCCGAGCGATAGCAGAGCTACATCTCGTCTCCATGCCGGCCAATTGAGAGGGTCGTTCATCGAGTCATCAGGCTGAGGATCCAGTATCAATCTACCGTCTTTGGTTGTTTTCTTTTCATCCACAGTTGGTGCAGATTTTCGCCTTGATTTAGGGGGTCCTTGACTAGAGGATCTTGAGTGTGGGGGGAAGGGCGAGGGTAGAGAGGAGACCGACGTTCTTGCCGGTGCGTTTTGAAGACCGAGAGGTTCATTGCGGGAGGTGTTGGACATGAGAAGGATAGAGCCTGCGCCGCGTTTGAGTCAGCCTACTGCCAACTGCGAAAGCATCCAACGAGCGATTCTTCTGATGCTTTTGACTCGTAGAGAGCTTGCAGCAAAGGATGAGCGCACAGCGCTTAGGATATACCTGGGACTTCATCGGTTTCCCTGTCATTCAAGACTCCCAAGCTCCATTTTTCGGGCTTTGACTTCAAGTCTTGGTATTCATCCTCCACTGAGGTTGCCGAGCTGGATGGCTCGTGCACAGCAGCTGGCTTTGCACGAAGCAACCGTTTCCATCCTGAGATCTTGGTTGTCACATTGTTATGTTCGTCGGCGGTAGGTTCGGGTTCCTGGATTTGCTGTATTGCAAAATCGCTTTCTTGGGCGTTCGTTACCATCCCGACTGGTGTTAGTGGCACCGTTGATTGACCGTCTAGAGGTCAATGATGATCCAGAGCTTCACGGATTGTATTGGACAACTGTCAACAGCAGATGTGAAAGACTGGGAGACCAGCTGTCATATAGAGAGCTAATAAAAGAAAAGTGGAAACGGTGAAGAAAGACGACTTCTTAGGGGTAATAGGATGGTAGAGTGGTGTGTCTCGAGGACAAAGGAATGTAAAGTTAATTATCTAGGTATCATGATGTCGGATCAAAGTTTTCGGCTGCTGGAGGATGACTGTAAGATCCATGGTACGGAGTCCGAGCCTGCGCTGGATGTTGGCGGGCGTTGGCAGGCGCAATGAGCACGGGGGGCTTCCTTGGGGCTTCCTTGTCACGTATCATCGTCGAATTGCCACAATCACAACAGTAGCACAGCTTTTGCGCGCAACGTTGAAAAATCTCCCAGTGGTTCTGGTCACGAGGTCAGTTGTCTAATTTAGAAGCATGTTGGCGGTCAGAGAACAAAGACGGCGGGAAGGATTCTCAACGCCAAGCAACCCCACAAGGCGGTAGAGTACAGTAGAACTAGACCGTTGGAAAAGCATTATCGGAACCGAGAACACACATTCCCATGCCTACCCTGACGCTTACTCGTACAATGACTAGATAATGAAGTGACTACGTAGCCCAGCTTCTCGTGCCATGAACGAACTTCAGGCTGTATAATTCAACCGCTGACTGCGCAACGCAGCTAAATCCATTCGCTGCGGATGAAACGAACGGGATTCCCATGAAACGGGTAGGAAGATGTTTCGCCTCGAGCTGCGGGGCAGTTTGTATCATGTGAGCAGTGGTTACAGTGATTCAGTCACAGTGATGCGAAATATCGCCACGCACAAGATTAGCTAAGCTTGGCGTGGAGGCCAGGGGTCGAGCGTGGAGAAAGGCATCCAGTCGAATTCGTGGGACCTGAGCGGTCTTACAATGGGTGCAGGAAACGATCACTACAGCTGGGTATCTAGTCCAGATTATGTAAACACATTGGGGCACTAGGTTCATGAAAATGTGTGCAGATATTTAAATCTCGAAGAAGGACTGACAACAAAGAAATACAGATGGTAGTTTGGTGATACGAGACGGAGAGATGGTCCGACCAAAGTCTTCAAACACATACCCACCGAAAACATTCCTTTCTATTGCAATAATTCCAGAATTCATGAATCACTGGTCAAGCTGGAATAATCACTCCATCTCAAATCTCAACGTATGACGTCTAACCAGCCGCGGAGTGCCCTCACTCTGCGGATTATTATGCGTTACACAGGCTAAGTCTTTTCTCTCTATCTCTTACTCCACCAACGTGCAAGGAGTCCGCATAGTGGTGAAACTACCCGAATCCACATCGTGCAGTGCACGTAAGCCAAGATGCCTACCAAAACAATATACACAGATTCATTCATGGTAGTGATCGATATTGGGACACCTCCAGCAACAGAGCCATGGCTGGAAGAAACCACTTACCTCATCGACAGTTCAGGACATACAACCGCAATAGTCGCCCAAACGGATCAACCTACAGCTGGAGTAGCTCTTCAACCGATACCCTTCACACCCGCAAATCAGCAAGCTCTGAATAACCCTTCAGCAACCCGAAAGTCGACAGAACTGCCAACAGCGACCACCTCCCCTGGTATCACTCCAGCACCCAATCCTACAGCCACCTCAACATCGGCAACTCCAACCCTCAGGAATTCTCCACCAATCACCATCGTTGCTGGGGCTGCCGTTGGGGCAGCACTGGTTCTTATCATAACAGGAGCCGTCGTCTATCTCCTCCAAAGACGGAGTAAACGAAATAGACGTCGTATCGACGACAGGTTTGAAATGGACAACAGCTGGGATGATGAAAAAACTGGCTCACCGGATTCCTTTGATAGCTGGGATACGCTTGGAGTGGCCCAGTCAGCAAGAGCAGCCGAAAGAGAAGAAAGACATACACATGGTTTGAAATCCCTGCAGGAGATGGAGAAAGACTACAAAATATTCAACAGTATGACCGATAGAGACCGACATGCATTATTGGAATATGAAGCGAGAAACAACCGGATATTGCGCAAGGACCAGGCTGAGTCAGGATCCTTGTCTACAATTGCCGCATTGCCGCAATCAGGCCTACAACAACAAACATCTCGTGAGGCAAGGGATCACACAGATCGGGGCACGGCCCATGAGCGGGCAGGGCCAGCTGCACAGCCTGCACAGCCTGCATCGATCTTGAAACGGCCTGCGCATGAGGGAACTCAAGACGCAGTCCGAGGAGAGTTTGACAGTGAGCACACGCCGGCTGAGAGTCCTAATAATACAGGTGCAACTGCGCAACGAGCGAGAAAAGTTGTCAATGTGCGGAGAGATGATTTGAATCGGATTAGCATTGTTGATCGTTGGATTGGAAGAATATCGCGTGCGTCCATGGTTAGCGATGACAGCGAAGCTTGACGCGAAGCTTGACGGAATTTACAGCAAGCCGAGCCGTCATCCTAGATGCTTGTACCAAGTACCAACAACAGCAACCATACCGTACCTCGTACTGTTGTACATTCAGCCTCGTCAGCCCGTCATAGTAAATAGTTCTACCAAATACATTGCCAAACAATGAATTCGAGACATTATTCGGGATTTAGGGGCAGCGAGGTTAGGTCAATATACTTCTTAACAAATAATCTCGGGCGCAAGCAAGCAATGCCCAAATCCTCCATCCTTATTGGGGCTTCAGCCTCTTCGCTAACTCCCGAACCATTGGCCATTTGGCATAGTCAGCTTAGTCAACATGGCCAACAGGGACCCCACATTGGCAGGTCAAGCTTTTCTATTCGCCCGGAAACCAACCGGCAGTGAAAGCTTGAAACGGATCGAGTGAGTAAAGTAAAGTAATCGAGGCACGCCTCGCACGCGGCCCCCCCCCCTGTAAGCTGCGAGCTGGACTCTAAACAATGCAATTAGGACTTCTCGCGCTGGGCGCCTCGAACATCTGTTACATCACAACCCATCCCAATGGGCGGTGTCTACGGCCTAGGGTTGCCTTACAACAGCTCCCTGCCTTCCTTAGCACCTCAGGGTTCATCGACCCGTTTTCTATTCTTTGTACAATAAGGAAGGTACTTAGTTGCACAAGCCTCTTTCTTCATCCTTTGTGTCACTTGTTCTACGTCCAAAAAAAGGTCCTTTGAACCTTCCCGCGCTTTCATTGCTTCTGTACATATAGACACCTGGTCAGAAGATATTCCTCCTGACCATACTAACATGTAATTTACATAATATTGGCGTTCAATAAATCCTTTGTTGCATACACAATGGAACAACAAAGAGGAAGCGGAGGTAATGCCCCCTCACCAAGCAATTCATTTTTCAATGGCACGAATAAGGACGAGGCATTCACCCAAACCCATGCTCGAATGCCATTTTGGAGGAGACTCCTTTCCTCCAAGATTTTTTGCCTTTCAACCCTCATCACAATGCTTCTCCTCGGTCTTTTACTCGGCCTCAGCATCGGCTTGACGGTAGGGAAGAAGCCAGACTCCGCTCCCTCTCGAACCTCCCCTTCAACATATCCCACACCACAAGAAGTCTTAGGTCCCGTCGTCGACCTTGGTTACAGCAAATATCAAGGCGATACATACCCCGGCGGCATAAGTCAATGGCTCGGCGTCAGGTACGCCCAACCCCCTGTGGGCGACTTGAGGTTCGCGGCGCCTTTGGCCGTGCAAAAAAACAGCACACTACAAAAAGCTACAAAGGTATACTCGCCCCTTCCCCATCTCGGTAGTCACTAGCTAACGTCTCACAGCGCGGTCACAATTGTATAGGAACGCGAGCTTCGCTAACGGATGGGAAACCTTTCTCGGGCAATGAGGGTGAAGACTGCCTGAATCTCGACATATACGCGCCTGCCGATGTCACCGCTACATCGAAGCTGCCAGTCTACTTCTTCATGCAAGGTGGTGGCTTCAATAACGCCTATCCCACCCAGAATGGTAGCAGTCTGGTGCGGGCCTCAAACGGTACCATCATGGTCGTGTCAATCAACTATCGAGTCAGCGCCTACGGCTTCCTCTCCTCCGCCGAGATCAAAAAGGGCGCCAGTCTCAATAACGGCCTGAAGGATCAGCGCATGGCGCTCACATGGGTGAACCAGAACATCGCCAAGTTTGGTGGAGACCCAGGACACGTCGTGCTCGGTGGTGCCTCTGCCGGCGCAGGTAGCGTGACGCTTCAACTCGCAGCCTACGGCGGCCGTCAGGACAACCTCTTTCACGCGACTATCGCCGAGTCACAGTCGTTCGGCGCTCTACGCACGGTCGACGAATCGCAATACCAATATGACGAGCTCGTGAACCGCACGAAATGCGATGAACAAACGACTGGCAATTCCGACACCCTCTCCTGCCTCCGCAGCCTGGACATCACCACGTTCCAGACGCAAAACATCATGACCCGTTACCGAAACACAAATGCCGACCCCCTCTTCGCCTACAATCCAACTCTGGACATGGACTTCATCCAAGGCTACACCATGGACCTCTTCAATACGGGCCGCTACCTCAAGCTTCCCGCCATCTACGGCGACGTCAGCAACGAAGGCACCGTCTTCGTCCCGAAAAACGAAACGGACACTGTCGAGGAGAGCAACAATTTCATCCGAGCGCAATATCCCCTCCTCAATGATTCTAACTTGGACACCATCCAAGCACTCTACCCGCCCGAAAACCAAGACCGAACCACATACTCCAACATCGGCACCAACACTGGCAAATACTGGCGCTCCACCGCCGATGCCTATGGCGACCAGCGCTACGTCTGCCCCGGCTTCTTCATGAACAACGTCACCGCGCACTACGCCGTCAAAAACCCATCGGCTGGTAATTGGAATTACCACTACAACGTTAGCGACCCTGGACAATACAACGCAGGTCTCGGAGTACCACACGTGGCCGAACAGAGCGCTGTATGGGGCGAGTCGAATCCAGCGAGCTACAAGACTACGAATGCGCCCATCATCCCCATGATGCAAAGCTATTGGATCTCCTTCATCCGATACTTCGACCCCAATTCTGGCCGGGAAGTCGGCTCACCCGTCTGGGCCGACTGGGGCAAGGCTGATGCCAAGGGCGGGAACAGACTTCTGGTCAATAGTCCAGATGTGACTGGAAGCATAGACTCCACGGTTATGGAGCTCATCGATGATGACTACAGACACAAATGCAGTGTATTGGGAGCTTGGGCTGTGGCTATCAAGCAGTAATGAAAAGTTCGCGCGTAATACGGCCTATACGATCTGTCTGGGTTGATTATCTTGGTTATATTACGATTCCACCTACCACGGCACTACCATCTAGTCTACTTTAGCGAAGGTGTTTATGATTCATTGGAAGGGCAGCGAGGGGCATCGATATCTATTTTGCATACTATACCCCATCTGTTTATTAGACTTGGACATTGGGATACCCCACTTTGCATTGTTGATCTGCATGCTATTTAGCGACAGATATACTTGTATTGCTATGACAGCGGCATTGACAGTCATGGTACGCCAGAAAGCCATTGATACTTGGCGCGCACAGTATTGATATCTAGTGCGTGAATATTAGACGTTTACTTACCCGGCCTAAATCTACAGACACGATCTAAACAGCTAAAAAGCGTGTTTGGTGTGAGGTCGCTCTGGCCAGAACGCCAATAATGAGAATTAATTACCGAGTCTGTGAGATCAATGTGGCCCGAACAAGAGGCCAGAAGCTTCTCAAATGGGTTCGGTGGTTCTTTGGTGTGAGGTCGGTCAGGCCACCAGGCTTCTCCTAGCTCAGCCCACTTTTAGAATTCCTTTCGGAGATTATCGATGGAGGTGTGGGAATGTGAGAACGTGGGTGAGAACGTGCGATGAAGAATTGGATGAGATGATGTGAGATGGAGATCGGATTGCGAACAGGTGGGGATGGTCGGTTGTGGGATCTGCAGAGCTAAGAAGTCTCCTGGAGAGCCGGCTAAGAAGGTATAGTGGATGGTGTGCTTGTGGTGTGGAGGCACGTGGGCGGGAAGAGGTTTCTTAGGGAACGGGATGGGATTGCGGTGCGCGCTGGAAAGGGAAAGGTGCGGGTTTTTTTGGTTGTTGATGATCAATTTTGTCAGAGTGGGATATTTGCGGCTCGTGTTGGCGAGACAATGCGCTATCATTTCCTCGATACGATTCTCATCAGCTCCCGATCTGCTTCTGCAAGGCTCAGTCATTATGCCACGTGCCTTCGACGCTTCAAAGCAGGTGGGATCCTCATCTGGAAGCAACAGAACATTACGGTTCTTCAAGCCCATGCTTATACAACAGGTCACATTCATCCCAGTGCTTTGCGTCTAAAGAGCATTCCACATCATGTTTGTGAAAATTGCAAACCATGCCATCCTTCTCCCACTCTGTCGTGGACAAAACCTCTGCCCACCGCCACAACATTGTGTTGCAATACGAAACCAGGAAACATTTCTCGAAAGACTTGGCGTAGTATTTCTCGAAATTATTGTTTGCGTTGTCAGCGAAGAGTAATAGTAGCACATTGCGGAGATGATCGCCTTGGGGTAGCATTCTGAATGCCAGGTTGATGCTTGTAGCTGGTGACGGTATATCGTTTGGTCGATTGAAGACCTTGCTCCAAAAGAGCAGCGTGCAGCCGCTAGGTTCGTCCTCTATAGATGCATACCCATAAACTTCAATGAGCAAGGTGATGATTCGATCCTGCAAGCCTTTTACTTGAAGAGCATCAGCTAGGATGTAGAGCTGGACGAGGGTGTGGAAGTGAGCATCGCGATAGTTGGCAAGATTGAACACCTTAGTGTCCTCGTTATCGCTCAACAGCTTTCCTTTGACAGCATCCTTGAGTTCTTTGAGAGTGGGCTTCTTGGTGGGCGGATAGAGATACCCGCGCAGGCTGCCAGTATACAGCCAGTGAATGAAGTACTTGAAAAGCCCTGGGTCTTGCTCGGGCAAGGCCAACGTGCCTTCGGCTTCCATAAATTTCCCTTCGAAAGCAGCCTTGAAGAAGTCCGAAGTCTTGCATAAGAGACCGCGGTGTAGGTCAAAGCGATGCTTTTCAGGACCGACAAGTACAACGGCCAAGGTGTCGTAGAGGAAGCTTTGGTTTATTAGCAGACTGCTTTGGTGATTCGAGTGAGGGGTAAAGTGGTGAGACTTACGAGGCGTCTTCATCTGGTATCTTGGACATGGTGTCCATTTGCTCTCCTTCTGCTTCGGTCTTTGTCATGAGGACGCCGGTTTGCTCACAAGGTCTTGAGATATGTGGAATTACTGATGTGGCTGGTAGTTTTAGGCGTGATGGAAGGTGTTGAATAATTGAAGAAACGTGAGAGGTAGGAGAAGAGTTTGTAATGGGTCAAGTGAATTCGAAACCTTCAGTAGGGTCATTGAGCTAAATTACATTTGCATAGGTTAGCTGTGTTGATGAGAACAATAGCAGACTGCTACTCGTTATCGCCCTGTGTTGACCTCTGCGAATCCTGCTTGGCTTTGGTCAATGGAGCGCGAATGTAACACAAAACCCGTCGGGTTCGGTATAAGGTAGTAGAGACGATTACAATGTCCTGTCTTTCCCAACATCCTTGACATAATTTCAAGAGCAATGCCTTACATTACAAGCCCTATTTCATCGTTCGTGAATGCGCGTATTCTAATGTGTCTATCAGGCCATCCGATAACGAAACTGATTCAAGTATTACCTCCACAACAAGAGTCTGTACCAGGAGGCCAATCCCTCGTGGAGCGTTGGTCGTCCATACTTCTGCAAAGCTCATGGTTTCTAAAATGTGAGCCAGTGTTCAAGCACGTAGGAAGGATCTTTCCAAGGGCCTCAGCAACCTGGTATCACTGAAGAACATCTCAAAAAAGAACCTGAATGTCACATCGAAGCCAGGGTATCCAGGTGATGCCCGATACTTTTCTTCGTGACGCTAAACAATTTCGCTATATGATGGATTAACTCTGTCTTCCTGTCGAAGCCATAGGAGACTTTCTCAAGCCTGTTCGAAAACGACTGTAACACCCCAGTGAGAGCCAAGTCAAGGGGATCAAGACCGTGATACTATGCCTACAGTTTTACGGCACAAACCGGTCAGAGTTTTGGCTGTGGAATGTTCAACGCAGGGCACCTCTAAGTGCCCGGTCACGTTGTACCATCACAACGGTTCGGCAGAGGTATGGGACAGGAGTGTGGCGCCGCCCTTTTCTATTGGCGTCGACAGCCCTAATTGGATCTTTAACGCCCCGGATTCTCGCTCTAATGGCTCCCATAAATGCCTTGAGAAATTTAATAGTTTGCAATTATTGGGATCAAAGTTGCGGTAAATTTCCAGACTTTAGTGGCTGAGCCATGCAGACCAGTGAGATATTTTAGCTTCATGCAAACGCGCGTCTATTAAGCGCTGGGCTTGATACAATCGGGTGTATTTGAAATTTACCGATCCAAGCTTGGCAGCCCGAAAATCAACATCTTTACCCTTATGGGGCATTGGGGTGTAGGTGCCATGACAGCCCCATATTGTTAGAGAGTGTGTTATGGGGCTTAGAAGCATATTGTTTTAGTGCTGGGGCGTTGTTCTGGGGGTAGAGCTGCGGGTAGTTAGAGGTGACCGAATCGGTAAATTTCGATGTCTTAGTACTATATCTTCCAATGAGCCAACACTGAAGCGTTCTCCTTCATCCAGCTAAATCTGGCTCAGCATGGTCTTCTATCCCAAGGAATGGTTGTCAAATTCGATTGCTGATAGTGACTGGTATCTTCCTAGCGTGATCCACTCCTCTGATTCCACAGTAGCTATGTCAAATACAAGCTTACAAAGCCAGAACCACGTCATCTTGTCTCGTACCTGCAACAGGCGAACTCGAATTACATCAACGCATCCCCCATCCCCATACGAGCAGCCCTCCCAGTGCTCAAGACTGAACTCGCAAGGCACATCATGGTGATGGAAGTTGCAAATCATGCCTTCCCTCGCCCAAGGTGTAGAGTACCGATCGTCACTCCAGCGGGCGACAACGACATTGAATCAGAAGCCCAAGAATCCCGAGCAAAACTCCTGATACGAATCCGACGGCAGCTTCTCCCAGGCCCAGTTAACGCTGGAGGAAGGGTGCGGAATCCAAGCTGGTCGGGAGAAGGTACTGGACCAAAATGGTAAGGTTATACTTTTGAGATTCTTGAGGCTATCCAGAACTGAACAACTGTACACCGAGATCAGCGCCCAGATGACGGCGTCTTTGACTCCGTGTAAAAAGGGCGTGTCTGCGAGTATGTAAAGCTCGACCAGAGAATGGAAGGGTAGATCACGATATTGGGCGAGGCTGTAGGTGAACCATTTCTTGTCCGTATCGTCGATTTGGTACAACCCGTTCTTACTCAATTCGTCTCGCTCGGCGAGAGCCCCTGTCTCAAACGACTTCAACGTTGGCTTGGTCGTTGTGGGGTAAAAGTAGCCGCGGAGGCTCTTTGTATGGAGCCAGTGGATACAGAATTTGAAGGTGGAGGAGCTTTGGACTGGGAGCTCGACTGAGCCTCCGTTTTCCTTGAATTTCCCGTTGAAAGCTGCTTCGAAAAAGGAGGAGGAGCAGAGAAGACCTATGTAGAGCTGGAAGACCTCTTTATCGAGACCTATTAAGACTGTGACGAGGGAGTCGTAGTGTATCCTTGGGAATGGTACGTAAGTAAATGGAGCTTGGACGCGACAACTTACACAGGCTCTTTCTCAAGGACTTCTTCATAGAAAACATCTTCCACCTGTCTGTCTCCGTTGGCTTTGGTGGCCGTCATTGTGTCAGTCATTATAAGGATGGGTTTTGTTGCAAATATGGCGATGACAAAGCTGAGATAGACAGAGATTCAGGCTATCAGTTTTAGAGAAGGTGAAGTAAATGGATGATCTTAGAAGGTGTTCGGACTTTATCGGACTTTCCAACTCAAAATAACGACTCGCTCTTGCCATATTTGAATTCCGCCACACAGAAGTCATACAAGCCAATTAGTCTGCCTGAATACCACCTCTCGGATCAACCCCGTGGCTGTGGACTACACCCTCTATATCTAGCTCTCGTGGATGAATCTGGAAATTTTAGGGTCTTCCCATCCTGATTAGGTTTGGCGCGGTAGGAAGACTTTGGAGGTTTTTAATTGCAAGTCTGGCTGACTGCCAAGCTTCAACTTACCTTAGCTGTGTTGAGATCATTCATCTGCTGAAGCCCGCGAGAAATACATTTACAGACTCGACTCCAATCCTTTGCTGTCCCTCAACCATTCTTGCTCCCCAGCTTCCACGGGCCATCAGGACAAGCATGTCTTGGACTCTGAAACCCCTCCAAGTTTGCCGCTGTGTAAAAAGCGTTCGTGTTTGCCCCATCACCTTTGTAAATCGGTCCCCACAAAATATTTTGATCACCGTACGGCTGCAGAACGAATTGCTTTTGATCCATATCCTGCGATGCAGGCCAGTTTATATCGCAGACTGGAATAGTCCAGGTGCCTTCCCATGCTGCACCACTAGCACGAGGATTACCCTAGCCATCTCTGAGACCGGTCAGCATGCGGCTGTTTGCGATGTCGGTGGTGTAGCTGTACTGCGCTACGTTGTAGGAATCGTAGGAAGAGTGAAAGGCGTCCTTTGTCAGGCAGTTACTAGTCATAGCTATACGGATGATTAATCTTAATTGATCAGGCTTACTGGGATACTAATACTAGTAAACTTTCCAGCACTAATCGCTGTCGCACCGGGTGGGTCCTATACATATCCCCAACCTTTGTTCCTATCGGCGTCGGAGACGCCGGAGTCTTCCTGCCAGTAGTAGAGATACTATGCCTAGTTTGTGTCCTTATTGTACCACTTCGCTCCTTGGGGGCCGCTGCCCACGCCGTCCGAGTCGTCACATTTACCGCCACCAACGATGCAGACCTTTTGCTGATTCTAAAGATAGCTGATAGCTCTGGACTGCAGTACTGCGTTCCAGTACGTTGCCTCGTTATTCACGACCATATCAGTGGAGGCAAAAAATTTCTATGAGCGAGGAAATCGCGGAGGTCCTGGCCATTGAGTGCAATTCCCTGTACGGCTTCTTGATTCATCTTATTGTAGCCTCCGACCCCACTTTGGATGTAAGTCGCCAAGCTCCCGCCAATGCTTGCCGCATACGCGAAGGTGTTATCGGTCCTAGATCAACAAAATCAGTGGGGATTGAGATAAGGGTAGGAAAAGGACATTTACGGGGCGTTCTGGGTAGTGAAGGCACTAAGGGCGCCAGTTGCACTGGCAGCCAAAGCGTCTGCGATAGGGGGGCAGCGACGGGAGCACTATCACGTTAATTAGTATATGGATAAATTTATACCAGACACACATGACCTACGCCGGCAATGCCAACCAAGGCGGCGGCTACACCTGCCAGAGTACCAAGACCGCCGAGAACCTCGTTTAAACCGGTGACGCTTGGCGATGTCTCGTAGAAAATGGTAGTCCAGTCATCCTAGGAAAGGGCAGCTAAGATGCCCGCTCATCTGGAGCGCGGCCTCCTCTTCCGTGCAGCACTAACAGAATCTTTGCATTGATTTGAAGACGTAGAAGGCCCATTGTATGTCTTGGCCTGCGGCGGCGAGGGTAGGGTTACATTCAAAGTCGAAGCTGCAGGGGGTGGAGTGGTTGCCGTAGTTGTCGACTCCAAGGAATTGATGTAAAAAGGCACTGGCAAAGCCTCCGTAATCTGACCAATTTTCGTTGTTGTTGACCCACCAATCGTTCAGGTATACTGAAGTATTGATCAAATCCCAGTCGTCCGAAGTGGGGGTCTGAAACTCGGCCAAGCAACCTGTGGAGGGATTTGACGCCAGAAGAGCCGACGTGGTAGCCAAGAGCCCTACTGTCAACGTCAACCCTGTGATATAGACGCCTATGGTGTTTTCTGATATGGATGTGGATGTGGAAGTAGACGGTGAAATAAACGAGTCTTGAGTGCTTCTCGCCGGACGAAGGCCCGAACCAGGATAGAGAGGGAATCAACAGCCTTTTGTATTGTTCAAAAAGGGGATGAAAGGGACAGCAGTAAAGGGCAAGTAGATTCATAGTAAAATGCGATAAGCATGACACCTTCTTAGCATTGCATACCATAGATTCGACTGCCTTATTCGACCTGTGCCTGACTAGAAACTAGCCACATGAGATTAGTAACGAGTGAGAAAAATCGAATTACGGCTCTCAGGGAGCATGCAACGGCAATTAGGAAAAGGATGTGGGCCACATCTAGCTCATATCAATGTGACTTATTGAGATCTCTCAGATGTAGCCTTGCTGGACACGCACTATGACTGGTCCGAGCAGCATGAATTAGCAGAGCCATCGAGCAAGAAAGATCTCAAGCACTGTCCGATCTAGGTTTAGATACGGGCCCAACCGAGATAACTTGCAGGCACAGCGGTAGCGAAACCATGAAAAAGCCATGAGAGCTGCTCTCAGCTTGCGGAGCTGATCATTTGGTAGAGTGCTCAAAGAATGCTACCTCCTTGGAAATGGTCCAGTTCCTTCTCAGATCAGCGCGAATGACGCAGTGTCCTGCGCTTAAGAGTCGGCTTGAGCGTGAGATATTTTGACGATGCTATAAAACTAGGCTTTGCTACGAGGAGGAGGCTTGGGGTCTGCTCGCACCGGACGTTCTTTTGTTTCCATTCTGTTAGACCGGTGCAGGAGTGGCTGCGGCACCTTCTCTCATAATAGCCATGGCTGCTTCTGACCCCAATTTTCCCATCATGTGTTCTTTGAAGGATTGACGGATTTGAAAACAACCGATATTGCTTACACTATGAATCCATGCTGTGTGGAGACGCAGAGGTCATGGAATCTTCGCGCTTCTTACCCATCCAATCCTTGCGCCTTCACTTTCGTTTCAGAAAAGTCCTCTGATGGCCGCGAGTAGATAAGTCAAACTTTTCCAAGTCTTCCCCGCTAGCGATCGCTTATCTCAAAGCACCTTCCTATTTGGAACAAGGCTCAAGCTTCCAGCAGGATCCAAGATCCTCAGGTTACCCATCTTGCACGATGGTGTTTCTTTTCTTCTCTCTGCAGCTGCACAGCTGGAGTAGGGCTTTACGTGGAGCAAGGAATGGCAGAAAAATACGAGAAACGCGATCTTTCAGACTCCTCTTTGGAGGGCCAAGAGACTCTTCACGGAACTTTGGCCGAAGCTACCTTTCATGATACTGATGTCTTTGGACATGAGGAGGACCATGATGTTCGTTCATTCCAACGCTTGATTACAATGCCTCTATTCTGTTACTCTGCTTCGTACAAGTCTTCGAAGTTTCGAATAGATCTCTGTACCGATTGTCACTCAATTGACTAATTCGTCATTTTCTTCAAGATTCAATATAAGACTCTATCATGGGAGCTCGTCGCAGTCCTCATGATTGCAGAGATTGTCAGCAATGGCATGCTTTCTCTACCCTCCTCGCTCGCAGTAGTGGGCCTTGTACCGGGGATCGTTCTCATCGTTTTCCTCGGCGCCTTCGGCCTGTTTACCAGCTGGATCTTGATTCAATTCAAGCTGAGGCATCCAGAAGGTACGACACTTATTCCCTCTTTTTGATAAGGAAGATGTGCTGACAAGTGCTCCCTTTAGTGCACAATATGGGCGACGCAGGCATGATCCTCGCAGGTCCGCTTGGCCGTGAAGTGCTATCCTTTGGCACAATTGTGTTTGCGGTCTTTGCTACCGGCGGTCAATTGCTCGCCGGCCAGATTGCCTTGGGTTCTCTCTCGAATAGCAAACTCTGCCTGATGCTTTACACCGGCATCTTTACCATCCCAACGTTTGTCTGCAGTCTGCCACGCACACTCGACAGCCTAAGCTGGCTCAGCGTCCCTAGCGTTTTCAGCATACTCATCGCTGGGATCGTCGGTATGGTAGGCGCAGGCGTGAATTTCCCTCTCGCAGATTACAGTATAGCGGTCTCAACGGAATTTGTCACCGCTTTCATCTCCGTTACGAATCCGGTGTTTGCGTATGCGGGACACTTTATGTTCTTTATCCTGATCTCCGAGATGAAGCACCCCACGCATGCAATGCGCGCGGCTTATGTCCTGCAGATCTTCGCTACGACGTTTTATGTCGTCTTTGCTGTTGTGCTGTATATATATGTCGGAGATACTGTTGCTTCGCCTGCGTTCAGCTCGCTACCTGAAAAGTGGCAGAAGGCTGCTTATGGGATTGCAATACCGAATTTTTTGATTGCGGGGAGTCTCTATTCGCACACAGCGGCGAAGCTGCTGTTTGTGAGATTCTTCAGGAAGAGCAAGCATCTGTACACCAACACCGTGCTAGGATGGAGTGTCTGGATATTCCTGGTGTTTCTGATGAATGCTGCGGCGTTTGTGCTGGCAGTCGGAGTGCCGATCTTCAACTACCTGATCGGCATCGCGGCAAGTCTATTTGCGAGTTGGTACACATATGGAATAGCAGGGGCTTTTTGGCTGTATGATGAATGGGTGTATAAAGGGGGCAAGGCGGCGTGGAAGAGGAATTGGCCGATGACGGGCCTGAGTTTCGCGACATTGGCTGCAGGTGCTTTCATCTGTGTGGCGGGCATGTATGTGACTGTTAAACAGATCGTGGACGCCTATGCGCAAGGCAAGGTCAGTGCGCCGTTCAGCTGTTGAAGAGTTGTGGTGGAGTGGCGAAGAGCGATTTACTGCCGGCGTAGCCTTGAGATGAGCAATGATTGCGCAACTGTAACTCCTTCCAAAGCGTAAATCTTGCATTGAATGTGAGCTTGCACGAATTGCATCAAGCGTGCTAGCAAGTCGAAGACACAGTAGGAATGCAAGGTCAGAAGGACCCCTTAGTCAACAGAGATGAATCACTCAAACGGGTTACTAAGTCTGTTGAGAGATATCTTTCGAGTTCAGGAAAGATCCAACCAAATTACCGCTTGTGAGAGAAATCCCGCTAGTGTTCCCTTGCTTAGCGGGATTTATTCTTACAGCGGGATTTTTTTCTAATTACTCATCCTTGGACTTATCACCACCAAAAAGGCTAGCATAATACTCATCCATCTCACAAGCTTGTATCCCGCTCATTGCAATAAAGATGCGAAGCAGACTCCTTTGAGGCTTTTAGGCATTGATTTGCATGTCATTCATTAGCCATCATCCCTTCAACCATGCCCCATAATGTTCTTGGGCACGTACGCCTCCTCCAGATGCTTCACCTCTTCCTCTGTCAATTCCTTTCCTCGAGATCCCAATGCTTCGTCCAGCCTCGCCACGCTGCTGATCCCAATGATGGGGCTACTGACACCTTTGTAGGTGAGCCACGCCATGGCTACATCGCTCATCTTCCAGTCTTTCTTGTTAGCGAGCTCCTCCACTCGGCTAATAATTGAAAGGTCGGCTTCGGGTAGGTCTGGGTGGCCTGTAGAACGAATGGTATTCCCGGTAACGTGACGGGGCCGTGCTAACTTGCCCTGTGCGAGTGGGCCCCACTTTTGAATTTCAGTAGGCGCCGAAATCTTCACGAGGGGAATTGGTTCATAGACCGCCACCTACCGGTATCAGCCCCACACCAGTCTCTAGACAGAATTTATTCATCTCCCTCTCCTCCTCTCGATAAAGAAGATTGTACGCGTTTTGCATAGACACAAATTTCGTCCAACCACGCTTCTCGGCGGTGAACTGCAGTGTGGCGAGTTGGTATGACCACATACTACTTGCGCCGATGTAATGCACTTTCCCACTTTCAACCAAATCGTGCAGCGCCTTCATAGTCTCCTCGACGGGCACAGACTTATCGAATCGATGGATCTGTAGTAAGTCGATGTAGTCCGTATCCAGCCTCTTCAAACTTGCATTGACAGCAGCAAAGATACCCTGCCTCGACAAGCCTCGCTGATTCACATAGTCCACCGTCTTATCAATATCCTGCAAGGCCATCGTTTCAGGATCATTGCCCTCTCTGACGGTCCCACAGCACTTCGTACATATGACCAGCTTCTGACGCGGTATATTGTATTTCTTAATCGCCTTGCCGATGATCTCCTCCGAGGCGCCGTTACTGTATACATTTGCGGTATCCCATGTGTTGACACCGCGATCGTAGGCTGCCTTGAGGAGGGGGAGGCTTTCATCCTCTTCTATGACCCATTTTTGCCATCTTTTGTCGCCGAAGCTCATAGCACCAATGATGGGGACAGAAACACGCAGGCCGCTCTTGCCGAGCTGTCTGTACTCGGCCTTGGGAAACTCGGTCGCCATGGTTATGATTGTGCGCTTCGTTGGAGAGGAAAGAGGCAGGTGAGAAGATCGGCTGCTGAAGCTCTGGTGTTCTGAATGGCTGACTTGCGAGAAAGCAGCAGCCACTGGAGGTGACTTGAAGTGTTTAATATGGGAGATGAGCTGCCTACTTTGATAGGAAGAAAACAGTAGACGCTGTGAGACGTTGGACTTCGAGTACATTGAGGGATCGAAATGAAGGGTTAAGGGTCCAGGAGCCATGAGGCTGATATCTACACCGAGGCTTGGCAATTGCTGACTAATCCTGATGTTTCTTGGCGCTACATAGTTCCCGCTGTCCAAAAACTTGTCTTCGACAACAATGAGCCTAAACAAAGTGATGGCATAGCGCCTTCGCTCCTTTTCTCTCACTGGCATAGCTCGAGCTTGCTTGCCCAAAATTCGCCTCTTATGGCGCCCCCATCAGCAGCCACACGTCGTAACGGCAGCACGCCAAAACCCTCCGCATCCGCTTCCTCGAACACATCGCAGCCTTCGCCCCAAAGTTCCAGCTCGAGCCTACTGAATGCGCTTCTCCCCACCTCTCTCGAAACAACCCTTCTAGCTATCTACCCCGCGACCCTCCTCCTTGGCTCTATCTTCTCAATCATCGATCCCACAGCTCGAAATGCGCCCTATAACCCCGTCACTCAATCGCATCCTCCGTCCCAGGCGCCAAGCTACTTCGCGAAAAAGAAGAACCTGTTCAATGTGTTCTTCGTCAAAATAGCCTGGTTTTGGATTACATTTGCATTCGTCGCCTTCCTTTTCCTCCACCCCTCGACCGGGCCAAGCAGATCGCTGATCCTTACGCCGAAACGCTTGCGAGGGATTCTGAGATATGGGGCTGTCACGGTGCTATGGTCGGTGGTGACGCAGTGGTTCTTTGGACCGGCTCTGATCGATCGTGGGTTCCGGCTTACGGGCGGGGCATGCGAGTTGGCGAGCACTTTCGAAGGAACGGGAGGCACAAAAGAATTCGTCACTGGGCAGGCTTGTAAAGCTGTTGGTGGTGAGTGGAAGGGTGGACATGACATAAGTGGGCATGTCTTTATACTTGTGCTTGGCAGCGCTTTTCTTGGCTTGGAGGTGCTTCCTGCGCTGGTCGGGGCTAGAGGGCTGAGGGAGGAGCGGAGGATTCGCAGAGCAGATGGTGGTGTAGTGAGGGCCGAGAGGGAGATCGCAGGAGATGGAGTACAGGACACCGATGGCAAAGGAGGAGTAAGTGCGCCTTTGGTAGTGGCTGGGTTAAGTTGGTGGATGTTGTTAATGACAGCGGCGTATTTTCATACGTGGTTTGAGAAGGTAAGTCCGCTAACCTCGTTATGGATGTGGAAGGAGAGGCTAATCTGGAATAGTTGACGGGCCTCTTGGTAGCATTCGCAGGCATCTTTGTCGTATATTTCTTACCACGAGCGTTGCCTATCATGAGGGACATAATTGGGATGCCAGGCGTATAGGTATCTATGAAGAGTCAAAGATCGTTATCAAAACTCTTGACTACTATTATGAGGCATCTGAATCCTCTAGAACACATTTCTGAAGGGCCTCGACTGTTATCTCGATCTATTGCAGGACATGATCTGATCTAATTTACGGCTGACTGGCGTTTGATGACAGGATCAAGCTTCACGTATCCAAAAAGCGCCACGCTGGACTTCGAAAGTATACTGAATTCCTACGATCGTCGCAGCCATAACCCTCCAGAACCTTCGCTTGTCCAAGCGCTCCGCTAGTACCATTTTTTTTGAGGAGATGTACTATTAGCAGAAGTTCTTGGAGTTTTTTGACCCAATATTGGACTCAATTTTGAGATCCCCCAATTTGATTAGTGGCATAACGGCTTCCACCTCAGTGATTCTATTGCTGTGTCCTATCTCGACTATTGTAGAAGATTCGCCTCCACCTAATTTGACAAGAATGGGCTCATACAGAACACCTCTCTAACAAACGGCCGTGATCCTCCCAAGTAACCTTGCCAACACCATAGGAGCCCGAATCCGTCCTCATCCACAATGGCCACAAGTCCTGAACCCAAGATCCATTCCCTCAGTATAGCTAAAGAGCTTCGCGACCGTATACGAGATCCTTAGTTCAGAAGACATTCCTCCTTCCTCATCACGAGCAACCATTGATCAGCGATGTGGAAAGGTTGACGGACTCGGACATTCAGGAGAACATCATCTTGGGCATCCAACCACCGCTCGTTGCTAGCGACAGCCTACTCCTGACCGACCGCGAGATCTCGCGCGAGATACGTGAAGCATGTGTTCGAGAAGCATCTAAGCTTCACTACGAATTGGATGTCATGTTTTTAGCAAACGCTCTTTTTCCTACGTGGCTAGCGATTTTCGGCGAGAGCTATCAGTAAGGTTCCTAGATTTCAGCTCTGAATTCGCTACGATGGCTTATTGGAATGCGGCGGTGGGCGTGGAATGACTGTGCAGTATCTTCTCAAATTGCTTAGCAAAACCGAAGCTAATGGCCCCTCATTGACACTCACGACCGGGCGTCCCCTGGCTGATCCACAATCGAGTTTTTTTGACGTGGACATGATGTCCGTGCCATTTACCGCGAAACTCTTTTTGGGGTACGTATCCCATCCACCGGCAGAGGGCTCGTTTATAGGGCTAAGTCTCGGCGCCAAGCCGAACGAGCCCTCTTTCTGCCGGTGGATGGGATAGGCTGAGCAGGAGAACTGGATCGTCCTTCGGTCGAGCCTGGAAGAGCTTGCTAACAGTGGCTTGCTGTTTGGGAAATTTGGAAAGCTTAGGCCGAGGAAAGGAAAGAAGAAGAAGGCGGCAACTGCGAGGCTGTGGGGCCTATATGGGCGTGACCCAGGATGTTTGTGAGGGTTTTGTGAGAGCCGGAGAGTCGTGATGAGAATGATGATTTACGCTTGCATGCGGAGGGTGAAACAAGAGTACTGTGATTCGAGGCCGCATGCCTTGTATTTACTCCCAGGATGGAAATCATGCAGTTGTAGCCAAGCTGTCCATCCACAAATCAACACCAAAGAATTTAGGTCTGGACTTTTGTTATAGTCTTTGGTTTCTAATGCGGAAGACTGCTTAGTCTGTTCAAAGGTTTTAGACGTTCATCAACAGACTTAGTGGGATCAATAGAGTGTACTCAAAGAGATTAAGAGCCCTTTTGCTTCGATCTATCGGTTCCCCTAAGTGAACTAGCACAACACCACTGAGAATGGATACTTATATAACATTCACTGGCGTAAATTAGAATCAGATTTTGGCTTGTAAGCCTTGATATATATACGGAGTTATCAGCCCCGTCGTGGTCCCGTAAGACACCAAGACTGAAAGAACAATAGCCAACAATTCCCTGCGCTCTTTCAGTGGTATCTGTACCGTGCACACATCAAACATCAACCAGCTGCTCCTTCAGCACAGCTGTCGTCTCGGGAGACCACGGCTGTCCTTGAATGATGAATTTGTGAAGAGGATGTGGAGTAGAGAGGTACTGGACTAATGCGTACTTACCCTCCAGGCCTTCTTCTGTGTAGTAGCGATCGAGCGACTTCTCGATGTCCTCTCACTTCTCGTCATCTTAGCTATCGTACTTGCTGAGATGGTGGTGATGGTGGTCTTTAGGGCCATGTTACTGTTGAGGACAAGCCGTCAAGTACGTCGGAACAGAAGGGCCAAAGGCCGACTTTATGCGACGCCCAGACAAAGGAATAGCTAGCTGGGTGTATAATTCTACAGCTTCGGTGAGGACCTCCCATCAGACTACGGCCCATCAGTGGTCAATGAGTCCAACTACGATACGCAGTACACTCACCGTACAGCTCGAAACACATATATGGGAGAGGATGTGGTCAAATACACGTACCAAAACGCAACTCTGACCTTGTATCCAAGAGCACAGATGACTTGGCGAGTATGGACGCAGGCTTCGTTTGCGATGGCCCGTGTGGTGGGTGGTGACGTGAACTGGAAATTCCAATTCTTTGTGTTGAAGGATGGCTTTGTCGGGGAGTTGGCGTGGGGGGCGTTGACAGTGGGATAGAACATGTCAGGCATTTGTTCAAGCAAACTTCGAGCATACCAGTAGTATTACTGCCCCGGGTATTCATCTCAAGTCAACTCGTATATCGGAAATAAGCAATACCTGGCGTCAATAGGAGCAAGGGCCTTCATAGATCCAGTCTAGCGGCTTATTAAGAGGATAGTCTGAAAATCATTCTTAGAGAGCAAAAATTCGGTCAGATCGTTGAGCACAGTAGCTGAGGGTGCACTGCATAACGATTGTAAAAGAACTGATGGTAGTGTCTCTCGAATAGGTCATGAGCACTCGATATCGCTCTTATATATAATGGATGAGTGGCACATTTTACCATGTCCAAGGTATGTAGCCAACGAACTGCCCGACCACCTTGCTCCGTGCATGACTTCTGACCCGTTCTCTTTCAAAGCGCAGTGTGTTTCAAAGTGGAGGGTTCGACTGCAGTGGAATAGGATTGCAAGAAGTTGGTCACCGAGCAAACGCCGATTGAGCTACCATCAAGATGGTTGGAAATCAGATTGTCACTTTCTTGAGATGATGCTATGCTCGGTGTCGGCAGAATGGACCGCAATGGGCACCAACTGTAAAGCTCAATAACTCTATGTATAATGAAGACGAAGTTTTCATATTCATTGTAAAGCTGTGTATTGTGGAAGCGACCTACTTGACCAGCGGACTTAATTTAATAGTCGGACTGATGGTAGGAACAAGAAGTTGGGTAGAAACTCGACTGGGTGATTTACAAGAGCCACCTGGCGAGATGTCCCGCCGACATATAGCTATCCTATCGGGGTAAGCTATCTAACCTGTTGTGGCCCTCGAGCCTTTCAAAAGTTGAAGTTTGGTGGCTGCCAGACTCGAAATACCAACCTTGCGAGAATGGATTTATCTCAACAACGACGAGACTTATGAGCAAACAATCTACTGTAAGTGAATGAATAACAAAATTAATCTTTTAGTCGCTCAGAATCTTGTCACCTCAAACTCTACTATTGTAAATCTAGAAGTGGCTGAAGTCAGACTTTTAGATCCATAAGATATTGGTATCTCGAGCAGGGATAGCGGTCCTCTCCAGACCGAATATCTCGATACGATTCACCAGGAATCGAACATCATACTCTTGAAGGCTATGACACAACACATCGTGTCTTTGAGAACCTGCCGTACATAAGAACTAGATTCAGTTCAACATGATACCGGACCCTCCAGATCTACAGCTATGGAGGACTCGAAGCTTCCCTCCACACTGCAAGATACGTTGGTTTCTTCTCTTCCAGATTCTGGCTACTACATACCCAACTTCATCACTCCTACAGAGGAGAGCTATATTTCGAGCAAGGTCTCTAGTGCATCCTTAGATCAGGAAATTCTCACTAACGAAGTTCTATAGATCAACACAGCGCCCCTCCCAACATGGAAGCAACTATCTCACAGACGCTTGCAAGCTCATCCTTCCGTGCTCACAGCAAACAACACTCTCCTGGACGCACCACTGCCCACCTGGCTTTCAGCTCTCGTGATACCGCGCCTGCTCTCCCTACCCATCGGCCTTGATAATGCAGACAACATCTTCAGTAATGCACCACATTTCGCTCCGAACCACTGTCTTATCAACGAGTATCTACCTGGGCAGGGCATCCATCCTCACGAAGACGGAGGTGCTTACTACCCTGTTGTTGCCACTATCTCACTCGGCTCACACATAGTGCTTGATATCAAGCCCAAAGACGGAACGAATACTGGATGGCGGATATTGCAGGAGCCGAGGAGTCTGTTGATTACAGCTGGGAGCTTGTACACGGAGACTTTGCATGGGATTAGCGAGCTTGAGTTTGATGAGGGAGTAGATGCTGATGGTATCGTCAATTGGGATTTACTTGGAGACAAGAAGCCCTTTCCTGCAGGGAGCTCGGTAAGAAAGAAGCGAATAAGTCTCACGTTTAGGGATGTGATCAAGGTGAAGAAGTTGGGAAAGGCTTTTGGTGGTTTGGGAAGGAGGTGAATCTGAAAAAGCTCCAAATGTCGAATCGTGAAACCAGAGAAATTTGGAACCGTATCCCGTTCGTGTCTCAAAAGCCACCCAGTATGGAACTTAGTGGAGATCCTGGCGATGGCTCTCAAATGTGGCAGGATGCTGAAGTTTTCTCTACCCTAGTCGAATGCGTACTTTCATATGGAACGTCCAAACACAAGGTGGCATGTTAGCCCTAGATTTGATCAACTTTTCCCGCCGACCCTGAAAGTTGCGTTTGCAGAGCACGTATTAAGAGAACAACCTGGCAGCAGGAGGCCAGGCTCCAGAACAGCTTGGCTGTCATTGCATGCGCCATAGCATGGAGATCAAGCGACCGAAACTACGATCTCCTCTTCGGCAGGTTCTCAGCTAAATGCTGAGGTTCCAACTTGAATCGATCGGGCGCGATAATGAGATCTCCACACCAAGGCCCATGAAAACGCCTCATGCTTCACTCCATAAGATGACGCAAATCAGACGTTCAATACGATCTATAGGCGGATATCGACCTCCCACCTCTTCACAAACTTGGCTCAGACGTCTATCATAGGGCTTTATACATAGACCTTCGCTGACAGTGAATGTCCAGATTCAATACCCTGCGTGGGTTTTACCCACGCGATTCTTATTAACAAAGTCTTTGAGTATCCCCCCTTCGAGATTTAGATAGGGACCCCCTTCAATCTCGAAATTGTTCTTCTGGCCCTCTTTAGTTATTAGTTCACTTATTCGACCAGAGGTCTCAGTTTGGAGCCTCTCTCCATCTTTCAATCCTTCACAGGAGGCCGCGTCTATGGCTCCTACTTTAAATGTCAGTACCTTCCTCCTTCATCGTCGAGAATCTCGTGATAGGCGTCTTTTTTTTGAGTCCGTTCCGGCATAGTTGGATCCAGGACTGGGAGTGCTGAGTTCTGGTCCTGATTACTTTGCGTCTCATGAATATTCCCCAACGAGATGGGAGTAGGAACGTAGTCTCATCATCCTGCAGTTTTACATGGCGTCTCCCACTACACGGAGTAAGCCTACGATTTGCTGGTAAGGCACTCGAGAAGAGAAGATGGGCAGTCTTGAAGGGATATAGTACGAGGTGCTCTTATATTCAGAATTCAACTCTGATGGCCCTTTTTACTGTATACATTGAAGGCTATCACTTCGCTGTGAGTGGTCTCACTGACTCTCATCACTATATCCATTACAGCGTTCACTGTCAGGCTCGAGGACTCTTTCTTCTTTTTGTTCATTGCCGCTAGTATGCGTTGATGAGGTTCTTTACAATGAACAAAGAGTCAACCACCTTTCTTTCTCTTTTCTCTGCTTGTCCAATTCAGGCAGACACCGTAATTCTACTTCTTGCGGGTCCTACAAATACATGGGCAGCTTCTCCTCGAAACTACAGCCATTCTTCTCAACCAAACTTTCTCTTGCTCATACTAGAGTTAACATACCATTAAACAATCAACCTCCACGCTCTTACAGACATACCGTCGACCAGTCGAGCGCACGTCCTTACCCACATATTAGAGATGTCACAACCGAGAGGCCTAAATTCAAAGCGAGACAGTCTTCGATTGATTTGATAAGTTTAGTAGGCGCTGTGTACAATGTTACCTATACGACAGTGATCGCTGGGAGAAATTCATGTTCTCAGGACTCTGCAGTCTCACACAACATGATGATCAACGCCCAATTAATAATACGAGACGTTGCCATTTTCAGCACCTAATTCAGTGGCGATTGTATTGGCTCATTACTATAGCGGCCCTCTGCCACGAAATACCAGTGGGCTTATCGATTTAGCATCGAGGCGCACCTACGGAGTACCACATGGTAAATGAGTCCAGCTTTTTCTCGCTGACACGCGTATCTCATGGGAGTGAGCACTCCAGAGTGCCTATGGGAAGCTTGAGATCCCTTGTTTCCATATTCAATTTGACACAGATTACAGACGAGCGAAGCTGCCCAGGCAGCTTTCCTAGCGTTGATTGAATTGGATCGTGAATTCACCAACTTTTGGGCTCTTACTCAAAGTGAAGTAGACCCTTCTGATATCAATCACAATTGGTCCACTAATTTAATGAGCCAACCACTTAAGACCGTGTGTTAAGCGTAGACACGCTCGCTGCGTGGAGAGGAACGAAAGCGACGCAAAATTGTTGAGCGACTGAGCAAACACATCGAATACAACCAAACATCGGCTTACTGAGAATGTTACAAAAAGAAGTTGTTGGGATTTGTTCTACTTGCTTGCATTCGAACTCCATAAAATGCTTGATACTCGAGGGATATACAGTATCCTGTCTTAACAAAACGATCACACAATCTCGCTTCCTCTCCTTGGGTGAAGAGCGACATCATTGGCCAACAAGAGATTGAAGCTGTCGTCCTACCCGGACTCTTTTTCATAAGCTGCTTTACGCTGCTCTTGCTCACGCTTGCGGAATGTATAACGGATCTTGGGATGGTCAATCATTCCGTTTCGTGATAAGATTAAAAAGAAGTCACATCTCGAAATTCGCTGTGGAAAGTCTCATGTCCATGTTCATTCTCCTCGGCAAGAGGAAGCAACTTAGATCAGATCTTACCTCTCGCCCATCTCACAGCGACCATCAGTAAGTCCCCGTGTAAGTGAGTTCATTGGCAAATAGTATCCCTGCCGATATTTTGATCGTTCTCTAGACTCCTCCAGCGTCCCAAATATAAGTAGAAGTCACTGTGCACCACCCCCGGAATGGTCAGAAGCGACAAGGCCTTTTCGCGACTCTTGACGCTGATGATGAAGAACCCACTTTCTGATGCAGATGATGCGTATGCTTTCAGTTCCCACATTTACTATCGTATCGAAAGGAACTGTTCTAAAAGTCCAGAATATGGCGGATGTCCCGGTTCTTACAATGAGACAAGCTCATTTTTCCCTTGTGCATTACAAATAGAAGATTGACAGGGCCTTAAAAGTCTGAAGTTTGCCCAACCATTATCTTAACATTCCTTTCGCTTGCATGACACCGATTCAACCACACCTCATATCTACCTCAATGAACTCGACTGTTGATTTAAGTCTTCGATCGGGGAAGTACGTATGACAAACCGCAGATTGAGTTGTCAAACCCGTGTGCGTTGACCGGGTTCATTCTCAAGGCGACCTGGTATTGAATGAAGAACTGCGGAAGAATCCCCTTTGCGGAAGCGAGTCCAGGAAACAGCAAAGCCCCGGGTACACCTAAAGCCTTCCAACTGTTTGGTAGCTGTTGTGAGTCGATCGAGCCTGCCATCCTTCAATGGTGAGTAGGCCTAAAGCTCGTAACTACTTTCGCTTACAAATAGATAAGCTCACCTGATTCCCCTGATCGCCTTTGTGGTGGGCTCTCGATGAATCGCTGCACGTTGATCGACCAGTTGGTCGACAATTCTATGTTGGACATTACTGTCAACTTTCAGAAACACTCCGATCGGCCCTGCAATAATTGCCAATATGTAAATGGTACTTTGGTGTAAGCCCGCCATGATCTCCAAGAGTGGGCGATAGGCCAATTCGATCAAACTTCGAAGCTAGATGCCAACAAACATTGAGGATAAAACTTACAAGTAAGGCACTCTTTACTAGAACTGTACTCGACTATGTAAGCAACGCACAGCACAACGGTAACTTTAAGCGCCTAAGAGGTCGCTAATTGTATTGGTCACTTGTCATATTGAGCTTCTCAATATTAATTTTGTGGTGTGGAGTCGTCGCAGATTCTCTTCGAGGCTGACTCACAGCGAGTACAGGCTTCTTTTGTGCAGGTGCACAAGTTATTCGAAAGCAATGGATTGATCTTTCACAATACATGCAACAGGGTGGACCGCTTCTATGCAGTGGTGACGATCTTCACACCGGGATCATGCATCTGGGTCATCAAGGATTTCTTCGCCGTCCTTCCTCTGGGCATGATCGAGAGGATGGCTTCAAGAGCTGGGGAGGTTTGATCACTCATCTCTCTCGCATCGTAGTGTCTATATTCGCTGATGAGTCGGGGAATTTCGACAAGCTTCCACCCTTTCTCATTGGTTGGATCTTTCATGGGACATCGTCCTTGTTGTGTCTCTCGATCTTTAACTACGGCCACTCGCCAGTGTTCGCAACGGTAAACCGACTGTTTAGCAAAATGCCAATTAGTCGGTTGAGTTTACCCCTGTTTCCTTGATAGTTAGTCGGTCTGGGGTTTTGAAAAGTCCAGTTTAGTCGGTTTGACCCTAGGATAGTCCGTTCGAACTGCTAGGTCTAACAGTTTGTAGGAGGCTCAGGATTTCCCCCATACGGGACGACGGGGTTAGGGTCGACAAACTTTTCGGGTAAATTTCTACTTCTTACTGTAACGTTAGAGTTTCTGCCCAGTGCAAACTAGCAAACACTGCCACTCGCTATGCTAGGATGCAGTCAGTGTTCTGCGCGACAAACTGTTTTAATCAGGTGGCCAATTCGCTCAACGAGATCTGTGGCAAGAGTAGATGGGCGAACAAGATGCCGCTGCTTTTCTTGGCTTCATTTTGGGACTTAAGCCAAGGGAACAACAAGAGACACCTGTAGTTCAATGGGGCGTTGGAGCAGGCGCCGGACATGTTGAAACCCCTTTTCCCTCCTCTGTCGAAAGACACGAACTCCGTTCTAGCCTCCACCCTCCAACGGCAGCCATCAACGGTAAAAGACCTTTGATGTTGTGATAACAGCACTAGGTTTTGAAATGGGAGGAACGACTGGTTGATTATCTATGGAGGGTCTATTTATGCTCATTCGGCTAATCCATAGGGCTGAGTGTTGAACATTCCAACACTCCCCTTCAATACGAAGCCTTTGGAACCTTCTGCCGTAGCTGTAGACCCGCAGCTCCCCTTGAATCCATGTCGTATCTGTGTATATCCTGCTTTGCAGCCTCCTTAAACCCGTAAACCTCGTTCGTTCGTAGGAAAATCGGGAAGAGTGCTGTGGATATGTGTATACCTGATAGCCTTGTTCTGGCTAGGCCTTGATGTATGGCCTACACGTATAGGGCTTTAGGTGGGCGCCGTTTCGAACTGTATCTTTTCCCCCTGACTTGCTCCTAACGCTGGCATGCGTACTCCCGCTGATCCTCCCCTTTTCCTAACCTAATTGGCCCCAGAATCCAGCCCCTAAGCTCATTGCCCTGGTAGCTAGTCGATTCCCGCCCTTGAGCTCACTGCCCTGGCGGCTGGTCGATATGTTTATCGCAGGAGGGAGGTATACCGCTGTCGGAGTCGCGTGTTGCTTTGGGGTAGGTCTTAGACGTAGCAGACGTCGACCCCGTAGCTCGTGCTTAAATACGACGTACAGACCAATGTCTATACGAAGGAGTCGCCTCCAAGTATTAACGCGTGCGCATGCGCTGAACCCGGGCTCATAACCTTTTGAAATGGGAGGAACGACTGGTTGATTATCTATGGAGGGTCTATTTATGCTCATTCGGCTAATCCATAGGGCTGAGTGTTGAACATTCCAACACTAGGCTCGCTTATCACCACCTACAGGGTGATCACATTTTCGTCGCCAACGATTTCGGAGGGTGCACTTTAGGCTGTCATGAAAATCCTGGTCAGAGATTGGCCTTTCACTCACCGACTCAAGAGATCTCAGCATGGTTTATCAGCGAAGGTCAAAGACCCGAACAGTAATACACAGGATTGAGAGTACGATAGTGACCCAACCATTCGCGAATAATGAATGGAAGTAGTTGTCACAGATCAGCTCAGTACGACCTGGGTCTTTTGAAGATGGTTTTTGGCATGTGGTGTCAAGATTTAATCATACAGGACAACAAAATGCAAGCCTACTAAAGTCTTGTCATTCTTTCGGAATGTATCTTAATTTGATGATCTCCTCGAGTCAATCTTTTTCTGGGAGTAAAAGCGTTGTTGCGTAGCAGCATAAGGAGATGAATGCAATGGGAATCAAAGACGTCGACGCCGTTGGGTTTGACGGTACTTACTACCTCTCATTTCCCTGCAGTACTGAATCTCCCATTTCCGTCTATTCTACATTATGTCTCTTCGTAATCAGCACATGATAGGCCGTACTTATGAGAACGCCTTGCTACTCTTATATCATGTACAAAGACTCCTCACGCTAGGAATCGCTTAATCCATTAGTCTAGCCAGGGCCTGGTAGGGCACGAATCAAGCATGATCTATGTCTTGCCGGATACCTGCTTCTCGGGTATATTCGACCTATTTTCGATGTCTGCATACACCTCCACGGGCCCGAACTCGTTGCTTGTGATCTGCCTTGACATCGCTACAGACTCAAATCCAGGACCCTACTATATTTCGTCGATAAGGCGGGCAGTCCAGGACTTTTGGGCCGGATGCGACATAGAGACACAGAGGCGGTCCACACTCAGCTCGGCTAGCAGCTCAGTGTTTCAAGTTGTAGGCTCCACGAAACGATCGGCGAGCAGCTTCATGACTAGAGCCGGAGACTCCATGAGCAGCTTTGTGACGACTTCCGCGTCAAGATGGCAGGCGTAGTGAACACTATCTCTGGTGAGAAGCCTACAACGGGCTGGGAGACAGAGAAGCGGGCAATTGAACAGGGTGGAAACCAATGGAGAGTAGATGGAACCAAATAAATTAACCAGACATGCTCGTACGAGAATACGAAGTGACCTACAATCTAATCTTCTAAGTTATAAACCCATTTTAGATGCGTTCCCTATCCTGCACAAAGTGCCATGACTCATTGTGTCATTCTGTTGAACAGCATTCGGATACTAGTAAAGATAGGGTATCATTTTCCACCTCCCAGCCACTGCGTCCTTCCCAAACTTCTTTTCGTACCATTGTTTGCTAGTTGACGCAGTCACAGCCAGGTTGGTCGAGACAAAGACCAACGCAGTGAACATCGTCTTATTGAGTAGTGCGCCCTTGGGAGCGGAGATCATCGCTAACGACAGGTATATCAGGCACTCCATGAGGTAGTGAGGGCAGATTATCGAATGGAATATCGGATGCTGGGGAAGGGTGTATTTTGGTATCGTAGCAAGATGGGCGTGGTAGTCATGCTGGACGCCTGACGCAAGGACAAAGATGGGGATGCTCAGGAGCGACTTGAGCGATGGCGCAGAGAATGTGATGCTCGACCAAACAGAGTCGGCATAAAGTACAGTTCCTGTATATTGTATTAAATCAGTTGAGACAAAAAGTCAAGCTACAAACAATAGTACGTACCTGCTCCCTCGATCCAAACCGTGGCGCTTATGGCCAGGTAGAAAGCTATGCCAAGCAACCAATGTACAAACCACATCTTCGATGTCGATGGCTTGGCAAGAAAGGAGGCCTCAAAAAGCCTACGAATAGTTTGAATCATCATCAAAGCCCAGGTCAGCGCGATTTGATCTACGCTCACGGCGTTTCGCAGGCTTTCGGGCTCTCCAAGATTGGTGACAAGGCGGAATGCTGCTCCTTTCGTAAGCAATTGGGACATCCAGAAACCCAATGAGGCTGCGGAGACGATGTAGAAGTGCAAGAAGTAGCCGTGCGGGACCTGCAAGGCAGCGAAATTGTCGAGAAGCCATGAAATCGGACCTTCAGAAGCTGTAGTTGCCTTGACGTCGTCTTTGGGCGCTCCATCTTGCTCAAGCCTAGCTGCTGGTGTGGCTCTTGGACCGTAGGCAATAAACCTAGACTTTAGCGCAGGGACGCTATTGACGAACAACAGCTATTTATCCAACGATTAGCCCTAGTGCACATAGATTCATACGGATGATGTTACCGTAGCCGCTGACAGAAGAAAGAACGATTGCAATATTTGAGATGGATCTAGCATTACGGATCTCTGGAACGAAAAAGGCGAGGGTACGCGAGACTCAAAGAGAACGGAAGAGCTATGATTTTTGCTCTTTACGCCCGTCTTGCCATTCGAAAGATTATCTTACGGTGCAGCCGCCATTGCCAGTCATGGTGACTTCCCATGGTCCAAAAGGTCACCTCGAGAAAGTGCTGCAGCAGCCAGAGATATGCTTGGCGCCGAGGATTTGATAGGGCTTAATTTGAGCAGGGGTTTCTAAATTGGATTTTGCCTTGCATCCTTCGCTTTCACAACTACGATTCTACGAGCAATTCGACAACACTGGGGCATTAATGCTTCTGAATGGTTGGACACCCCGGCTTTTGACGATGTAAAGTAGACGAGCATTCCAGTTTCCGCCGAGAGCATCTATAACAGGAGGACGACATCCATACGATCGACCCTCACAAATGGGCACTCGATGAGACGACGCTCATCTGTTGGCGCATATGTTCGGTCGAGTTCTAAAAGGGTGATGCGTAGGACACAATTAGCTACTCTGCTGGGACTCTGTATCTTCATCGGCCTCACGCTGTACCTCCTACGAGATCAAAATCCTCTCGGCCCCTCGAAGCCCATCGACGTTACTCCGCCAGAACTCCAAAAGTCCCTTGGTCCCTCGACCGAGTCCTCGCATCCCATCTATCAGCTTATCACCAGGGCGGAGAAAGAGTTTGAGGCAGTCAAGGCAAGACAGTCGGGTAGCTTGGCGAAGGCTGTGGAGGAGTATAGGCGGAGATATAATATCCCACCACCGCCGAATTTCGACAAATGGTACGATTTTGCAATTGGTCGGGGCGTGGAACTCATCGACGAATATGACACCATCTACCACTCTCTGCTTCCTTTCTGGGCCCTCAAACCATTTGTGATACGAGGAAGAGCAAGGGAAGCCCTCGGCTTCGATAATGCGCTACTTGGTGTAATCATACGGGACGGTGCAGTCATCAGCGCAGCAGGTGGGTCAGAATGGCAGCAGAAATCGACGGTGGGGATGGTAAAAGATTTCGTGAAATACCTGCCTGACATGGATCTACCGTTCAATATCCATGATGAGCCACGAGTGGTTGTGCCAAACGATGATCTGAGCAGATTGGTAGCTCTGGCAACAGACAAGGCAATGCCAGCAGCCTTCCAGAACACTTCGCCAAAGAACGCTTGGTCTCCGCGCTCCACCGACCTGGATGATGGAACGCGACCAAATGAGGTCAAGCTCACGAGATTCAACAGGTTTGCCCATCAACCGACTTGGACAAACTCAAGAATGTCATGCTCTCCTAGTAGCCCTGCCAGGGTTCTGGACGAGAGCATACAAGATGATGGAAGCTCATTCGCGTTCTCCCAGCTCGGCTTCCTCTTCAACAAGACCGCTTTCTCGGACATCTGTCTGTCGCCTTCGCTCAAGGAGCGTCATGGCTTCTTCAATCGACCCAATGCTTTCAATATTGTCCACGATTTGTTTCCAATATTCTCTCAGAGCAAGATCAGCAGCTACCAGGACATCCTCTACCCGTCGCCGTGGTACTGGTCCAACAAAGTGGCCTACGATGAGAAGGATGACTATAGCTGGGAGAAGAAAATGAACAAACTCTATTGGCGTGGCTCTACGACCGGCGGCTTTTCCAGGGACGGTGGATGGAGACGGCAGCACAGGCAATTGTTCGTCGAAAAGATCAATGCTTTGGATAACACCAAGGTCATGAAAAACATAAGCGCTTCAGCGGATAAGACGGAATGGAAAGTCGAAGAAGCCCCAAGGACAGACTACAAAGATCTCATGGACGTCAAATTTGCTCACATTGGGCAATGCGACCCGGGGGATTGTGATGCCCAGCGGGAATTCTTCGACGTTGTCAAGCCCGACAAGCAGAACGGCGCCTGGCAATACAAGTACCTACTCGATATAGACGGAAACGCTTTTAGTGGACGATTCTATGCTTTTTTGAAAAGTATGAGCTTGGTATACAAGATGGCCGTATTTAGGGAATGGCATGAGGAGTGGCTGATGCCATGGGTGCACTATATTCCTTTGGGATTGAAGGGAGACGAGTATGTGGAGAGTGTACGATATTTCAACAATGAACCGGATGGGCAGGTACAGGCGCCCAAATTGGCCAAACAAGGGCGAGACTGGGCTGGGAAGGTTTTACGAAATGAGGACTTTGAGGTCTGGCTTTTCCGGTTGTTGATAGAGTAAGTTCTTTTCATTCCCTTCTGAAATACTAAACTGACATTGTGTTCAGATACGGTCGACTAGTCGATGACAACAGAGAGAACATCGGCTACGACAATGTATAAACATGATATACCCGTACATAATGAAACATTTTGTGTTGGCAATTCTTGGGCTGTTGGTCCTGGTTTCTCGCTTGAAGGTCTCCCCAAGATCACTGTCTTCTGTGCGTCTGCTCATGTCTTGAGATTCCGAAGCCAAGCAGCAGACCATTCAGAACCTTAGTAGCAGGGGCCTTTATTCTCGCGCGAGCGAATCACATTCCGTGGATCTCGAAAAACTCACAACTTCTCCAGGCGATGCGTTCGTTGGAGACGCCAGGCTGGAACATTGAGATTTAGCCGGGATGTGTTCCCCACATAGCCAGCTCTCTAACCAAGTCTACGGGTAATTGATCGCCAATCTACTTGGGCTTTTGGGTTCTCTCGCTCGCCATTTCTTAATGCTCTAGGGACGGACGTCAAGGATGATGAGGACAACTTATTCAGCATATCTCGATTTCTAGACAAGGTCCGCTGACGATATGCACAATTCGCATCAGTAATGGCCCGCTGTCAAAGAAATGCCTCACTGGACCCATGGACTCCTTCGAGAAGGCTACTGGATCAGAGCGAGCGGGCGCTTGCGTAATTCGCTTGGAAAATATACATCGTTGTACCCCTCTCTGCTATGCTACTTATCGATGTCACGCCGTACCCACCCACCGCGGGAAATACTGCTCATTTCATGTTGCTTCGTAGGTAAGGCTGACTCATTTTTAATTCTTCCCAGGAGCCACAATTTGTCCACGTACTTCCTCTCGGAAAAGGCCGAGTGTTCCAATCCACGTAACTACATCCACGACGTATTCTCAGGGTGTCGGAGACTTGAGTAGAAAGTGCATTCTCTTATGGGACTTGAGGTGTTTGCTCTAGAACCGACCCTTGCAGGAATATTAGCGAAGCTAAACCGGATCCAATAGCAGCTCGGGCCACTGTCCCGGAATCCACCAGCTCGGAAGCTCTCCTCCTCCCTTCAGCTGTTGACCGCTGTACTCTGCATTGCTGTCTCTTGCTCGCTGTCGCTATTGCTTTCAATCCAATTCAATTGGAGAAGTGTGTCGTGTGCTCTCTCGGTCACCCTCACTAATCATCGATTTTACCTTTCACCGGGGGTTGTCAGCTGGCCCTAATCGATAAGCGATAGACGATAAGCTCGGTCGTCCCCCCGCAAGAGAGCTCCTTTGCAACGGTCAAGTACCTCGAACATACCGATGCTCGTAAGGTCACCTGCTCTCATTGAATTGAACGCAATGCTACTGCTTGTATTGATTTACTCGTTGCTGTGCCCGCGTGCTTCAAGTAACATGTGTTCCGCTGTCATGCGAGGCTGACCCACACTTAGCGTGCAGGATTGACCTGTCAGCAACAGCAACAGCAACGGCGGTCAACGTTCTTGACGCAAAGCGTAACCAAACCCATGTGTCGCACGCTTCAAGATAAGGTATAATGAACAACTGATTATCTACAAACACCCCTATACCTCGAGAACTACACGACGAACGGATACAACGACGCAAGGGAGCGCAGTGGCCGACTGGCTCATTAGACCAAACACCTTACCTCCAATCCTTCATCCTTATCGATACTCTACAAAATGTCTCAGGTGATTTGGGACGACATGACCGAGTCGCCTGGGGCATTGACCCCAATTGAAGGCGGGCCCCTCCCCTATGAACAACCTCCCAAGCTCAAGGGTCGTAGACGCCTGCTGCAAAGTCTACAAAGGATGTCATCCTCTCCCTCGCTAGCCAAAATGGGCCGAGTTCCTTCCTCTGGATATACTGGTACGGGGAAAGGATCGATGTCTTGCGTGTCTTTGGCTTCCTCTAGCTCGACTCGACACGGTCATTCCTACGGACATTCGTACTCCTCGACGCAGTCGTCGGCTGGGTTTTCGACTGCGCCGACTTCAGTTGCGAGTACACCTGGACCGGACTCGCAGTATTTTGATCCCAGTGCGCGGATTATATCCCTGGATAGAGAGCTTGCCGGTCATGCTTCTCCCGCACCCAAGAGTGTCCCACTGCCTGCGGATATGCGTCCCGGATCCAAGGAAGCAGTATCGGCAGCCATATTGGGAATGGGAGACGTGCTGGAAGACTACTTTTCGAAGCCAATAGCCCGTGTTAAGTCGATCCGCAAGAGGAAGAACTTCAATTTGTGGGGCGAAATGCCACAGGAGATTGCAATGCATATATTCCAATATCTGAGACCAAAGGAGATTGTACGGTGCTCGTCCGTTTCAAGAGGATGGCATAGAATGTGCTTTGATGGACAGCTGTGGAGGAATTTGGATACCGAAGAGTTCTATCAAGCTATACCTGCGGCTGCTCTGACGAAGATCATGACGAAAGCTGGACCGTTCGTGAGGGATCTCAACCTCAGGGGATGTGCGCAGATGCCGGAAAGCTGGGGCCAAGATGGACAAAACATAACCGATGCTTGTAGGAATCTGGAATATTTCTCTCTCGAGGGCTGCCGCATCGATCGGACCTCTGTGCATTACTTTCTCCTACGAAACCCACGGCTAGTCCACATCAACTTCTCAGGCATGAAGGGGTTGAACAACTCTGCACTGAGGATCATCGGTGATAAGTGCCAATTCTTAGAGCATCTCAACATCTCCTGGTGCCACACCGTCGACACCCGAGGCCTGCTCCGAATCGTTCAATTATGCCCAAGACTCAAAGACCTCCGAGCTGGCGAAGTCAAAGGTTTCGACGACAAGCCATTCCTCCTCGAACTCTTCAACCGCAACACCCTCGAACGTCTCGTCCTCTCCCACTGCATCGACTTCGACGACGAATCCCTCCAAAGCCTCATCCAAGGCAGCGACCCAGAAATCGATCCTCTGACCGAACTCGCCGTCGTCCCCCCTCGCAATTTCCGCCACCTTGACCTCTCTCGTTGCGCCGCCCTCAGAGACAAGGGCATCCGTACCCTCGCTCACAACGTTCCCAATCTATGCGGCTTGCAGCTTTCCCACTGCGAAGAGTTGACAGATGATGCTCTAACAGGCATCTTCGAATCCACACCCCACCTAACCCACCTCGACATCGAAGAACTCTCCGCTTTAACCAACACTTCCCTTCAAAACCTCGCCAGAGCCCCCTGCGCACCCAATCTCCATCATCTGAATATCAGTTTCTGCGAAAATCTCGGTGACACCGGTATGCTCCCCATCATCAAATCCTGCCCCAGCCTTCGTACTTGCTTCATGGACAACACACGCGTCTCAGACCTCGTCCTCACCGAAGCCGCTGCTCAAGTCCGCGCCCGCGACCACATGGGTGCGCCCTCCTCAACCTCAAACTCCAAAACCTTTGTCCCCCCAACCGTGGGCTTGCATCTAGTCGTCTACGACTGCCAAAACGTAACCTGGACCGGCGTCCGCGAGGTTCTCTCCCACAATACCGAAGGCGGCCGTACCGCAGTCATCTCACTCAAATGCTTCTACGGCTACCAAGACACCGTCAACGAGCACATGAAACGCGTTTTACGCGGGGACCGCAAGGCGGCAGAGAGGTTGGGAAGGAAGTGGGCGGAGTACATGGTTGCGAGCGAGGAGGCAGGGGCGCAGGGGGCTGGGGCGAGACGGAGAAGGAGAAGGTTGAGGGAGGCGGCGGCTGTCCATGCTGATGAGGAGGAAGGGGGCCCGCGGGGGGGACGGAGGAGGGC
>JAABUS010000479.1_pt1 | contig 101678 bp, 76 predicted proteins | sample 5560161 | NCBI WGS metagenome assembly JAABUS01 (sample SAMN10711885, study PRJNA513376) | rock metagenome | isolation source: Antarctica rocks | place: Antarctica: Victoria Land, Trio Nunatak nord | collected 2016-01-04
GCGGCAGCTTCACCGTCACGGTGGAGCCGTCGAAGGTGGGGACCGCGATGTTCGCGCCTAGCGCCGCCTCGGCGAAGGTGACCGGAACCGTGATGGTCAGATCGTCACCGGAGCGGCCGAACAGCGGATGCGGCTCGACGTTCACGGTGAGGATCAGGTCGCCGTTGCCGGCCGGCCCCGGGTTGCCTCTGCCGCGCAGCCGGATCTTCTGGCCGTCCTTGACACCTGCCGGAACTCGCGCGGTGACCGTGGACCCGTCGCCGCGACGCAGGGTGACGGTGTCGCCCTCGACTGCCTGGCGGAAGGTGAGCGAGGTGGATGCCTCGACGTCGCTCCCGACGCGGGGGGACTGGCTGAAGCCACCGCCCGCACCGTTGCCGAACGCGCCCGAGAGCAGGTCCTCGATGCTGATGTTGCTGCCGCCTGTCTGGCGGCCGGACTGCCGGCCGAAGAATCCGGAGAAGACGTCATCGGAGAATCCCCCCGCGGGGCCGGAGCCCGCAGTGAACCGGGCGCCGCCGTGACTCATCGTCCGGACGGCGTCGTACTCCTTGCGCTGCTCGGCGTCGGAGAGCACGGAGTACGCCTCGCTGACCTCTTTGAACCGCTGCTCAGCCTTCGCGTCACCCGGGTTCTTGTCAGGGTGCAGGTCTTTGGCGAGCCGGCGGTAGGCCTTCTTGATCTCCGAATCCGACGCGTCAGAGGCGACGCCCAGGGACTTGTAGAAGTCCTTGTCGAACCAGTCCTGGTTAGCCATGACGTCGTACCTCCTTCATAGGTGTCTGGATGGTCGGGCCGCCCACCGTTTTCGGCGGACGGCCCGAGCCATGGGTCTTACGTGGTGGTTCTCGCTGGGGCTGGTTCCTGCCGCAGCTGGTCCGTACCACGGTTGTTTAGTAACCGCGGTCGACGGCTTACTGCGGATCGGCCACCGAGACCCGGGCGGGTCGGATGATCCGCTCGCCGATCCGGTAACCGGGCTGCAGCACAGCGACCACGGTGGTGCCTTGCGTCCCCTCGGCCAGTTCCGCTTCGACGTGCATGAGGGCATCGTGCACCGCGGGGTCGAACGCCGCTCCCGGCTCGCCGAACCGCTCGACGCCGTACTTGCTCAGCGTCGCCTCCAGCTTCTCGGCGATGCTGGCGAACGGACCGGAGTCGAGGTCACCGTGCTGGCGAGCCAGCTGGATGTCGTCGAGCACCGGCAACAGTGACTCGACGACCGAGCCGATCGTCAGTTCACGCGCCGCGGAGCGGTCCCGATCCATCCGCTTGCGGTAGTTGGCGTACTCGGCCTGCAGCCGCTGCAGGTCCATCAGCCGTTCGGCCGCGAGCTGCTCGTTGGGGTCCACCTCGAGGGACGGGGTGTTCTCGATCAACTCGCCCTCGACAACAGGCTCGCCCGCGGGCTCGGCTGCGCCCTGTGCGGACGCGACCGAGCCCTCGGTGTCGATCTTGCGCTTGTTTGCGAAGCTGAATCCTGGCGTGGGCTTGTGGGCACCGGTGCCAGCTTCATCCGCTCCCTGCTCGCTCACTGCTACTTCTCCTCGTCGATGACCTCGGCGTCGACCACGTCGTCAGCACCCGCGCCGGCACCACCGGTGGTGGTCCCGCCGTCCGCGCCGGCGGTCTCCTCGGAGGCCGAGGCGTACATCGCCGTGGCGACCTTGCTGCTGACCTCGTTCAGGGCGGTGGTCTTGGCCTGGATTGTCTCGTTGCTCGCGCCGGCGTCGGCCAGAGTGGTCTTCAGCTCGGCCAGCGCGTTCTCGAGCTCGGTCTTGGACTCGGCGGCGATCTTCTCGCCGGAGTCGGCGATGAACTTCTCCGTCTGGTAGACCAGCTGCTCACCGGTGTTGCGGACCTCGGCTGCCTCACGGCGAGCCTTGTCCTCGGCAGCGTGGGCCTCGGCATCCTTCATCATCCGGTCGATCTCATCCTTGGACAGGCTCGATCCACCGGTGATCGTCATGCCCTGCTGGTTACCCGAAGCAAGGTCCTTGGCGGAGACGTTGACGATGCCGTTGGCGTCGATGTCGAAGGTGACCTCGACCTGCGGCACGCCGCGGGGAGCGGCCGGGATGCCGGTCAGCTCGAAGACGCCGAGCTTCTTGTTGTACGCCGCGATCTCGCGCTCGCCCTGGTAGACCTGGATCTGCACGCTGGACTGGTTGTCGTCCGCGGTCGTGAAGATCTCGGATCGCTTCGTCGGGATCGTGGTGTTGCGCTCGATCAGCTTGGTCATGATGCCGCCCTTGATCTCGATGCCCAGCGAAAGCGGGGTGACATCGAGCAGCAGGACGTCCTTGACCTCGCCCTTGAGAACACCGGCCTGCAGCGCGGCACCCACGGCGACAACCTCGTCCGGGTTGACGCCCTTGTTGGGCTCCTTGCCGCCGGTCAGCTCCTTGACCAGGTCACTGACCGCGGGCATCCGGGTCGAACCGCCGACCAGGACCACGTGGTCGATGCGGTCCAGCGGGATGCCGGCGTCGCGCAGCACGTTCTGGAACGGAACCTTGGTGCGCTCGAGCAGGTCAGCGGTGATCCGCTGGAACTCCGAACGGCTCAGCTGCTCGTCCAGGAACAGCGGGTTCTTCTCCGTGTCGACGGTGATGTAAGGCAGGTTGATGCTGGTCTGCTGCGACGAAGACAGCTCGATCTTCGCCTTCTCGGCCGCCTCGCGCAGCCGCTGCAGCGCCATCTTGTCCTTGGTCAGGTCGATGCCGTGCGCCGCCTTGAACTTCTCGACGAGCCAGTCGATGATCTTCTGGTCCCAGTCGTCGCCACCGAGGTGGTTGTCGCCCGAGGTGGCCTTGACCTCGATCACGCCGTCGCCGATTTCGAGCAGCGAGACGTCGAAGGTTCCACCACCGAGGTCGAACACCAGGATGGTTTGCTCCTTCTCACCCTTGTCCAGGCCGTAGGCGAGGGCAGCGGCGGTCGGCTCGTTGACGATCCGCAGGACGTTCAGACCGGCAATCGCTCCGGCCTCCTTGGTGGCCTGGCGCTCGGCGTCGTTGAAGTACGCCGGGACGGTGATGACAGCGTCGGTGATGGTCTCACCGAGGTAGGCCTCGGCGTCGCGCTTCAATTTCTGCAGGACGCGGGCGCTGATTTCTTGCGCGGTGTACTTCTTGCCGTCGATGTCCACCGACCAGTCGGTGCCCATGTGGCGCTTGACCGAACGGATGGTCCGGTCGACGTTCGTGACGGCCTGGCGCTTGGCAACCTCGCCGACGAGTACTTCGCCGTTCTTGGCGAAGGCGACCACGGACGGGGTAGTCCGCGAGCCCTCCGCGTTTGCAATGACCTCCGGCTCGCCACCGGTCAGTACGGCGACGACGGAGTTGGTGGTGCCGAGATCGATTCCGACCGCGCGTGCCATGTGAACTCCTCAAAGTCTGTGCTTGTAGTTCTCAGCTTGATCGACTGCTGGCTCTAATACTGCTACCTGGATCGACCTGCTGTCAAAAGAACTGAGTCTGGGGGGCTCAACTTCCGTCCGATGGTGTGGTTTGGGTCATAGTCATTGGCGGTCGAGCTCCTTGGCTAGCCGGACGACTGGCTGGTCGTCGTCGGGCCGGGCGAGTGGGATGAATTGATACCCGCGGTTCTGGTAGAAGCGGTGGTTGCTGACGCTGCGGACGCCGGTGATCAGCTCCATCCTCGTCACCGCGGCGGGCACCCTGCGCTCCGCCAGACGGAGCATCGCTCCACCGATGCCCTCGCCGCTGCGGTCGGGCACCACACGCAGCCGGCCGAGGAACGCCGTGGTGGGCGAGAGCAGCGAGGTCCGCACCGTGGCGATCATCCGAGCAGTCGAGTCGCGGTAGACCCAGATGGTCAGCGCCGGATCCGCCAGTTGGGCGGCTACGTCGCTGAGTTCCTCGAGTAGCGGTGGGATGTCGATGCGCCGCGCTTCTCTACCCTCGCGGACCCAGGCCGCCAACTGCAGCGTTAGTAGCTCCCCGGCATCGCCCGCCCGGGTGCGTTCGGTGCCTGCCGCAACTGCCTCGTCGATATCCACCACTGGGAGTCTGCCTGATCGCGTGGGGCGGAGGCGTGCTTACCCACAGGCCCAGCCATCCTGTGGATAACTTTCTGGGGGGTACGTCGGTCGTGTCTAGGGTGCTCCATTATGGAACGACACCATGGCGCTTAGCCGCTTCGAGTTGCCGTCGGACGGCCCGACGGCCCGGGACGTTTGCCTGGCGCAACGAGTGCCGACGGGCGACCCGCAGCAGGTTCGCTCGGTGGCCCTTCGCTCCGGTGCACTTGCAGCGGAACTGCGGTCCGCGGCACGGGTGTTGCTGTCGAGTGCGAACGGCGGCCTCTGGCGCGGGAAGGCGCAGCAGGCCCTCGCCGACACGCTGCACGCGAAGGCACCTCATCTGGACGCGACGGCGGAGCGGTACGAGTCGTACGCGGCAGCCCTGTCCGGCTATGCCAGCACTCTCGACATCGCGTCGCCGCAGTTGCGGTGGCTGCGAGGTGAACTCGCCAACCGTGCCGGGGTGGGTACGACGCCGCTGGGCAGTCCGAGCCTCGGTCCGACGTGGACTCACGAATCGGCGGCATCCCCCGGCGCCGGTCATGCTGCGGGCGCCCAGGCTCTGACTGCCCAGTCCCCGGCAGCCCAAGCCGCGAGCGTGGAACTGCGGGCTTACGCCCAGCGCTTCAAGGCCGGTTACGACGAGTGGGCCGACGCCCTCGACCGCTGCTGCACGGCCCTGCTGCGTGCCAACGCCAGCGATCCGACGCGTGACGTACACGGGCTCGCCGCGCTCGGCAGGCAGCTGGATCGGATCGCCAAGTACGCCGCGCCGATCGATTACATGCTCATGCACCCGACGTTGAAGAACGCCTCAGAGTGTTTGGGCATCCTCAGCACTGAGCTGTCGGTGATCGGGTTCGCGTTGTTGTTCATCTGCCCGCCAGCCGGCGCGGCATGCCTGACCGCCGCCACGGTGGCCGCCGCGGCCCAGTTGGCCACCGACGTGGTGCGTCGAACTCGGGGGGACCATGTCAGCGCCTCGACGCTGGGGCTCGATGCGATGGGCGCCTTGCCGGTCGGCGGCAAGGCGTTCACCACCGGGCGCGAGATTGGGCAGGCCGCGCACGCTCTCGAAGAGTTTGCGCCAGGCGTGCGAACCATCAGTCGGGTGGTGCCTGGTGGAGGGCTCGCAGCTCATGAGGCAGCGGGCGGCCACACTTTGGAGAAGCATGTGGGCAAGAGCGAAGAGTTCTTGGTGGACCGACTTGCGGGCGAACCAGCGGCTCAACATGTCTCCACGTTTACCGACCGGGAGACAGCGGAAACCGCCCTTACGGACTTGCTCGCTTCCAGCGGAGGCGAGATCGCGCAGTGGCTCGCCGGGCCCAGATTTCAGCTAGTTCTCAGCGGAACAGCGGATCGACATGTCGGACGAGTGTTGGCACGTGGGGCCACAGCAGCCGTGACAGCATCTGGGCTCAAGCTCGTTCTACGGAAGACTCCGGCCCACGGGTTGGGCTACTACGTACACACTGCGATGGTGCTGCCATGACTGAGTTTCATTCACTTAACACCTTCCTCGGCGGCTATCTGAATGAGGACTGTTTCGACGAATACGGCACTCCCTGGCGTGCGGTGGAGGCGTTCGTGCGGCACGAACCCGAATACGCGCCACTCCTCCGTAGCGAGATCGTGGCCTTCACGAGTCCGATCACGTCCGAGGCGGCGCTGAAGCATTGCCTAATTCGTATGGGGCTCGGCTACGCCGCGGAAGCTGACGGGTGGGGCAGCTACCGAGAGTGGCTGTTGGCGGTGGCTGACCGGGTCGACGAGCTGTTGCGGGGCCAACCACCCGAGCCACCCGACCGACCGCGATCGGGCTCGGCCCAGGTGTGACCAATTCGGTGTGGTGCTGACGTGGTTACCCATGAGTAACAGTGCGTATTCTTGCGCAAGTCCTTCCCTGAGCTCGACAAGCTAGACGACGCTGGAGGTCGCAGTGGCACTGCGCATCATTCTGACCCTGCTCATGACCGTCGCGACCGCGGCCATAGCGGGTCGTCGGGTGTTCTGGCTGGTCAAGCTCATCCGCTCCGGAGCCGCGGACCCCGGCCGCGGCAAGGACGTCGGTACCCGCGTAGTAACCGACGCCGAAGAGGTACTCGGCCAGAAGCGGCTGCTGAAATGGTCCATCCCGGGCCTTGCCCACTTCTTCACGTTCTGGGGCTTCCTGGTCCTGAACCTGACGATCCTCGAAGCCTATGGCGCCCTGCTGATCAACCGCGACTTCCACATTCCGCTGGTCGGCAAGTGGCAGCTGCTGGGGTTCCTGGAGGACTTCTTCGGGGTTGCCGTCCTGGTCGGCCTGGCGACCTTCGCCATTCTGCGCGTCCGCAACGCCCCTGAGCGCAAGAAGCGCGACTCCCGCTTCTACGGTTCGCACGCCGGCCCGGCGTGGGTCATCCTCGGCATGATCACGCTGGTGATCGTGACGCTGTTCTTGCTCCGTGGCGCCCAGATGAACGCCGGCGAGTTCCCGTACGGCCACTCGAAGTGGACCTTCGCCTCGTACCTGACCGCCAAGGCCCTGGGCACCGGCGCCTACAACGCCGGCCTCGCCACCATCTTCCTGCTGGCCCAGGTTGCCGTCGTCCTGGCGTTCCTCATCATCGTCACGTACTCCAAGCACCTGCACATCGCCACGGCCCCCATCAACATCTACTTCAAGCGACTGCCCAAGGCACTCGGCGCGCTACCGCCCGTGAAGGATGCCGAGGGTAAGCCGATCGACTTCATGGACGCCGAGAACCTGTCCGAGGACACCGTGTTCGGCAAGGGCAAGATCGAGGACTTCACCTGGAAGGGCTACCTCGACTTCGCGACCTGCACCGAGTGCGGACGCTGTCAGTCCCAGTGCCCGGCGTGGAACACCGGCAAGCCGCTGTCTCCGAAGCTCGTGATCATGGACCTTCGCGATCACCTGTTCGCTAAGGCGCCCTACCTGATCGGCGGCAAGACCGTTGCCGACGATGCCATGCCCAACTTCAGCACGCCCGCCGCGGAAGGCGGCTCGCACGGCACCCACGTTCCAGAGGCCGGCTACCCGCGGGTCGAGGGATCGGGCATCGAGCAGGTGCAGCGGCCGCTGGTCGGTGACTTCGCCTCGCACGGCGTGATCGACCCCGACGTTCTCTGGTCCTGCACCACCTGCGGGGCGTGCGTCGAGCAGTGCCCCGTCGACATCGAGCACATCGACCACATCATCGACATGCGGCGCTACCAGGTGCTCATCGAATCCTCGTTCCCTTCCGAGGCGGGCACGATGCTGCGCAACCTGGAGAACAAGGGCAACCCGTGGGGCCTGCCCGCCCGCAACCGCGAGGAATGGACCGAGGGCCTCGGCTTCGACGTCCGACGGGTGTCACCGGGCGAGTCGCTGCCCGACGATGTCGAGTACCTGTTCTGGGTCGGCTGCGCCGGCGCCCTGGAAGACCGCTCGAAGAAGGTCACCAAGGCATTCGCCGAGCTGCTGAACGTGGCGGGCGTCGAGTTCGCGATCATGGGCGCCAACGAAACGTGCACCGGTGACTCCGCGCGCCGGCTCGGCAACGAGTTCGTCTTCCAGATGCTCGGTGCCGAGAACGTCGAGAAGCTGAACTCCATCAAGCCCGAGGGCCGCCCGCTCAAGATCGTCGCGACTTGCCCGCACTGCTTCAACACCATCGCCAACGAGTACCCGCAGCTGGGCGGGGACTACGAGGTCGTCCACCACACCCAACTGCTCGCCAAGCTCGTCGAGGACGGGCAGTTGACGCCGGTCGAGCCCGTCGACAAGAACGTCACCTATCACGACCCGTGCTACCTGGGCCGCCACAACAAGATCTACACGCCGCCCCGTGATGTGCTCGGCGCCATTCCGGCGCTGAAGTCGCAGGAGATGCACCGTTGCAAGGACCGGGGATTCTGCTGCGGCGCTGGGGGCGCCCGGTTCTGGATGGAAGAGAAGATCGGCAAGCGCATCAACACCGAGCGCACCGAAGAGGCTCTGGGCTTGGACCCGGACCTCATCTCGACGGCGTGCCCGTTCTGCATGGTGATGCTGTCGGACGCCGTCAACGAGAAGAAGTCCGATGGATCAGCCAAGGAGCACGTGCAGGTACTGGATGTGGCTCAGATCCTGCAGCAGTCGATGACACGTCCCGCCCCGGTGACCGCGACGGACTAGTGCCCTGGGCGCCCGCTCCTCAGAAGAAGAGGAACTTCACCAGGGCGGCAACGCCGACCACGACGATGACCCCGCGCAGTACGAGCGGCGACAGCCGCCGCCCGACCACCGCGCCGAGCTGACCGCCCAGTGCCGAGGTGACCGCGATGATCCCGACGTAGACCCAGTTCGGATGCGCCAGGATGCTGAACAGCACACCGGCCACCCCGTTGACGAGGCCCGCCAGGACGTTCTTCACGCCGTTGACCCGCTGCATGTTCGTGTCCAGCAGAGCGCCGAGAGCCGCCACCAGCAGCACACCCTGCGCAGCGCCGAAGTAGCCGCCGTACACGCCGGTCAGCAGCACCAGGCTCCAAAGCAGGACGGGGTGTCGGCCGTGTGAGGGATTGTCAGCCGCCGTCCCGACGAATCGCCGGGACAACCGGGGCTGCGCCACCACCAGCACGAGGGCCAGCACGATGAGCACCGGCACTACGGCGCGAAAGACGCCTGCCGGGAGCACCAGCAGCAACAGCGCGCCGGCCACACCGCCGCTCAAGGATGCCAGCCCCAGGCGCACCAGCCGGTCCCGCTGGCCGGCCAGCTCGCGTCGGTAGCCGTATGCGCCGCTGAACGAGCCCGGCACCAGCCCGATGGTGTTGCTGACGTTCGCGGTGACCGGCGGCACACCCAGCGACAGCAACACCGGGAAGGTGATCAGGGTGCCGGATCCCACGACGGTGTTCATCGTTCCCGCCGCCAACCCGGCAACGCCGACCAATATCGCAGCTCCGATGCCTGTCACCGGACCACCGTAGTGGCCGGCCGCGACACCCCAGCGAAGCCCAGCCCAGCAGCGGGACGGGCGCCGCTCTGCCGAGCCGGTGAGCGTTCCAGCGGGCGAAACGCCCGCCAGGACGGGGTGTCACCGGACCACCCGTCTGATACCGCTACTACCGAATAGTCATGTTGAGCACACGCACAGCCGCACGGGCAGAACTGTCGGCGCGCTTTGGTTGAATTCACCCATGACCTCCCGCCGCCTCCGGTTGTCCGCACTCGCAGCCACAGTTGCCGTCGCGGCCCTGGGCCTCGCCGGCTGCAGTCACGGAAAGAAGACCCCGCCCGAGCAGGTCGTCGCCCAGCGCTACCTGGCCGCGCTCGCGTCCGGTGACGCCGCCGGAGCCGCCCAGCAGACCAGCGACCCGGCACCCGCGCTTGCGACGATCGAGAATAGCCTGAGGGGTTTGGGGGTCGGTGCCAAGGCGACGCTCACCGTGACCGGCCTTGCCGATCGCCAGGATGCCGCGGCGATCGCCTACTACACCGCGTCGTGGACACTGCCCGGCGTGAACGCTCCCTGGAAGTACAGCGGCTCGCTGCCGGTGGTGAAGCAGGGCAAGAACTGGGTCGTCAGCTGGAAGGCCAGCGATCTGCACCCGCAGCTCACCAACGGCTCGCACCTGAGCGTCCAGCGGACCGAACCCGACCGGGCCGCGCTGCAAGACCGCAACGGCAAGCCGCTCTTCAGCAGGACGCCGGTGGTCGAGGTCGGCATCAACCCCGCCAACGTGGCGAACCTGCCATCGCTGGCGGCCACCCTGGCGGCGGTGCCACAGCTACAGACCAGCGCACGAGAGATCACGACCGCCGTCAAGGCAGCGCCGAAGAACCAGTTCGTTCCGATCATCACGCTGCGCCAGAGCAGCTACCTGCAGGTCAAGGCCAAGATCCACGAGCTCAAGGGGACCCAGTTCAATCCGAGCACCCTGCTGCTACCGCCCACCTCGAACTTCGCCAAACCGCTGCTCGGCAGCGTCGGACCAGCCACCAAAGAGCTTGTCGATCAGTCCAAGGGACGTGTGCGGGCAGGCGATCAGACTGGGCTCTCCGGGCTGCAACTGGCGCTGGACAAGCAGTTGAGCGGCACCGCCGGCGTGGCGGTATACGCCGCCACCGATACCACCGGCGCACTCGGCGCCAAGCTGGGCACGGTGACCACGGCTACTGCCGGAAAGCCGATACGCCTGACCCTGGACACGGCGCTGCAGGAAGCCGCCGACGCGACGCTCTCAGCGGTCACGCTGCCTGCCGCCCTGGTTGCTCTGCAACCGTCGACCGGCAAGATCCTGGCCGTGGCGAACAGTGGCGCGGCGACCGAGGACATCGCCCTTGCCGGCGAGTACCCGGCGGGCTCCACCTTCAAGATCGTGACCTACACCGCGGCCTTCCAGAACAACCCGGGTCTGACAGCAACCTCGACCGCCCCGTGCCCCGCGACGGTCACCGTCAACGGCAGGTCCTTCGAGAACGAGAACAAGTTCTCACACGGCTCCATCCCGCTCACGGCCGCGTTCGGGTACTCGTGCAACACCACCGCCATCAATACGGCCATGAAGCTTCCCGCCGGCGCCCTGCACAAGGCCGCCACCGAACTGGGGCTCGGCGGCACCTGGAGCCTGCCGGTGGACTACTTCTCCGGCTCGCTGCCCGGCACCGCCACCGGAACCGAGCTGGCCGCAGAGGCGATCGGCCAGGGCAAGGTGCTGGTCAGCCCGCTGGTGATGGCGTCGATCGCCGGAGCCGCCGCCTCCGGCAAGCCCGTCGCACCGACGCTGATGACGGATCGGGCCGGCTCAGCACAGCCTCTCCCGCCGAAGGTCACCGCCAACCTCAACGCGCTGCTGCGGGCGACGATATCGATGCCGGGTGCGACCGGCTACGCCGAGCTGAACAGCCTGCCCGGTCAGATTCGCGGCAAGACCGGAACGGCAGAGTTCGGCACGGCCACGCCACCCAAGAGCCACTCGTGGTTCGCCGGCACTCGAGGCGATCTGGCGATCGCGGTATTCGTCTACGGCGGCGAGGACTCCACAACCGGCGCGGTTCCGCTCGCGCGAACGTTCTTCACAGCGGCGCCCTGAGCTTTGTAGGGTGGAACCATGACTTCCAGCGACGCACACGTGTACGACAGTCCGGCCGAGCGGGTTTCGGAGCACATCCAGCGCTACGTCGAGACCGGCGGCGAAGAGGGCCACGACTGGAACGGTGTGCCCACCTTGCTGCTCACCACCAAGGGTCGAAAGTCAGGCAAGCTGCGGCGGACCGCCCTGATCTACGGCAGGTCCGGGGCGTCCTACGTCGTCGTGGCGTCGCTGGGCGGGGCACCGACGCATCCGGCGTGGTACCTGAACCTGCAGGAGAACCCCGAGGTCGCGCTGCAGGTCGGCCCGGAGGACTTGACCGCCATCGCCCGGACCGCCAACGACGACGAGAAGCCGGCGCTGTGGCGCATGATGGCAGAGATCTGGCCTGCGTACGACGAGTACCAGACCAAGACAGACCGTGCGATCCCGGTAGTCGTCCTCGACCCCGTCCCGGCTTAGCCGCCCGGCCGGACCGCCCGGTCCAGCTCGTCGACGCTGTCTATGGTGGTCAGGATGGGCGGACCGGGCTGTGGCCGGCCGTACAGGTAACCCTGCGCTTGGCCGCAACCGTGGGCCCGCAGCCAGGCGGCCTGCTCGCGGTGCTCGATGCCCTCCGCGACGACTTCCAAGTCCAGTGCACGCGCCATGGCGAGGATGGCGGTGACGACAGGCACGTCCTGCTCGCGGTGGGTGATGCCGGCGACGAAGGAGCGGTCGATCTTCAGCTGGTGAACGTGAAGCTGGTGCAGCCGGTTCATGCTCGAGTAGCCGGTGCCGAAGTCATCGATTGCCAGCCTGATCCCTGCCACGGCCAGGTTGGCGAGGTTGTCCGCGACGACCGGAGCGTCCACGTTGTAGTCCGTCTCCACCAACTCGATGATCAGGCGGTTCGGGGCCAGCCCCGACTCGCTGAGGATGCGCGCCAGCCGGGTCGCGTAGCCAGGATCTTCCAGTTCCAGTCCCGACACGTTGACGCTGACCCCGATGGGCTCGCCGTCGCCGTTGGGTTGCCACGAGGCGGCGTCCCGGCAGGCCTCGGTGAGAACCCATTCACCGAGGATGGCGATGACTCCGCTCACCTCCGCCCGGCGGATGAAGTCGTCCGGCGGAATCAGGCCGCGCTCGGGATGGATCCAGCGGATCAGCGCCTCAGCCTTCTTCAGCATGCCGGTGTTGAGATCGATGATCGGCTGATAGAACACGGCAAACTCCCGTGCGGCAAGGCCGAGAAGGATGTCCTGCCCGTTCTGGTCATCACTGGGCCCGGGTGAGAAGGCCGTCGTCGCACCGCCGGAACGCTTGGCCTCGTAGAGCGCTGAATCCGCCCTGGACAGCAACATCGACAGCGACTCGCCGGGCGCGAACCACGCGACCCCCGCCGAGAAAGACGTCGTCTCCAGGGCCGCCCGCATGCCGGTCAGCACGGCTTCGAGCTCCGAGTCGGTCTGGTCGTTCAACAGCAGCACGAACTCGTCTCCACCGGGCCGAGCCAGCAGAGCGCCCTTGGGCAGCAACCGCTGCCATCTGCGGGCCAGCGACGAGAGCAGGTCATCGCCACCGGCATGACCGTGCCGCTCGTTCACCGCCCGAAAGCCATCGAGATCGATCATGATCAGTGCAAGTTGATGCTCATCCGGCCGGCTCTGGAGCATGGCTTGGGCGGCTGACTCCAAGCCCCGGCGGTTGGCCAGGCCGGTCAGGAAGTCGATCTCCGCGAGGTCAGCGGCCCGCACCAGCCAGCCCACCAGCACGGAGATGGCCACGACCACCCCGAGCAACACGACCAGTTCCGACGGCCCGACGGCGGTGTCGTTGTGCAGCACCAGCACGGCCATGGCAGCCGCAACGCAGACGTGCAGCCAGGCAACCGCCCGCGCGTAGGCGTAGAAGACGTGCACGATCACCAGCAGATACAGCATGCTGCTGACGACGGCCGTGGTGCCGCCACCGGCGAAGGAAACGCCGATCGTGATTGTCGCCGTCCCGGACAGGGTGATGCTGTTCAACAACCACCAGTCGCTCCGGCGCAGCCGGAGGAACGCCGGCGCACTGACGATGGCGAGCACCGCCAGGATCCGGATGACGCCGGTCGAGCGGTGTTCCGAGTGAGCCGGCCAGCAGGTCGACAGCAGCGCGGTGATGCCCACCAGCAGGAAGTCGAGGGCAAGGGTCCGGCCGACGAGCGTCGGAGTGGACACGGACGGCCGCCGGAGCAGCGCATGCCACCCCCGCGGTCGGACGCCGGCCGAACCGTGGAAGGAGAACACAATACGCTAATCGGCTGTCGCATCCGGTACTTGACGACCGTAACCCACTCGAAACTCAAGCCACTAGGCCCGGATGGGCTGTCGCGCCGTCCTCCAGACCCGCTCTGGCCGGGCTCTAGGGCTGTAACAGCACATTGATGGCGCTGCGATCATCCATCGCCCGGTAGCCGTCAGCGACGTCGGCCAGCGGCATCGTGCGGTCGAACACCGCTCCCGGGTCGATCGCTCCGGACAGGACGTCGTCCAGCAGGTCGGGGATGTACGCCCGCACCGGAGCCACGCCGCCGACCAGACCGACGTTGCGCCCGAACAGCGCCTGCACCGGCAGCGAGCTACCCGAGACCGGCACGCCGACATAGCCGACGCGGCCGCCCGGACGTGCTGATGCCACCGCCTGCTTCATCGCCTCGTCGGTGCCCACGCACTCGAGCACCGCGGCGGCGCCGATGCCGTCGAAGAGGTCCAGCACCCGCGCGATTCCCTCGTCGCCCCGCTCCGTGACGATGGTGTCGGCCCCGAAGGTCCTACCGAGCTTCTGGCGGGACTCGTTGCGCGACATCAGCACGATGCGCTCGGCGCCCAGCCGGCGTGCCGCGATCACCGCGCACAGGCCCACCGCGCCATCCCCGACCACCACGACACTCGAGCCCGGTCCGACACCGGCCCCCAGGGCCGCGTGGTGGCCGGTACCCATGACGTCGGACAGCGCCAGCAGTCCGGGAACCAGCTCTGCGGCCGGCTCATCGTCCAGCGCGACGAGCGTGCCGTCCGCCTGGGGCACTCGCACCCACTCGCCCTGGCCACCGTCCACGGCCAGGCCGTCGGCGTCCTCGCCACCCCACGAGCCACCGTGCAGGCACGAGGTCTGCACGCCGTGCCGGCAGTTCGCGCAGGTGTTGTCGCTCACCACGAAGGGCGCGATGACGAACTGGCCGACCCGCAGGTCGCTCACCGAGGAGCCGACCTCCTCGACCACGCCGACGAACTCATGACCGATCCGGTGTGGTTCCGTCGTCGGGGTCACCCCCCGGTACGGCCACAGGTCCGAGCCACAGATACAGGACGCGGTGACGCGGACGAGGGCGTCTGTGGGCCGCTGGATGGCCGGGTCGGGGACGTTCTCGATGCGGATGTCGCCGGGCGCGTGGATGACCGTCGCTTTCATAGCTCCTGTATACCTCCTGCGGATATCCGCTCTGTAGAGGGCCACCATGCCGCCGCCCCCGGTGAAACCCGGATGCGGCCGAGGGCGGCACGTCTGGGATCATGTGCCCTCTGATGAAGAATTCATCGCGCCTGAAAGATCCCGCCCCCCTGTTCACCGCCGCAGCCGCCAGCTACACGGCCAACTGCGTCCTGGGCGTCGCCGTCGCCACCCGCCGCGTGGACACCTCGCACGTTCGATGGCTGCACCACGCGCTGTTCGGGATGACGGCGGCATCGACACTGGCCGCCGTCAGCTCCCTGAGGTGGAGCCAGAGCCGGGCGGGCTGGGCGCTGCTGCCCGCCGTGCTGCCCCTCTCGGTGATTCCCTTCGTCCATGATCGGGGGCTCCGGCATGTGGTCGTGGCGCTCACCGCCGCGCCGCCGATCGCCGCAGGTGCCGTCCGGGCCTGGAGGTAGCAGTGGAACTGCTGGACGCGGTTCGACGCCGCAAGACCACCAACGGGGGCTTCCTACCCCATCCGGTGTCCGAGGAGCATCAGCGCCTGCTGATGGAGGTCGCCGGCCGGGCGCCGTCGCAGCTCAACAGCCAGCCCTGGCGCTTCGTCCTCATCGAAGAGCGCTCCACCATTGCCCAGATCGCTGCCATCAGCGGCCAAAGCATGACCGAGGCCATGTCCAACGGAACGTTCTTCGAGCGGTACAAGCCGTACTTTCGCTTCAGCGACGAAGAGATGCGGACGTATCGCAGCGGCATGCTGTTCGACAAGCTCCCCGCGCCGTTGCGCCCCTTCACCAGCCAGGTGTTCACGCGCCGCGGCCAGTGGCTGATGAATGCCATGCGGGTACCGCAGACCCTCGGGGACGAGAACCGCAAGCTGGTGGCCGGCTCGCCGCTGCTGCTCGGGGTGCTGCTCGACAGGGGCGAGTACCGGCCGGGTGAACTGTCGTCCTTCTACTCCCTCTTCAGCATGGGCGCGGCCATGGAGAACGTCTGGCTGACCACCGTGGAGTTGGGGATGGGCATCCAGTTCGTCTCGTTCCCGATGGAGGTTCCGGGCAACTGGGCGCGCATCGAGAGCTTGCTGAGTGTTCCGGACGACCTGGAACTGATGGCCGTCTACCGCCTGGGCTACCTGCCGGCCGACCAGCACCGTCCGGTCATCGACTGGTCGAGTCACCAGCGCAAGCTGCCCTCGCAGTACGTGTTCCGGGGCACCTGCGCCACCCCGCAACTCGGTTGGGACTCCTGAGTGGGCGGCATTGCAGGCCCATGCAGGGTTTCGCTCAGTAGGGTGCGGCTGTGCTGCAACGCGGACTGATCCTGGTTGTCGAGGACGAACCCGCGATCGCCGATGTGCTGAGGCTGAACCTGGCGAAGGCCGGGTTCGGTGTGCACCTGGCGGCCGACGGCGAGGCGGGGCTCGCCGCGGTGGCCGCGCTGAAGCCGGCGGCCATGATCCTGGACGTGGGGCTGCCCGGCATCGACGGCATCGAGGTGTGCCGGCGGCTGCGCGCGGCCGCTGACTGGACGCCGGTGCTGTTCGTGACCGCCCGGGACGACGAGACCGACCGGATCATCGGCCTGGAACTGGGGGCGGACGACTACATCACCAAACCGTTCTCGCCGCGGGAGGTGGTGGCCCGGGTTTCCAGCGTGCTGCGCCGGTCGCAGGGGCTCACCGACGGCCCGGAACCACTGCAGGTCGGCCGCGTCCGGCTGGATGCCGCCCAACGGCGGGTGTTCGCCGACGCGACCGAGGTTCCGCTGACCGCCACCGAGTTCGACCTGCTGGCCTTCCTGATGCGCCGGCCAGGGCGGGTGATCGGCCGCGACCAGCTGCTCAGCGAGGTCTGGGGCTACTCCTCCATTGCCGGCGCCCGGACCGTCGACGTGCACATCGCCCAGCTGCGCGGCAAGCTCGGGTCGGCCAGCCCGATCCGTACCGTGCGCGGCGTCGGGTACGCGGTCGACCAGCCGGGCCCCGCCGCATGAGCCGGCCCCGGAGCACGCTGGCGCTGCGGATCTCCGCCCTCGCGGCCGCCGTCGCGGTGATCACCGCCGTGCTGGCAGGGCTGTTCGCGGTGCGGCTCGTCGAGAGATCCAGCGCCAGCAGCGCCCGCGAGACGCTCGGCCGGCTCGCCGACGCCGCTCAGCAGGCGGCTGATGCCGGGGACGATCCGCAGATCAGCCAGAACCGGGCGCGCCGGACGCTGCAGGTGCTGAAGATCCAGTCCGCGGCGATCAGCGAGAGTGGGACCGTGCGGACCGGCAGCCCGCTGGCGAGATCGGTGCTCACGCCGGCGGATGTCGCCACGATGCTCGGCGGCTCATCCGTGTCGGCTCAGCGGCCGAGCGGCGGCCACCAGGTCCTGATCGAGGGCCGCCGGACGAACGCCGGGGGCATCGCGCTCGTCCAGCGGCAGGCCGACGCGACGGCTCCGGCGGACCCGACGATCCGCCGGATCGAGGAGGCGCTCGTCATGGCGGTGCTCATCGCCGTCGTCCTCGGCCTGCTGGTGGCGATCCGGATCTCGCGGCCGTTGCGGCGCACTGCCGCGGCCGCACACGCGCTCGCCGCCGGGCACCGCGACGTGCTGGTGTGGCCCCAAGGCCCGACGGAGGTGGCCGAGGTCGGCCGGGCGCTGAACACATTGGCCGCGGCGCTGACCCACTCGGAGAGGCGCCAGCGGGAGTTCCTGCTGTCGGTGTCGCACGACCTGCGCACGCCGCTCACCGCGATCACCGGCTACGCCGAGTCGCTCGCCGACGGCGTCGTGCCGCCGGAACAGGCCCCGCGGGTGGGCGCGATCCTGCTGACCGAATCGCACCGGCTCAACCGGCTGGTGGCGGATCTGCTCGACCTCGCCAGGCTGGGTGCTCAGGACTTCCGGATCGAACCGGTCGAGGTCGACGCGGTGGCACTCTGCCGCGACGCCGCCGGTGTGTGGGCCGGACGGTGCGCCGCTGCCGGAATTCCCTTCAGCCTGCAGGCTCCGGACGCCGCCCTACCGCTGCGGACCGATCCCACCCGGGTCCGCCAGATCACCGACGGGTTGCTGGAGAACGCGCTCCGGGTGACCCCGTCCGGCGCCTCGATCGTGCTGGCGGTGCGCCGCGAGGTTGCAGCCGACGGGCGGGCCGCGGTGGTGTTCGAAGTTCGCGACGGCGGTCCCGGCCTGACCGATGCGGACTTGCCGGTGGCCTTCGAACGATCGGTGCTGCACGAGCGCTACCGCGGGCTGCGCCAGGTGGGCACCGGCTTGGGCCTGGCCATCGTCGCCGGCCTGACCCAGCGTCTGGGCGGAACGGCGGAAGCGGGCCACGCCCCGGAGGGCGGTGCCCGCTTCACCGTGCGGCTACCAGCCGAGGACGGCTACTTCTTGGCGCCGTCCATGACGTGAAGCGCGGTCAGCGTGCTGGTTCCGGTACCGGTGACGACGACCCGGTCGCCGGCGTGGACCTCGCTGATCGTTGCGGCCTTGCCCCTGGCCTCGGCCCGGGTGTGCACCTTCGTCGCGCTCGTCACGGAGTAGGTCTGGCTCACGTCGTCGGTGGCCTTGACCGTGATCGAGGTCGCCGACACCGCCGTGACCTGGCCCCGGATCTCGTCGTGGGTGACGAAACCGGTCTTGTCCTTGCCCGCGCGGGTGACCCACTGGGCGTGCAGGGCGTGCCGCCGGTGCCTCTTGGCGGCCTCGCGGCCCCTGGCAGCCTTGCCCGGAGCCGACGTGCCGGGGGCTGCCGGCTGTGAGCTGGCGGTGCTGGTCGGGCTCGCCGCCTGCGCGGAGGTCGAGCCGGACGCCGCGAGGGCGGCGGTGCCGGCCCCCAGCACCACGGCGGCGGCCGATCCGGCCAGAACGATCTGCTTGAACATGCGTACTCCTCAGGAAAGCGGTGGAACTGGGGATGCGGTTGACTTCTCTCACCATGCCGCGCGGACGTTCGATCCAGGGCAAGGCCGTGTCAGGGTTGTGTTCGGATCAGCTTTAGGCTGGCTGATGTGGCCGACCTCGAACTCCGCGACGCAGTTCCCACCGAGCTCGACATGATGACGGCGTATCGCATCCTGCGGCTGCGGGTGGACGTCTTCGTCGTCGAGCAGGAGTGCCCGTACCCGGAGTTGGACGGCCGGGACCTGGAGCCGGGAACACGCTGGGTCTGGGCCGAATCTCAAGAAGCGGAGTCGGTCGAAGCTGAGTTCGGCAAAGCCGAGTCAGCCAAAGCGCGCTTCGGAACCGAGGTTACCGGCACGCTGCGGATCCTGCGCGAGCCAGGCGGCGCCGTCCGTATCGGCCGGGTGGTCACCAGCAAGGCGGCTCGCTCGTCCGGGGTCGGTGCCTTGCTGATGAACCGCGCGCTGGAACTCGTCGGTCCGGGGGTTCCGCTGGCGCTCGACGCGCAGGCACACCTGGAGGGCTGGTACGCCAGGTTCGGTTTCGCACGCTGCGGGGGCACCTTTCTGGAGGACGGCATTCCGCACGTCCCGATGCGCACCGGTCCCGCCCGCACTGAGCTAGGTACCGTGCCAGAACTACAATTGAACGGCAATCAATAGGTTCGGGCGCTGTCTAGGATGGCGCCATGAGTGCTGCCAAGCGGGTCCGACTCGACCCTGAGGTGCGACGGGAGCAATTGCTCCAACTCGGCGTCGAGATGCTCGCCACCCGGACGCTCGACGAGCTGTCGATCGACCTCTTGTCCGAAGAGGCCGGCATCTCGCGTGGCCTGCTGTTCCACTACTTCAAGAACAAGCAGGACTTCCATCGCGCCGTGGTGCAGCGTGCGGCAGCCAACCTGATCGAGCGCACCGAGCCCGATCGGGCACTCGATCCGATGCCCCGGCTGATGCTGTCGTTGGAGCACTACATCGACTACGTGATCGCCAATCATCGCGGCTACATCGCGCTCGTCCGGGGCGCGGCAAGCGGAGACGCCGCCCTCCGAGAGATCTTCGACCAGACCCGCGACGCGTTGACCCTGCGCATCACCGCGCACCTGGCTGCCTTCGGCGCTCAGGACACCCCGGCCGTCCGGCTGCTGGCGCGGGGATGGTTGGCGATGGCCGAGGAGGTCGTCCTCGCCTGGGTTCCGGACCCGCACATTTCCAAGGAGGAGCTGTTGAGAATCCTGGCCGCCGCGTTGCCGGCACTGCTCGCCACCAGCCATGGCTGACGGTTCGCGGCGGTAGCTTGTCGTATGGACCTCGACCGTCACCTGGACGAGCTGCGCCGGGAAGGCGAGAAGCTCCGCTCCTGCCTGCGCTGTCTCGACCTCGACATGGCCGTGCCGTCGTGTCCGGGCTGGACGGTCGGGCAGGCGATCCGGCACACCACCAAGGTCCACCACTGGGTCGCCTCCATCCTGCGGGGCGGGGATCCGGCGCAGTTCAGGTTCGAGCGGCCCGCGGACGAGGCGCTCGACACCGTCCTGGCGTCCGGACTGGACGAACTGCTGGACGCGTTGCGGTCGGCACCGACCACGCTCGACGTCTGGACGCTGGTCCCCGCCCCCTCGGCGCGGGTGTTCTGGGCGCGCCGGCAGGCGCACGAGACCGCGATCCACCGAGTGGACCTGGAGCTGGCCGCGGATTTCGGAGTGCAGGAGTTCGATCCTGACTTCGCCGCCGACGGGCTGGACGAGGTGCTGGCGACACTCGCGCCGCACCGGTTCTCACCGGAGGGTGTCAGCGGTGTCCGGACGATCGCGGTCACCCCGCTGGATGCCAACGACGCGTGGACGCTGAGCCTCACGCCTGCCGGTGTGCACTGCCGGTCGGGGGCGGTGGACGACGCTGACCTGAGCGTGTTCGGCCTCAGCTCGGACCTGTACCGGTGGGCGTGGAACCGAGCCGGCGATGACCAGGTGTCGCTGCGCGGGGACCTGGGCCTGGCCGACCTGTGGCAGGCCAACTTCCGGATCGGCGCCGAGCGCGGCTGACTGCCGGTGCTCAGTCCTACCGCACCGGTCAGCGGGTGTCCCAGCGCCGGAAGTTCTGGTACGACCGGCTCGGTGTCGGGCCGCGCTGGCCCTGGTACCGCGAGCCGTACTGGGCGCTGCCGTACGGGTGTTCGGCCGGCGAGGACAGCCGGAACACGCACAGCTGCCCGATCTTCATGCCGGGCCACAGCGTGATGGGCAGGTTCGCGACGTTGGACAGTTCCAGCGTGATGTGCCCCGAGAACCCCGGGTCTATGAACCCGGCGGTGGCGTGCGTGATCAGGCCCAGCCGGCCGAGCGAGGACTTGCCCTCCAGCCTGCTGGCAAGGTCGTCGGGCAGCGTCACGACTTCCAGCGTCGAGCCGAGCACGAACTCGCCGGGGTGCAGGACGAACGGGTCGTCGCCGTCCGGTTCGACCAGCGAGGTCAGGTCGTCCTGCTGAAGGGACGGGTCGATGTGGGTGTACTGCGAATTGTTGAAGACCCGGAAGTAGCGGTCCAGCCGGACGTCGATCGAGGACGGCTGCACCAGCTCGGGGTCCCAGGGCTCCAGCTTGAGCCGGTCGGCCTTGACCTCGGAGCGAATGTCACGATCGCTGAGCAGCATGGCCGCGAGATTACCGGGGCCGTTGCCGAGCCCTGGTACGGCCACGGTGTTCGCTAGTATGTTGCGATACCGCTCACGCGGCACGCGGGTGTAGCTCAATGGCAGAGTTTCTGCTTCCCAAGCAGACGGCGCGGGTTCGATTCCCGTCACCCGCTCAACGAAGACGGCCCGTTGGGCTGAGCCGAAGACCGGCTACCTACGATCGGGCGGTGACCCGACACATCGCCATCGCGACCTGCGCCGAACTGCCCGACGGTGACCCGGACGACCGGTACCTCGTCGCAGCGCTCACCCGAATCGGCTTCGACGTCAGCATCGTGCCGTGGGACGCCCCTCAGACCTGGGCGACATTCGACGCCACCATTCTCCGGACAACCTGGGACTACACCGCTCGACGTGCGGAGTTCCTGACCTGGGCGCGGACCGTGCCGCGGCTGTTCAACCCGGTCGCGGTGGTCGAAGCCAACAGTGACAAGCGCTACCTCGCCGGCCTGGCGAGAGCCGGACTCCCGGTCGTTCCGACGACGTTCCTCGAGCCTGGCGAGCCGGTGGAGCTGCCGGCCATCGGCGAGTTCGTGCTCAAGCCGTCGGTCGGCGCCGGCTCCCGAGGCGCCGGGCGTTTCGATGCCGCGCAATCGGGCGCGCTGCACGGTGCCCGCAAGCACGCCGAGGCGCTGCACGATGCCGGCCGCACCGTGCTGGTGCAGCCGTACCAATCGGGGGTGGACACCGCGGGCGAGAGCGCGCTCGTCTTCATCGACGGCACCTTCAGCCACTCGATCCGCAAGGGCCCCATGCTCGCTCCGGGAACCCATCACCGACTGCGGGACGAGAAGTTGTTCATTCCGGAGAACATCACACCGCGGCAGGCCGACCCTGCCGAGATCGAACTCGCCGGCCGCGTCCTCGCGGAGCTGACCAAGGGCTTGGCCGCACCGCTGCTCTACGCGCGCATCGACCTGCTGCCAGGAACTGACGGTCCTGTCGTGGTGGAGGCCGAACTCACCGAGCCGTCACTGTTCTTCGAGCACTCGGCCGGAGCGGCGGACCGGTTTGCCGTTGCTCTGGCCGAGCGACTGGGCTGAGCGGCTGACCTGAGCTGAAGCCGGCTCCACGGCGGACCGTGGAGCCGACGCGCACTCAGGCCGGCGGTGCGTAGAACTGCAGGTCGTTGCCCTCGCTGTCCTTGAACGGCACGATCCGGCCCCACGGGTACTCACTGATCTCGCCGGTGAATTCCACGCCGCCGTTCCGCAGCCGGCTCACCTCGTCCTCGATGCCGCCGTCCGGCTGAAAGCTGATCACCGCTCCGCCGCCGGAACCACTGGACGAGGTCTGCTCGCGGGCATTGAGCCCGATCATCAGGCCACCCGCGTCGATCTCGGACCAGTCCCCGCCCGACTGCTTGACAGTCAGGCCGAGCGTCTCACCGTAGAACTTCACGGCCCGGTCCATGTCCTGAACCGGAACCCATACCGATGCCACTCCTGATGCCATGCCTGCTTACCCCACTCCATCGTTGACCGTGCCGGACGTTCCGGTTCTATCACCGCCACGCCCGCGGCGCGGAGGTTGCAGAAGTTTGAGCCCGCACAACCGGCTGCCGCCGCGGCGAACCAGAATGGGTGCATGAGCGACTTCGAGATCACCGTCCTGGTACTGAGCGAGCACGAGAACTTCCGCCGCAAGTTCGCGGCACTGAACGATGCCGACGAGCTCGCCGCGGCCTGGGAGGAGCTGGCCGCGGCGCTGGAGGTGCACGCGGTCGCCGAGGAGCAGTTGGTGTACCCGCTGCTGGCCCACGGCGTGGCAGAGGGCGCCGCCGAGAGCGAGGAAGCGGTGCGCGAGCACAACGACATCCGGCACGCCATTCAGGCGGTCACCGGGCACGAGGTCGGTTCCGAAGACTGGTGGCACGCCGTACGAGCCACTCAGGACGTCAATGCGACCCACATGGCGGATGAGGAGCGCGAGTTCCTGCCTGACTTCAAGCAGGCAGTGTCCGACGAGCGGCGCGAAGAGCTCGGCATGAGCTGGCTGCAGTTCCACGAGGAGCACGACAAGGCCCGGGGGCTGAGCGGGGAGGACACCGACCCTCAGGACGTACTGGACGCGTCAGCCCAGGTGGAAGCCCCGTGAGCTGACGCGTCCGGCGCCGGCCTACAGACTGTCGCGCCAGGCGACCCACTCCCGTACCGAGGTCAGGTCGTAGTCCGGTCCGCCGACCCCGACGGTGAACAACCGGGCACCCGCCTCGAGGTACGCCGGTCCGGAGTCCTCCGGCTTGCCGGGCTGGACGCCGACCGAGTGCTCGATCTCGGAGGGGTCCCGGTCGAACTCCTTGCACCAGTCGGCGAGCACGCCCGACTTCCGCTGGAGTGTGTCGAGGTCGGAGAAGGAGTGCCAGATGTCGGCATGCTGGGCGACCATCCGCAACGTCTTCTTCTCGCCGCCGCCACCGATCAGGACGGGGAGCTTGCGGGTCGGCGCCGGGTTGAGCTTGGCCAAACGCTGCTCGATCCGCGGCAGGTCCTGGGCGAGCTTGTTCAGCCGCGAACCGGCCGTGCCGAACTCGTAGCCGTACTCCTGGTAGTCCTTCTCGAACCAGCCGGAGCCGATGCCGAGGATCAGCCGTCCGTCGCTGATGTGGTCGACGGTGCGCGCCATGTCGGCGAGCAGCTCGGGATTGCGGTAGCTGTTGCAGGTGACCAGCGCGCCGATCTCGACTCGCGAAGTCTGCTCGGCCCACGCGGCCAGCATCGTCCAGCACTCGAAGTGCTGACCCTCGGGATCGCCGTAGAGCGGATAGAAGTGGTCCCAGTTGAACGCGATGTCGACGCCGATGTCCTCGGCCTCGGTCACCGCCTCGCGAATCTGGGCGTAGCTGGCGTGCTGGGGTTGAAGCTGGACACCGATACGAACGTCAGAGTTGGTCACGTCTCGAAGTTACCGCGTCACCCGCGACGTAGTCAGGATGAGCTTCGAGGACCATGCCGGTACGGGATCTGGACGTGACCGCAGAGCACTGGCGATTGCCTTCTCTCAGGCTTTCTAGAGTCAACGGTAGAGTAGCTTAGAAATCGTCATAGTTCGGCCCCCTGGGACCGGAGATAGCGGCCGAAGTGCGGCACCGTGAATGCGATCCGGCCGCGCTCTCCGGAGTAGATGAGGCCTTTTTTCAGCAGCGCGTCGCGCGCGGGGGACAGTGACTGCGGCTTGCGACCCAGGTGCTCGGCGACCACCGCGGTGGGAACAGACTCCGGCTCAGCGACCGGTCCACAGCCGGAGTCCGGGGTCGGCTCCGCAGGCGGCATCGCGGCGGCGGCCATCGCGTGCAGGTACTCCCGCTCAGCCGGGGTCGCCCGCTCGAACCGCGATCCGAAGAAGCCGACGGCCAGTTCGGCCTCGGCCTCGGGTGCTGCCATCGCGACATCGTCGGCGGTGATCGGCGAGCAGGGCGCGATATCCCACACCGCCTTTCCGTAGGCCTGGATGAAGTACGGGTAGCCCGCAGTCACCCGGTACATCGCCTCGAGAGCCTCAGGCGTGAACTCGGCGTCCTCGTCCTGCGCCGGTGACTGCAGCGCCCGATCGGCGGCCGGCCGGTCCAGGCGGTCGATCCGGGCGTAGCGGAACAGCCGCTCGCTGTAGGACTTGCTCGCCGACAGCAGAGCGGGCAGGTGCGGCAGGCCGGCACCCACCACGACGAGCGGCAGGCCGTTCTGGCTCAGCTCGTGGCAGGCCGCGCACAGCGCCGACACGTCGTCAGGGGCCAGGTCCTGCATCTCGTCGAGAAAGACGGCAATGCCTCGGCCGGTGTCCGCGGCCAGCCCGCCGACGTCGGAGAACAGCTCGACGAGGTCGATCTCGATATCCCCGGAGTCGGCCCGGCCTGAGACAGCGGGCACGTCGATGCCCGGCTGCCAGCGGTCCCGTAACTTCGCCGTGGGCGCCTCCTTCTGCGCGAAGGATTTCAGCACGCCGAGAACCTGCGCGGTGTCCTCGGGATGCGCGCCGCCCAGTTCCCGGATGGCCACGTGCAGCGCGGCCGACAGGGGCCGGCGCAGCGACTGGTCCGGCTTGGCCTCGAGCTTGCCGGTACCCCAGCCGGCTCGGACGGCGGCCGAGCGCAGGGCATTGAGCAGCACCGTCTTTCCGACACCCCGCAGCCCGGTCAGCACCAGCGAGCGCGCGGAGCGGCCTTTGATGATCCGCTCCAGTACCACGTCGAAGGCGATCAGCTCGGAGTCGCGGCCGGCGAGTTCAGGTGGCCGCTGACCGGCGCCGGGAGCGTACGGGTTGAGAACCGGGTCCATGGATCGGACCGTATCGCGGTGTCTAGCGCTGACCGCAGATTGAGCCATACAGAACGATCGTGTCGCGGGGCCGAGGTGAGCCCGAGCGGGAACCCGCTCAGTTTCGCCGCGGTGGCAGGTCCGTCTCGGCAGTGGTGCGCAGCATGATGTCGCCCACCTCGCCGAGTACGCGGATCTGCTCCGGTGAGAGCTGGTCGATCAGGTACGTGCGAACCGCCTCGACATGGCCGGGCGCCGCGGCCTGCACCACCGCGAATCCCTCGTCGGTCAACTCCGCGAGCTGGCCGCGCTTGTCGGTGGGGCAGTCCGTACGGCGCACCCAGCCGCGCTCCTCCAGCCGAGCCACGGCATGGGAGAGCCGGCTTCGCGAGGACCTGGCCCGTTCGGCCAGCTCGCTCATCCGCAGCGCGCGGTCAGGTACCTCCGACAGCGGGATGAGGATCTCGAAGTAAGCGTGCGGAAGGTTGCTGTCGGCCTGCAGCTGCCGGTCGAGGACGTCGAACAGCGCCCGGCAGCCGTCGATGAAGGCTCGCCAGGACTGCTGCTCCTGATCGCTGAGCCAGCGCGTCTCGGTCATGTCACTCCTGAGGGCGTCGTCCCGCTGAGGAAGCACTGCTCGCTTCGGACGAAGCGGTCAACGGCTCGGCGCCTACAGCGAATCTAATCCATTCCCCGCGCGCGCCCGCGGTGCGCTCGGCGGATCTTGGGGCCACTAGGATGGATGCGCGGGCAATGCGGCTCGCGGATCCGGTACGACCCCGATCGGTGGGCGCTGTTCCCGCCGTTCCCCGCGAGGTGAGAAGTGCAAGCGAACCCCATCCGTGTCCTACTGCTGGAGCAGATCCACCCCGAGGCCGTCGAGCTGCTCCGGTCCGCGGGCTTCGACGTCACCTCACTCGATCGGGCGCTGGACGAGGACGAGCTCGTCGCCGCGCTTGCCCAGGTACAGCTTCTCGGCATCCGCTCCAAGACCCAGGTCACCCAGAAGGTGCTCGATGCCGCACCGCACCTGCTCGCTATCGGCGCCTTCTGCATCGGCACCAACCAGATCGACTTGGTCTCGGCCACCGCGCACGGGGTGACCGTGTTCAACGCGCCCTTCTCCAACACCCGCAGCGTCGTCGAGATGGCGATCGCGGAACTGATCTCGCTCACCCGCGGGCTGACGGAGAAGAACAAGGCCATGCACGCCGGCGTCTGGGACAAGTCCGCCGACGGAGCGCACGAGGTGCGCGGCCGCACGCTGGGCATCATCGGCTACGGCAACATCGGTACGCAGCTGTCCGTCCTGGCCGAGAACCTCGGCATGCGGGTGCTGTTCTACGACACCGCCGACCGGCTCGCGCTCGGCAACGCCCACCGCAGCGCCAGCCTGAAGGAGCTGCTGCACGACTCCGACGTCGTGACCCTGCACGTGGACGGCCGGCCGGAGAACAAGAACATCTTCGGCGACGCCGAGTTCGCCGCGATGCGCCAGGGCAGCATCTTCCTCAACCTGTCCCGTGGCTTCGTCGTCGACTACGCGGCCCTGCGGCGGCACGTCGAGGACGGCCACATCGTGGGCGCCGCCGTCGACGTCTTCCCGGTGGAGCCGAAGCGGCGCGGTGACGAGTTCGTGTCCGAGCTGCGGGGGCTCGACAACGTCATCCTCACCCCGCACATCGGCGGGTCAACCGAGGAGGCGCAGCAGGACATCGGACAGTTCGTCGCCAACAAGTTCCTCGACTTCGTGAACGAGGGTTCCACCGCCCTGTCGGTCAACCTGCCCGGCCTCGGCCTGCCCCGGCGCAAGGACACCCTGCGGCTGGTGCACCTGCACCGCAACGTCCCCGGCGTGCTGGCCCGGGTGAACGGCATCCTTGCCGAGCACGAGGTCAACGTCGAGGCTCAGCTGCTGGGCACCAAGGGCGACGTCGGGTACTTGGTCACCGACAGCGTCAGCGGAACCACCCAAGAGATCGTGGACCAGATCCGCGCGATGCCCGAGACGATCCGGCTGCGCGTCCTCACCTGAGGCCCGCGGCTGGTCCGGGCTCAGCATTTCGGGAGCTGGGCAGCTCAGAGCTGTGGGCTGACGTCGGCGGCGATGAGTTCGAGCTGGTCGAGGTCGGTCGGGTCCATGAGCTGCAGGTAGACCCGGTCGACACCCGTGTCGGCGAACTGGCCGATCTTGTCCGCCACCTCGGCCGGAGTACCGGCCAGGCCGTTCGTGCGGAGCTCGTCGAGGTCCCGTCCGAGAGCGGCCGCCCGCCGGGCCAGGCCCGCGTCGTCCTTGGCTACGCAGACGACCTGCGCGGTCGAGTAGGCCATCGAGTCCGCTTCCCGGCCGGCCCCGGCCACGGCGGCGCGGATTCGGTCGAACACCGCGTTCGTCTCGGCCACCGGCTTGAACCCGACGTTGTACTCCTCGGCGTACCTGGCGGCCAGGGCGGCCGAGCGCTTCTTGCCCGCCCCGCCGAGGATGATCGGCGGCCGCGGCCACTGGACCGGCTTCGGCATGGCCGGAGCGCCGGTGAGGGTGTAATGCTCGCCCGCGAAGTCGAATGTCCGGCCCAGCGGTGTCCGCCAGAGGCCATCGATGACGGTGAGTTGCTCCGCGAAGATCTCGTAGCGCTCGGCGAGACCGGGAAAGGGAATGCCATAGGCGGCGTGCTCCTCGGCGAACCAGCCCGCGCCGAGGCCCAGCTCGACGCGGCCGTCGCTCATCTCGTCGATCTGGGCGACGCTGATGGCCAGCGGGCCGGGAAGCCGGAACGTCGCCGGGCTGACCAGGGTCCCGAGGCGAATCCGGCTGGTCTCGCGGGCAAGTCCGGCGAGCGTGATCCACGCGTCCGTCGGACCCGGCAAGCCGCTGACATCGCCCATGTGCAGGTAGTGGTCCGAGCGGAAGAAGGCGTCGAAGCCGAGGTCCTCGGTGGCTCTGGCGACCGTCAGCAGTTGGCTGTAGGTGGCACCCTGCTGGGGCTCGGTGAATACGCGCAGCTTCATGTGTCCGAGGTTATCGCGGCAGTCCGGCAAGTGTCCGAGGTTATCGCGGCAGTCCGGCAAGCCGGCCCTCCCGCGGCAGCCGCCCGGTCGCCGGAGTGCCAGCTATCCGGATATACACGGGTTTGGACGACCCGCTTGCAAGGGCTACCCGCCAGTAATACCCTTCTCCTACTGACCAGTAACAAGGAGACGCGCGGCGATGGGCCATTACCAGAGCAACCTTCGAGACATCGAGTTCAACCTGTTCGAAGTCCTGGGCACCGGAGACCGGCTGGGCAAGGGGCCCTTCGCCGACATCGATGCCGAGACCGCTCGTGACATCCTCGCCGAGGTCCGCACCCTGGCCGAGGGACCGCTCGCCGACTCCTACGTCGACTCCGACCGCAACCCGCCCGTCTTCGACCCGGCCACGAACTCCGTGACGATGCCGGCCGCCTTCAAGAAGTCGTACAAGGTCTGGCAGGACGCCGAGTGGTGGCGCCTGGAGTGCACCCCGGCCTACGGCGGCACGCTGGCCCCGCGGTCGCTGGTGTGGTCCATCGGAGAGATGGTGCTCGGCGCCAACCCGGCGGTGTGGATGTTCAACTGCGGGCCGGCCTTCGCCAACATCATCCACGAGCTCGGCACCCCGGAGCAGCAGGCGATCGGCCAGCTCATGGTCGACAGGCTGTGGGGCGCGACGATGGTGCTGACCGAGCCCGACGCGGGCTCGGATGTCGGCGCCGGCCGCACAAAGGCGATTCAGCAGGAGGACGGCAGCTGGCACATCGAGGGCGTCAAGCGGTTCATCACCTCGGCCGAGCACGACATGAGCGAGAACATCATCCACTACGTGCTGGCCCGTCCGGAGGGCGCCGGACCAGGCACCAAGGGGCTGTCACTGTTCATCGTCCCGAAGTACGACTTCGACTGGCAGACCGGTGAACTCGGTACCCGCAACGGCGCGATGGTGACCAATGTCGAGCACAAGATGGGCCTGAAGGCGTCGACCACGTGCGAGATGCGCTTCGGCGAGACCATCCCGGCCAAGGGCTGGCTGCTCGGCGAGGTACACGACGGCATCGCGCAGATGTTCAAGGTCATCGAGCACGCCCGGATGATGGTGGGCAGCAAGGCCTACGCCGAGCTCTCGGCCGGTTACCTGGCCGCGCTCGGGTACGCCAAGACCCGGATCCAGTCCGCTGACCTCACCCGTTCCGGTGACAAGTCCGCTCCCCGGGTGGCGATCATCAACCATCCGGACGTCCGCCGCCAGCTGATGACGCAGAAGGCGTACGCCGAGGGGCTGCGGGCGGTCGCCCTCTACGCGGCCAGCGTGCAGGACAAGATCCAGGTCGCGGAGTTCGAGAAGGGCAACGAGGTGCCCGGTGGCCTGGCCGACGGCGAGGCGTCCGCTGGAGAGAAGGCGAAGCGGCAGGCGTCGGTCGACGAGCGGCTCAACGACCTGCTGCTGCCGATCGTCAAGGGCGTCAGCTCGGAGCGCTCCTACGAGCAGCTCGGCCAGTCGCTGCAGGTCTTCGGTGGCTCCGGCTACCTGCAGGACTACCCGTTGGAGCAGTACATCCGCGACAACAAGATCGACTCGCTGTACGAGGGCACCACAGCCATCCAGGGACAGGACTTCTTCTTCCGCAAGATCGTCCGCGACAAGGGCACCGCGCTCGGCGCCCTGTCCGCCGAGATCCAGGCCACGCTCGACTCGATCGGGGACGAGGCGCGGCTCAAGGTCGAGGGTGAGGCCGTCGGAAAGGCACTGTCCGAGGTCGGCACGATGGTCGGCGCCATGATCGGGCAGCTGACGTCGGCCCAGGACGACATCCGCAACATCTACAAGGTCGGACTGAACACCACCAGACTGCTGCTCTCGGCCGGCGACCTGGTCATCGGCTGGCTGCTGCTGCGGCAGGCGCTGGTGGCCCTGGAGAAGCTGGACGGCAACGGCCTGTCGGCCTCGGACAAGTCGTTCTACGAGGGCAAGCTGGCGGTGGCCCGGTTCTTCGCGAACAATGTGCTGCCCGAACTGGTGTCGCGGCGCAAGATCGTCGAGGGCACCGACAACGCCATCATGGATGTCTCCGAGGACGTCTTCTAGCTGGATAGGGTGTCGCCATGAGTTCGGTAACGGCGCGCTGGATCCAGCTGGAGGGCGCGGTCAACGTACGCGACGTGGGCGGGATGATCACGGCGGACGGACGGGCGATCCGGCCAGGCGCGCTGATCAGATCCGCCAACCTGCAGCACCTCACCACTACGGACGTGACGACTCTGGTACGTGACCTCGGCGTGCGCCGGGTCGTGGACCTGCGCACCGACGTCGAGGTCGAGCGGGCGGGCCCGGGGCTTCTGCATGCCCAGCCGGACGTGGTGGTCCACCACCTGTCGCTGTATCCGGACTCCGACGGCAACGCCGAGAACGTCGTGGCCATCGACGAGAAACCAGCGGACAGCACCGACGACGCGGCGAAGCCGGTGCTGCCCTGGCAGGGCGACAAGCTGACTCCCGATCGGGCACCCGTCGTCGGTTCCTACCTGCGCTACCTCACCCGGCGGCCGGACTCCGTCGTCGCCGCGCTGCGGGCGATCGCCGAGCCGGACGGCGCCACCCTGGTGCACTGCGCCGCGGGCAAGGACCGAACCGGGGTCGTCGTCGCGCTGGCCCTGACGGTCGTCGGCGTTCCCCCGGAGAGCGTCGCGGCCGACTACGCCCTCACCCAGTCACAGATGGCGCTGATCCTCGCGCACCTGGCGCGCAGCGACCTCTACGACCGCGAGGTGACCCAGCCGGATCAGATTCCGACCGCCAGTGCCGAGGTGATGGAAGCAGTGCTCTCGGCTGTGCAGGCCGAGTTCGGCAGCGTGCTCGGCTGGCTGGCTTCGCACGGCTGGACGGAGCGGGACACCGAAGCACTTCGCGCGAAGCTGGTCGGTCCGTCGCAGCAGGATCACCCCAACAGCGGAAGGTAAAGCGCGGTTTCACCGCTCGCGCGGATCTGGACGGGGACGCCCCAGTCCTGGCGCGCGAGGTGGCACGCGGGATGAACGTTGGCCGGGTCGTCGTCACACGAGGCGGCCTGGGCCGTGACGTGCAAGACGCCCTCGTCCCCGGGGTGGCCCGTCAGCACCAGCGTCCGAGCCAGCTCCGTCCCGGAGCCGGCGCCGTCCGCGAGCAGTGTGGGAGGAGAGGCGCTCACCGTCAGCCGCGTCGAGGGCCCGTACCGGTCATCGAGCTTGCGGCCGGGCGGCGGAACGAACGGCACGCTCAGTTCGAGCACCCCGTCGCGCAGGTCGGTGACCGGGCGCTGGGTGCGGAGTGGATCGGCCAGCACCTGCGTCAGCCTTCCGGCGGTCACCGGCCGCACCAGCTGGTGGGCGGCGGATTCCACCACCACCAGCTCGCTGTCGACGAGCACCAGCCCGGACGGCTCCGCCAGGTCGGTGGCAAGCGTGCCGACCTCGTCCGTGACCGGGTCGTAGCGTCGGATGCTGGAGTTGTAGGTGTCTGCGACGGCGATGGAGCCGTCCGCCAGGACCGCGACGCCCAGTGGGTGCTGCAGCCGGGCCTTGGCCGCGGGGCCATCGACGTGACCGAAGTCGAACAGCCCCTCACCCACGGCGGTGTGCAACTGCCCGTCGACGGTGAGGTAGCGCAGCGCCGAGTTCTCGGAGTCGGTGAACCACAGTCGGTCCCCGGATACGGCGAGGCCGGAAGGCTGTGCGAGCCACCCGTCCAGGGCAGGCCCGTCCTTCAGGCCCTCGACGGTGGTGCCGGCCAGGATGCTCACCGCATCGGTACGAGGGTTCCAGCCCAGCAGCAGGTGGACGCCGGCGGCAGCGATGGCGACCACTCCCGCCGCGGGCCACCAGGCGACGTCCCACGGTGACAGCACCGCGGGCACGGCACCGGTGACCGTCGTCCGCCCCGCCAGGCCGGCCGGCAGGTCCACGGTGCGCTCGATCGAGCCGTCGGACAGTCGCACCCCGCGCAGCTGGTGATTGGCGGTGTCGGCGACGACAATGTCGAAGCCGACCTCGGCTGCCAGTTCGGGAGGCAGGACGGTCAGGCCATTGGGCTCGGCCAGGCGTTGCCCGTCGTTCCCGCGCTCGCCGGTGCCGATCCGGCGCCGGACGGTGGACCCGTCCAGTTCGGTTTCGACCAGCTGGTGGTGCCCGGCATCGGCAATGAGCAGGGAGTCCGCCAACCGGATGGCCTTGGCGGGAAAGCGTAGGTCGCCGGGCTCCGGCTTGCGTGGACGGTACGGATTGTCGCCGCGGCGCAGGGTTCCGGCGACGTCGTGCTCGGCCACGAGTTCGCTGATCAGCAGTCCGAGCGAGGAAACCTGTCCCTCGCCGGCTGCCTGCGCCACCACATAGCCGTTCGGGTCGACGAGCACCAGGGTCGGCCACGCGCGCACCGCGTACTGCTGCCACAGGTGCAGCGCAGGGTCGTTGAGGACCGGATGCTCGACGCCGTAGCGCTGGACCGCCGCTACCACAGCGGTGTCGGACTTCTCGTGCTCGAACTTGGGGGAGTGCACCCCGACAATGACCAGCTCGTCGGCGAACCGGCTCTCCAGCTCCCGGAGCTCATCGATGACGTGCAGGCAGTTGGCGCAGCAGAACGTCCAGAAGTCGAGCAGCACGACCTTGCCACGCAGGCCCTTGAGGCTGAGGGCGGTGTCGACGTTGAACCAGGTGCCTGCCGGAAACTCCGGCGCCCGCACGCGGGCTGATCGCTGAAGAGTCACGTGGATACCCAACCACCGGGGACGGAACGCGATTCCGTACCTGGAAGTGGGCGTGGGACGGCTCCGGACAGCCGAAAGGCCGCCCTCGTGAGGAGGACGGCCCTTGGTGTGCAGCACAGTCGCGCGCCGCAGAGTTGCTCAGCGGTTGTAGTTCTGATGCGCTGCCATCGCGAGCAACTCGGTCCGCATGCTCGGCGTGGCGGTGAGAACCGCACGCTCGTACTGGCGGTACGCCCGGCGAGCGCGGATCTTCTGCTTCAGGTTCGTCATGATGTTGCCCTTCGTGATGAGTGACGCCGTTGTCGCTTGCACCGGGCAAGTCCATCGAATGCGTTCCGTTCGATCAACTGTTGTTTTTTGGCCCGATTCATTAGTCAGTTTAGCTGCCTGACCTTACGAAACCACACTAATGGCTTCGTTATGCCTAACGTTACGAGACCTCATCGTTATTCCAGGCGATCGGGTGCCGAGACGAGTGGGCAAGCTCGGACTGCACGCTGCAGCGGGCCACGGTTCTCCAGCCGGGTGACCAACCGCGTTGGCCGAGGGGGGCGATTCGGCGAGAATGCGTTCATGGGAGAGCTGATCGTGGTGACCGGTCCGCCTGGAGCCGGGAAGTCGTCGGTGTCGTCGCAGCTCGCCGACATGGTCGAACCGAGCGCGGTCGTTGCCGGTGATGAGTTCTTCGGATTCTTGAAGCGTGGCTACATCCCACCCTGGCTGCCAGAATCTGATCAGCAGAACACTGTCGTCACCGAGGCAGCGGCCGCAGCCGCCGGCTGGCTCAGCCGGCATTGCTGGGTTGTCTACGACGGCGTGGTGGGACCGTGGTTCTTGCCGACCTTCGCTCGACGAACGGGACTGAAACAGATCCACTACGTGACGTTGTTGCCTCCGCTCGAGACTTGTCTCGAGCGGGTCCGCACCCGCATCGATCATGGTTTCACCGACCTCGCGGCGGCCCGCCACATGTACCTGCAGTTCGCCGACGCGGAGATCGACGGTCGTCACGTGCTGACCGATCCGGACGACGACGTCTCCGCGCTTGCCGCGCGTATCTACGGTGACATCACCGCCGGCTCCTTTGGGTACCCCACCGGTTGAGTCGGACGGCGGGACGAGCACGGCGACGCTGCCGTCACAATCCACGAACGTCAGAGGCAGCCCGGCGGCTTGTCGGCGCCGAGCAGTAGCGGCGGCCCTCAACCGAACGGGTCGGTGGCCGTGCGCAGGACCTGGTGGGCGGAGCCGATGACCGGCTGGCCGTGGCCGAAGCAGGCGACGTCGACGTCCAGGGCCACGAGGCGTTCCAGCGACCGCCAGGCTTGGTGGCGATCGGTGTTGAAGGGTCCGAGCACCACGCCGCCCTGGTGCTCGGCGATGGTGTCCCCGGTGAGCAGCACTCCGGCCTCCGGGAGGTGCAGGGCGATGCTGCCCGGGGTGTGGCCCGGCACCGAGAGCACGACAGCCCCGCTGCCCAGTTGCAGGACGTCCTGATCCGTGACCTCCTGATCGACGGGACAGGCCGGCGCCGGGTGCAGGTCCGCGGCGACAACGGCGTGCAACTGCTGCTCCGCGGGCGTGAACGCGGGCGGTGGACCGTCCGCGCCTCGCACGAACGGTGCGTCGGCGGCTCCCGCGATGACCGGGACGCCCGCCCACTCCGCCAGGTCGGCAGCCGAGCCTGCGTGGTCGTCGTGGAAGTGAGTGAGAACGATGCGCCGTAGCTCCTCGCGCGGCAGCCCGAGGTCTTCCAGCGCGGCTCTGATCGCGGGTCCGCTGCCGGGCGGCCCGGTGTCGACGAGCGTTGTGCCGCCCTTGTCGTGCCACACGTAGGCGTTGCTGATGCCCAGCGGGAGCAGGTGTAGGCCGGGGATCACTTCGATGATGTCCACGTCCAGACGCTAGAACCTCCGGGCGCCGTTTCCTCGCAATTTCGCTCAGCGGTGATCGGCCGCGTTGGGTTGTAAGGTCGGCGCCATCCCGAACAGCTTGGTTTCGGCGCTCGCGGCCTGCCGTCCGGATAGGCCGGCGGCATCGGCGCACCCCACCCTAAGCTGGACCCATGTCGATTCACGAGGTAGCGATCGCTCCACTGAGCGGCGATTCAGAGGCCACCATCGCCCCGCGTCCCAACATGGCGACGCTGGTCGTGAACGTGGCGTCCAAGTGCGGGCTCACCCCGCAGTACGAGGGCCTGGAGCGACTGCAGGAGCGATTCGGCAGCCGGGGCTTCACCGTGCTCGGAATTCCCTGCAACCAGTTCGCCGGCCAGGAGCCAGGCACGGATGCCGAGATCGCCGAGTTCTGCTCGACCACGTACGGGATCAGCTTCCCGCTCACACAGAAGGTGGACGTCAACGGACCCCAGCGACACCCCCTCTACGCCGAGTTGGTCCATGTGCCGGACGCCGAGGGCTACACCGGCGACATCCGCTGGAACTTCGAGAAGTTCCTGATCGCGCCGTCGGGCGAGGTGGTGGCCCGCTTCGATCCACGCACCGAGCCCGAGGACGAGCGCGTGGTCAGCGCGATCGAATCGAACCTGCCCGGCTGATCTTCTCGACCCTCAAGGCTCAGCAGAATCGGCCAGCAGCGCAAGGGCCGTCGAGCCGCAGTAGCGGTCCGACGGCCCCTGATCGCGCAGCTCGTTGCTAGAGCAGGGCAAGCCCCGGGTCCCGCAGCACGGCCGCGACGTCCGCGAGGAACTCCGAGCCCTGCTGGCCGTCCACCGAGCGGTGGTCGAAGGACACCGCCAGCTGGGTGATCCAACGCGGTTCGATCCGCTCGTCGTCCCCGGTGCCGACAACCCAGGGCTGCCTGCGGATCGCGCCGAAGGCCAGGATCGCGGCCTCTCCGGGGTTGAGGATGGGCGTACCGGTGTCGATACCGAACACGCCGACGTTGGTGATCGTGAAGGTTCCGCCACTCATGTCCGCGGGCGCGGTCTTGCCCGAACGCGCCGTCTCGGTGAGGTCGGTGAGCGCACCGGCCAGCTCCAGCAGCGACAGTGCGCCCGAGTTCTTGATGTTCGGGACGATCAGGCCCCGTTCGGTGGCCGCCGCGATGCCGAGGTTGACGTGATGCTTGATCACGATCTCACCGGCCGCCTCGTCCCAGGTGGAGTTGATGATCGGCGTCCGCTCGGCCGCCCACAACACCGCCCGCGCCACGAACAGCAGCGGTGACACCTTGACGCCCTTGAACTCGGCACGGGCCGCGATGCGCTTGCGCAGCTCCATCATCTCGGACACGTCGACGGTGATGAACTCGGTGACGTGCGGGGCGGTGAAGGCCGAGGCCACCATCGCCGCGGCGGTGTGCTTGCGCACCCCCTTGATGGGGATGCGCGTCTCCGCCCCCCGCGCGGGCACCGCCGTCGCTGCCGGTGGCGTCGAGAGCGCCTGCTGCACGTCCTCCCGCGAGATGGTGCCGTTCGGTCCGGTGGCGATCACCGTGCTGAGATCGACGCCCAGGCTCTTCGCCAGCTTGCGAACCGGCGGCTTCGCCAGCACCGTCCGGTCCGGGTTGACGACCGCGACGGCCGCGGTGGTGCCCGGGGTGACGTCGAACGCCGGATTGGCGCTCGGCGCCGGCAATGCGGCGGACGGCTGTGACCGCTTGCGGCGCCGCGCCCGCTCGCCGGAGACGCCGTACCCGACCAGCACCGCCTGCCGCTCGACGGCCGGCGCGGACGGGCCGCTGTTGTCCGTGCCGTCGGGGGACACGCCGCCATCGGCCGGCGGGGTCGGAATCATGTCCTCCGCGCCGCCGCCGACCAGGGGCTGCGTCGGGCCGCTGCCGTTCACCGGCTGGGCCGCGTCCGACGGCAGCTCGCCCGCGCCCACCCGGATGGTGATGATCGGCTGCCCGACGTCGACGGTGGTGCCCTCGGCGAAGTGCAGCTCGTGCACCACGCCGGCGAACGGCGACGGCAGCTCGACGGCGGCCTTGGCGGTCTCGACCTCGACAAGCACCTGGTTCACCACGACGGGGTCGCCGACCTTGACGTCCCAGCGCAGGATGTCGGCCTCGGTCAATCCCTCGCCGACATCGGGGAGTTTGAATTGCTTCAGTTCAGCCACGGGTAGATGTCTCCTGGATTCCGGCGCTCAGTACACGAAGGTGCGGTCGACCGCGTCGAGGATGCGGTCGACGTCTGGCAACCACTCCTCTTCGATCCGACTCGCCGGGTACGGAGTGTCGAAGCCACCGACCCGCAGGATCGGCGCCTCCAGGGAGTAGAAAGCCCGCTCCTGAACGCGCGCGGCGACCTCGGCGCCCATGCCCAGATTGACCGAGGCCTCGTGCACGATCACCAGCCGGCCGGTCTTGCGGACCGACTCCACGACGGTGTCGATGTCGATCGGTGAGAGCGAACGCAGATCCACCACCTCCAGCTCGCGGCCGTCCTCGGCGGCGGCCTTCGCGGCGTCCAGCGCCGTCGCCACCATCGGTCCGTACGCGACCAAAGTGGCGTCCTTGCCCGGACGGACGACGTGCGCCTTGTGCAGGAGGGCCGGCGTTCCGGCGGTGTCCACCTCGCCCTTGGCCCAGTAGCGGCGCTTCGGTTCGAAGAACACCACCGGGTCGTCGCTCTGGATGGACTGGCGCAGCATCCAGTACGCGTCCGAGGGATTGGAGCAGGTGACGACCTTCAGGCCGGCGGTGTGGGCGAAGTAGGCCTCGGGTGACTCGGAGTGGTGCTCCACTGCGCCGATGCCGCCGCCGTACGGAATCCGGATGGTGATCGGCATCTTCACCATGCCCAGCGAGCGATTGTGGAACTTCGCCAGCTGGCTGACGATCTGGTCGAACGCCGGGTAGACGAAGCCGTCGAACTGGATCTCGCAGACCGGGCGGTAGCCACGGATGGCCAGGCCGACCGCGGACCCGATGATGCCCGACTCACCGAGCGGTGCGTCGATCACGCGGTCCTCGCCGAAGTCCTTCTGCAGGCCGTCGGTGATCCGGAAGACGCCGCCGAGCTTGCCGACGTCCAAGCCCATCACGAGAACCTTGGGGTCGTGCTCCAGCCGGTCACGCAGCGCCGTATTCAGCGCGTTCGCCATGCTAAGCGTGCTCATTTTTTGTCTCCACTCTTCGCGCAAGCGCTCGGCGCTACCTTCGCTCCGCTCCTCGCTCGCTGACGCTCACTGCGATGCTCACTCGGCGCTACCTTCGCTCCGCTCCTCGCTCGCTGACGCTCACTGCGATGCTCACTCATTTATGGCCGGACCCTTCGAAGGAGTTCAGGTAGTCGGCGTAGTCGGCACGTTGCTCGGCAAGCTCGTCGGTCTGCTCGGCGTACACGTGGTCGAAGGGGGACAGCGGGCTCGGATCGAGCAGCGTCCGGCAGGCCTCACGGATGCGTTCGGCCAGCGCCTCGGACTCCGCCTCCAGCTCGTCGAAGAAGTCCTGACCGACGGCCGCCTCACGGACGAGGTAGGCGCGAACCCGCTCCAGTGGATCCCGCAGCCGCCAGGTCTCGAGCTCGTCGGTGAGCCGGTAGCGGGTCGGGTCATCCGACGTGGTGTGCGCACCCATCCGGTAGGTGTAGGCCTCGATCAGCGTCGGCCCCTGTCCGGAGCGGGCGTCGTCCAGGGCCATCCTGCTCACGGCAAGGCAGGCCAGGACGTCATTGCCGTCGATGCGGACGCCGGGGAAGCCGAATCCTGAGGCCCGCTGGTACAGCGGAACCCGGCTCTGGCGCTCCACCGCCTCAGAGATCGCCCACTGGTTGTTCTGGCAGTAGAAGACAACGGGCAGATTCGCCGCGGCCGCCCAGATGAACGCCTCGTTGACGTCACCCTGGCTGGACGCGCCGTCGCCGAAGAAGGCCAGGACCGCGGTGTCGCGGTCGGCCTCGCCGGTGCCGACGGCCCCGTCGCGGGTGACGCCCATCGCGTAGCCGACCGCGTGCAGCGTCTGCGCACCGAGCACGATCGTGTACAGGTTGAAGTTGTTGTCGTTGGGATTCCAGCCGCCGAGGCTGACACCGCGGAACATGCCCAGCAAGGTCAGCGGGTCGACATCACGGCACCAGGCCACACCGTGCTCGCGGTAGGTGGGAAACGCCATGTCCTGGGCGCGCATCGCACGTCCCGGGCCTACCTGGGCCGCTTCCTGGCCGAGACAGGAGGCCCACAGACCGAGTTCACCCTGACGCTGCAACGCGGTCGCCTCGCCGTCGAACCGGCGCACCAGCACCAGGTCCCGGTACAGCGACTTGATCTCGTCGTCGGTGATCGTCAACGGATAGTCCGGGTGCTCGACCCGGATGCCCTCGGGAGTCAGCAGCTGGATCAGGTCCGGCTCCGGAGGGACTTCATGGTGCAGCGACATCTACGCTCCTCGCGTTCTGAGCACCGCCACGGGATCGCCGCTGGGTGCTGCTTTGCTCTGCCAAGGCAATGTGCGGCGACCGGCGACTCAGGGGTGTCGAGCACCCGAAGCCATTGCTTGCCCACATAGTCGCACGAAGCCGGGCCTGCTGTGGCGCACGCCATGTACTCATCGGTAACACCGAGGATTTCCAGCATGACTCCGCGGCTGCCGCGGCGACTTGCCGGCACCGTCCGGCCTGGCGGCCCGCCGTACTGTGAGGCGATGGACGAGAACAGAGCCCGCCGGGTGGTGGACGCGCTGCGCGACCGGGGGATGGACGCCCAGCTGGCGCACGCCGGCGTGTACCGGTTCGGAGTGCGGGTTGCCCTGGGCGACGGGCGGGAGGCCGAGTGGGACACCGACGGCACAGCGGGCCTCGAGGCGCAGGTGATGCGTAACGGCGTGTTGGTCGGGTTCGTACCGCAGATCGAGGGCTCCGAGGACTTCAGCGAGGCCCAGGTCGTCGACGCCATCGCGCGGACGGACTACGACCAGCCGATCGCCCGGCAGCGTGCCACGCCGCCTCCGCCCGCCGCGCCGCTACCCCGCCAGGGCGGGGTGTTCCGGCGCTTTCTGGACGGCTTCCGCTACCGCTGACCCGCAGTCGCCTTTCGCGGCTGACCGCAGTCCCCTTTCGCGGCGCCTCCGCAGTGACTAGCGTTCCACTCCCGGGTGCAGGTACAGGCCGGGACGAGCAGGGCCGGGTCCGGGAGGTCGCATGATCATCGCCGACATACTGCGAAACAAGGGAGCCGCGGTGCTGACCATCGCGCCGGAGGCCTCGGCAGCCGAACTCGCCGCGGTGCTGGCCGAGAACCGGATCGGCGCCGTCGTGGTGGTGGAGCATGACCGTCCGATCGGCATCGTCTCCGAGCGGGACGTCGTGCGAGGGCTGAACAGCGAGGGCGCGGGGGTGCTCGACGCCTCCGTGGCCGACCTGATGACGACCGAACTCTTCACGTGCGAGCCGGCCGACTCGGTGGACCGGATCAGCGTCGCCATGACCGAACGGCGAATCCGGCACGTCCCGGTGCTGGACGGCGGCGAGCTGGCCGGCATCGTGAGTATCGGCGACGTGGTAGCCGCCCGGATCCGGGACCTCGAGACGGCCCGGGGACAGCTGGAGAGCTACATCACCCAAGGCTGAGGCGCGGGCTGTTTCGCCCCTGTCCGGGTGTCACACCGGCTCGAGGGTGAAGCGGCCGTCCGCAGTCTCGAAGTACACGACGACCGCGTAGTCCGATCCGCTGATCACGCCATGGCAGACGGTGACCACTCCCTGGCCGACCTTGGGGGTCCGAGGGCAGGTCATATCCGCGACGTCGCCGCCGTCCTGGCGGACGCGGGCGGTGACGGCAGCGGACAGACATCCGCCTTACCTTCGCAGGCCGATCGTCGCATCCGCCGGTGCTACGAGCCGTAACCTGGTTACCGAAGAAGACGCCAGCCGACCAGGGGAGGTGTCATGACAGAACCGACTGCTCGGCGCCGGCCGAGCCCGTGGCAGTGGATCAGGTACTCCTTCGGCGCCCGGCTCCCGCCGGAACTGCGCGCCTGGGTGCTGCACGACACCACCTCGCGCACCTGGTGGCTGCGACACGTCCTGCGCTCGCTGCTGCAGATGTCACCGCTGATCGCCGCCGTCCTGATCTTCATTCCGGGACCGTTCTGGATCAGGGGTATGAGTGCCCTGGGCGGCGGGCTGATGGGGCTCATCTACGCGATCGGCTACATGACCGAGACGACCGAGCACCGGCTGTACAAGGCCGGGTACGCGCTGGGGACCGGCGAGGCGATCCGCGAGGAACGGTCCCGGCGCGAGCGCACCCAGACCACTGCCCTCCGCCGGGAGAAGATCGCGGCCCGGGCCGCCCGCCGCAGCCGTTAGCGGATAGCCGTTAGGCGGATAACCGTTAGCGGATAGCCGTTAGCCGATGAGGCCGGCTGGTTCGCGGTGCTCCGCCTGCTCGGTCAGCTCCTCGGGCAGCGGCTGCTGATGGACCACCGCCAGCCGCGAGACCGCCCTCGTCCACGCCACGTACAGCCTGCGCAGGCCGCCGACCCGAGTCGGTTCCGCGGCCACGATCTCCGCGGGCTCGACCAGCACCACCGAGTCGTACTCCAGGCCCTTGGCGGCCGTGGCCGGCACCACCGTCACCCGGTGACCCAGCTCCTCGGCCAGGGTGGCCGCCTCGATCCCGGCTGCGGCCAGTTCACCGAGCACGGCGTCCGCCCGGGCGTCCGGCACGATGACGGCAATGGATCCCGCCACGGCGAGGCACCGGCGGACGGCCGCTGCCACATCCGTGGAGTACGTCAGCGCGTCCCCGCCGGCACGCACGGACGAGGCCGGCGGAACATTCGGGGCGATGTGCGGTAGCAGCCGGTTCGCCACCTCCAGCACCTCACCCGGCACCCGGTAGCCGATGGTCAGCGGACGGACGACGGCGTGCGGCTGGCCCAGATGCGTCAACGTGACCGGCCAGGAGCCCGCGGCCCAGGGCGCGGTTGCCTGCGCCACGTCGCCGAGCACGGTGATCGAGCCCAGCGGGCAGCGCCTGGCGACCGCCCGGCACTGCATCGGGGACAGATCCTGCGCCTCGTCCACCACCACGTGCACGTAGGCGTCATTGCTGCTGAGAAGCCCCGTCAGCTCATCGACCAGTACCTGATCCGCCGCCGAGAACTTCGCCAGCCGCGGCGTGCGGGGCGGGGCACCGGTCCAGGCGAGCAGCGCCAGCTCCTCGTCGGTGAGCGAGGTGCCCGCGCAGCGCCGGGCGAAGGCCGGATCGGTGTACAGCCGCACCAGCACCGCCCGGGGGTCGAGCGCAGGCCAGACGCTGTCCACGAACTCCCGCACCTGCTGGGACCTGGCGACCTTGCGGGTCTCGCTGTCCGACGGGGCGCCGCCCACGTCCTCGCGTTGCCGCCGGACGTCCTGGGCGAGCAGGTTCCGCAGCCGCTCGCGCGCCGAATCCCAGCGCAGCTCACCGGCCGCCAGTGAACGTCGCGCGTCGTCGACATAGCGCCGTACCCGCTCCACCGGAATCCGGTAGCGCCGCGTCCCCACGATGGGGACCACGTCGTCGGACGGCTTGGCGATATAGCTGAACACCGCTCGGCGCAGCACCTCGGCCATCCGGGCATCGCCTTTGAGCACCGCCACCTCGACCGGCTCCTGCCGGGTTGCCGGCACGTGCGCGACGAGCTGGTCCACGGTCGTCTGCTGGATGCCGTTCTCGCCGAGGGCCGGCAGCACCTGGGCGATGTAGCGCAGGAACGCCGAGTTCGGACCGACCACCAGCACGCCGGAACGACGCAGCCGCTCCGGATAGCTGTAGAGCAGGTACGCCGCCCGGTGCAGGCCGACCGCCGTCTTGCCGGTGCCGGGCGCGCCCTGGATGCACAGCGAGGTGTCGAGATCCGCCCGCACCAGCTCGTCCTGATCAGGCTGGATCGTCGCGACGATGTCGCGCATCGGGCCGACCCGGGGACGCTCGATCTCTTCGCGCAGCAGGTCCGAGGCCAGCCCCAGCTCCTCACCCGCGTCCAGCCGCTCGTCCTCGAAGGACGTCAGCCGGCCGTCCGCGAAGCCGAAGCGTCGGCGTAAGCGCACACCGTGCCGGTCCACCGTCGACGCGCGGTAGAACGGCCGGGCGATCGGAGCGCGCCAGTCCACCACCATCGGGTCGCCGGAGTCGTCGCGGATATGCCGGCGGCCGATGTGAAATACCTCGCCGGACGGGTGCTCGGCCTCGGCGTCGCGATCGGTGCGCCCGAAGAACGGTGGCGCCGAGGCATCGGAAGCGAGGTGCTGGATGCGCGCGGCACGCATCCTGCCGAGCCCCTCACTGGCAAGGGCGTCGACGCCGTAGTCGGCGATACGCTCGGCCGCGTCCCGCATCTCGTCGAGGCAGGCGAGGGACTGTAGTAGGTGGGCTTGTTCGGTCGCCAGAATCGAATCGGCAGTCACGATTTGTCAACGCTAGTCGACCGCGCAACCGATTTATCGGGCTTACCGAAGACGGCCCGTACGCACAGCAGCGGCGTTTCGTTGGTTATCGCCGCGGTGCGCTACAGCGCGCCGCCGCGAGGGCGACGGCGGCTGAGGAACAGCAGCGAGAAGCCGGTGAGCGTCAGCAGCGCGGCATAGCCGGCCGTGCTACGGGGGTCGGTGTCCGGGCCGGTGTTCGCGAGGCCGCCTGCCCCACCGCCGCCGCTGATCGGCGTGCCGCTGATCGGCGTGCCACTGATCGGCGTGCCACCGCCACTGGGGCCGATCGGCTCGGCCGGCGAGGCGGGCACCAGGAGCACCGGCGACGGCGACGGGAGCACCGGCGGCGGCGGCACGATGGCGAGCTCGAAGGCCTGCGTTGCGTCCGGGTCCACGCCGTTGGACGCGGTGAGGGTGATCGGGTACGTATTGAGCGTCGAGGCCGTCGCGGTGCCGGACAGTGTCGCCGTGCCGTCGGGGTTCGGCGTGAACGTGATGCCCTCGGGCAACGGCCCCGTCGCGCTCAGCGTGGTCGGCGCCGGAACGCCGGCCCTCGTGGTGACGGTGAAGGTATCGGCCAGTCCTGCCGTAAAGGTGGCCTTGGGCTGGCTGGTGATCGTCGGCGGCGCGTTGACGGTGAGGGTGAAGGACTGGCTGATGTCCGACGTGGACGCGGCCGCACGCTGGACGCTCCTGGCCGCACGCGCGTTCTGGGCCTGCGGGAGCACGTTCTTCGATGCCGTGATGGTCAGCGGGTACACCCCACCGGCCGTCGCGGTGCCGGACAGCGTCGCCGTGCCGTCCGGGTACGCCACGAAGGTCACGCCGTCGGGCAGGTTCCCGCTGGCCGACAACCGCGGCGGGGCCGGATAATCACCTGAGGTGGTGAAAGTGAACGACCCGTGCGTACCAGCGGTGAACGTCGTGTGATCCGTGCTCGTGACGACGGCCGATTCGGTGATCGTCAGCGTGAACGACTGGCTCGTTGCCGGCAGGCCGGCATTCTTCGCGCGGATGGTGAGGCTGTAGCCGCCGCCCGTTCCGGTGGCCGGCGTGCCCGAGAGCGTCGCCGTGCCGTTGCCCCGGCCTGCAAAGGTGACGCCGCGCGGAAGGCTTCCGGTCTCGCTCAGCGTCGTCGCCGCCGGCGTACCCGCGTTGGTGATCACCGTGAACGTGCCACTGGTCCCGACGGTGAACGTCGTGTGGTCGGCGCTGGTGATGCTCGGCGCCTCGTTGACGGTGACCGTGAAGCTCTGGGTCGCGTCCGGCGCCACCGTGTTACCGGCCCTCAGGCTGAAGTGGAACACCCCGCCGGCCGTCGGGGTGCCGCCCAGGATCGCGGTGCCGTCGCCCTGGTCGACGAGGGTGATGCCAGCCGGCAGCGCGGTCGGGTCGGTCACCGTGATGGCGACCGGCGTGGCCGGTACACCGCTGGACGTGGTGACGGTGAAGGCGGCCGCGGCACCGAGGGTGAACGTGGTGAGGTCAGCGCTGGTGAACCGCGGCGGCTGGCGCACCGTGAGGGTGAACGACTGGGTCGCGTCCGGGCCCACGCCGTTGGTGGCGGTGATGGCGAACGGGTAGCTGCCGCCGGTGTCGACGGCCGGACTGCCCGAGAGCACCGCCGTGCCGTCGCCCCGGTCGGCGAACGTGACGCCGGCCGGCAGGGCGCCGGATTCGGTCAGCGTGATGTCACCGGGGCCGCTGGGGTTCCCGCCGGCGGTTCGCACCGTGAAGGAGCCGGCCTGGCCGACGGTGAAAGTCGCCGAGTCCGTGCTGGTGATCGTCGGCGGGTCGGTCACCGTGAGCGTGAAGCTCTGGGTCCGCGCCGACGTGCTGCCGCCGGTGGCGGAGGCGCTGATGGTGATCGGGTAGCTGCCGCCCGTACCGGCCGCCGGAGTTCCCGACAGGGTCGCGCCGCCACTGCCGTTCGCGGTGAAGGTGATGCCGCCGGGCAGGATGCCGGACTCGGTGACGGTGGTCGCGACCGGGAAGCCGGCACTGGTCGTCACGGCGAAGCTGGAGGCGGCGCCCACCGTGAAGGTCGCGGAGTCGGCGCTGGTGATGGTCGGGGACTCGTCGACGTTCAGGGTGAAGGCCTGGCTGTCCGACGGGCTGAACCCGTTGTCCGCCAGCACCGTGAAGGGGTAGCTGCCGCCCGCGCCCACCGGCGGGGTACCGGTCAGCGTGGCCGTGCCGTTGCCCCGGTCGGTGAAGGTCAGCCAACTCGGCAGAGTGCCGCTGGTGGTCAGCGTCGGGTCCGGGAAGCCAGCGGTCGTGACCGTGAAGCTGCCGGCCGTGCCGACCTCGAAGGTGGTGGTGTTGGAGCTGCTGACGGTCGGCGCGGAGCCGACGGTCAGGGTGGCCGCGGTGGTGGTCGCCGAGCCCACCACGTTGGTGAAGACGGCCCGGTACCTCTTGCCGCTGTCGGCTCCGGCCGTGGTAGGGGTGTAGCCGGTACTCGTCGCGCCGGCGATGTTGCTGAAGCTGGCGCCGCCGTCGGTGGAGCGCTGCCACTGGACCGTCGGCGTCGGGTACCCGCTAGCGGCGGCGCTGAACGTCACCGAGGCTCCGGGGTTCACCGTCTGGCTGGACGGGTTGGCCGTGACGGCCGGTGCCTGCTGGACGGTGATGGTGAGGGTCTGGGTGGCGTCCGGGTCGACCCGGTTGGTGGCCGACAGCGTCACAGAGTAGGTGCCGCCCGTTCCGGCCGCCGGGGTGCCCGAGATGGTAGCGGTGCCACCGGACCCGGCCGCGAAACTCAGGCCGGACGGCAGGGTGCCGCCGGTCCGGCTGACGGTCGCGGTCGGTGATCCCGACGTGGTGACCGTAAAGCTAGCCACGGAGCCCGCCGTGAAGGTGGCCGTCGCCGCGCTGGTGAAGGCCGGTGGCTGGTCCACGCTGACGGTCAGGGTCTGGGTGGCATCCGGGTTGACCCCGTTGGCGGCGGTGACCGACAGCGGGTATGTGCCGCCGCTGCCGGCCGCCGGGGTGCCGCTCAGGGTGGCCGTGCCGTCGCCGTTGTCCACGAAGGTGAGGCCGTTCGGCAGCGTGCCGGATTCTGTGATGCTTGCCGTCGGGTAACCGGTGGTGGTGACGGTGAACGAGCCGGCCTGGCCGATGTCGAAGGCTGCGGTGTTGCCGCTGGTGATCGCCGGCGCCTGGTTCACGGTGATCGCCGCGGTGACGGTGGCGTTGTCGAAGGTGGCCAGCACGTGGCCGGGGCCGCTGCCGGTGTGGGAGTTGTAGGTGGTGCTCGACTGGCCGGAGTTGACCGCGGTGACCGAGGAGCTCACCGTCGCGTCACCCGGCTGCGGGTCCTGCCACCGAATCGGCTGGCCGGCGAACGCGGTGAGCTGAGCGCCGCCCACGGTCGCGCCGAGGGAGTCGGTTGTGAACCCGGCGGTGATCGTGGAGGTGGCATTCGGTCCGACGATCGTGGCGGGCGAGGCGCTGGCCGTCAGGACGAGGCGGGGCGCGACGGTCGCGCCGCCCGACACCGTGTCACAGCCGGTCGTGTCCGGACCGGTGTTGCAGCCCCACCAGTTGCTGGCCGCGTCGACCGTGCTGGCGTTGGCGGCCAGTGCCGATCCGGTGCCGGCGACGTTCTGGGTGAACCGGTTGTAGTGCAGGTCGGCGGTGGCGTTGTTCAGCTGGATGGCGCCACCGGTCTGGGCATTGCCTCCGCTGACCGTGTTTCCGGTGAAGGTCGAGCCACTGACGTTCAGGGTGCCGCTGCCCGCGAGGATGGCACCGCCGGTCGCGCCGCCGGTGCTCGAGGTGATCGAGTTGTTCACGAAGCGCGAGTCGGTGACGTCGTAGCTGGTGCCGCCGACGGCCGTCTTGACGTAGAGCGCGCCGCCGTTGTTCTGCGCCGTTCCGGCGGTGTTGGTTCCGTAGTTGCCGCTGAACGTGGTGTTGCTGATGGTGAGGTGCTCACCCGCGGCAGAACCCTGGGCTCCGTAGGCCACGCCGGTGCCCGGGCTGGAGTTCGAGGTGTTGTTGCTGATCGTGGAGTTGGTGATGGTCAGCGAGCCGCCGGCGAACTGCACGCCGCCGCCGGACTTGTTGGTGGCCGCGGGTGATCCCACGGACGAGGCGTTGTCGGTGACCGTGACGGCATGGAGGGTGAGCGTGTCACCAGTGGTCGCGCTGGCCGAGCCACCGATGATGCCGCCGCCGCCGAACGAGCTGTCACTTCCACCGGTGATCGTCAGGCCGGAGATGTCGACCGTCACCCCGCCCACCACGTTGGCATCGAGGTCGAAGACCCGGCTGGCTCCGCCGGCGTTGACCACCGTGGCGCCCGCGCCTGCCCCGGTGATGGTGATGGTGGCATTGCCGTTGGAACCTGGCTGCAGCTCGCCGCTGGTGAGGTTGTAGGTGCCGGCCGGCACGTTGATCGTGATGGCGTTGCCCGTGCTCAGGCTGATGTTGTCGGCGAGGCAGGTTGCCTCACGCAGGCTCAGGGGTGACGGCGGCGTGGTGGCGTTGCTGCCACACGCCCCCGAACCGGCGGCGATGTCGGCGGTGGTGGAGACCATCAGTGTCGTAGTGGCCGCGAAGGCGGCCGAGGGCTGCACTATCACGGCTCCCGCGAGCGTCAGGGCAACGGCCAGTCCGGCTTGGGCGAGCCGCCTGCGTGCGGGGGAAGCGGGGGTGTGCCGCATGAGCCATCCTTGAGGTCTCCGCAGCCGGGACGGGCGCGGATCGATTTCTGCGGGTGCCGCGGAGTCCCGATGCGTGAGGTCTTCGGGTTAGGTCTGGGTCAAACTTGCTGCAAACTGTAGCGACGGATTCGGGAATAGCCAACACATTGCACAATCAGCCGTTACACAACGCCAGCAGCCCCAGCTCGGCATGGGCTCGAACAACCGCACGAGAACCAGGCGCCGTATCTGGTTCTCAACTTCGTCGTCGCCCTTCAGGGCATCTTCCCCAGTCGACCCCGTGATCTCCCGGGAGTTCGGCATTACTGACAGGCGAGAGCTTTCGAACTGGAGGGTAGCTGCGTGGTGAATGACGCAGGGGTGATTACTTCAAGGCCGTATGTAGGCGTAGCCGGACCACTGCAGCTGCGTCGCCCGCGCTACTTCAGCTGGCACGATGCCTACGCCGTTGGCTAGGTCGGGCTCTGCAGTCCGCGACTGTTAAGGGTGTTGCGGCACGCACTAAAGGTGACGCCGGCGGCAACCAGTTCGGCCAGCTCGGGGCGCCCCGTAGCAGTTAGCACAAGATCGAGGCCAGCGCCTTGGGTAACAACCTCCACCGCCACACCACCAAGCTCCGCCCGAAGATTGATGACGTTGCGCAGGGCGACGGTCGCCCCGGCAGCGGTGGTCACATGAAAACCGCGCCGTGGCCGCTCGTCGTTGACTCGTTAACTGAATGATCCTCCTGTTTGATTCAGGCGGCGGATGGGTTGAGCAGAGCTTGAGCGATGACGAAGATCGCAACTGCGAAGACGAGGTAGGCGAACCAGCGCTGCAGACGGACGGTGGGCAGGCTGGCACCGACTCGGCTGGCTGCGAGCGCTCCTGCGGCTGCGGCGGTGGTGAACGCGACTGCGATTCCGAGGTCGATGTGGGCATGGCCGAGATGGGCGGCGAGACCGGAGGCGGAGTTGAGGACGACGATGACCAGCGAGGTGCCGACCGCGATGGTCATGTCCAGGCCGAGGAGCAGCACGAGCGCGGGGATGATGAGGAATCCACCGCCGACACCGAACAGCCCGGTCAGAAACCCGACCGCGATCCCGGCGCCGACGGAGCGCGGCAGGCACCGGCGCCAGTTGATGGTCCCTCCGGTGACCGCGCACGCGGTACCGGCGCTCGCGGTGTCGCGCAACATTCGGATGCCGGCGCCGATCATGAGCACCGCGAAGCCGATCAGGACCATTCTCGCGGGGAGCAGGTTGTTGACCACCGTTCCCGCGACGGCCGCGCCAGCACCGATGACCCCGAATATGGCAGTGAGTCGCCATTGCACCTGGCGTGTCCGGATGCGGGGAATCGCTCCGGCGAGCGCGGATGTGCCGACGACGAGCAGGGAGGTGGGGATGGCTTGGTGCAGCGGTTGTCCCACTCCATAGACCAGTGCTGGGACAGCGAGGATGGAGCCGCCGCCGCCGAGCAGGCCGAGCAGCAGGCCGATCAACAGACCAAACGCGACGGCGGCGACCATGTCAGCTGGTCGTGCTGGTGCTGTCTGGGGGTTCGCTCAGTCCCAGGTATTGGGCGTGTTCGAAGCTGTCGTCGATGTGGATGATGCTTCGGGTGCCGTCATCGAGCAGCGAGGCGGCAATGCCCGCCCGGTACCCGGACCCGCAGTGCACCCACACCTCGCTGGTGGGGACCTCGTCTCGCCGGTCGAGCAGTTCGTGGAGGGGGATGTGTTGAGATCCGGGTATCGCCGCCTGGGCCCGCTCGTCGTCGCGGCGGGTGTCCAGGACGTGCACCTGACCGTGCGCCAGGGCGTGGGCGAGACCGGCGAAATCCGTTACCGGGTAGGACCGGAGCTCGCTGGCCGGGACACCCGTGACCGGGTCACCGACGCTGGCGCCGCGGAGCCGGTCGACACCGATGCGGGCGAGTTCCCGGCGGCCGGTGAGGACGTCCTGCTCGGTGCCGAGGAGGGTGAGCGGTGCGCCCCAGGGCCGCAACCAGCCGAGGTAGGTGACGAAGTTGTTGGATAGCTCGAAGGACAGCGAGCCGGCCAGGTGGCCGGCGGCGAACGCAGTCCTGCTGCGCAGGTCTACGACCCATTCGCCGTCGTCGATGCGGCTACGGACTTCGTCGGCGTCGACGGGTTCGGGCATTGACAGGTCGATCGGTTCGGGCCCGGCGCTGTTGAGCGGCATCATGTGGACGTAGTAGGCGGGGTAGGCGCCTAGTCCGGCGATCAGTTCGTCGACGAAGTCCTGTTCGGGCTTGGTCAGCGCCGGGTTGACGTGGCGCTGTTCGCCGATGGTGGACTGGTCGCCGCTGGTGGGGGTGGCCGAGCAGAAGCTGCCGAAGCCGTGAGTGGGGAGCACCTGCGCGTCCTCGGGCAGTTCCGCGGCCAGCCGCTGCACGGAGCGGTATTGGGCGTGTGTCAGGGCGTCGGTGTCGTCGGGGCTGACGAGGTCTGTGCGGCCGGTGGCGCCGTAGAGCATCGAGCCGCCGGTGAACACGGCCTGGACGTCGCCGGTTTCGGTGCGCAGGGCGTAGCTGAGGTGGTGGTGGGTGTGCCCGGGGGTGTGCAGGGCCTGTAAGCGCATCTGGCCGACGGGGACGATGTCGCCGTCGGAGATCGGTGTCCGATCGAACGCGACGTCGTCGGCGGCGGCGATCACGTAGTCCGCGGCGAGTGTGCGGGACAGTTCGAGGCCGCCGGTGACGTAGTCGTTGTGGATGTGGGTTTCCAGCACATGAGTGATCCGCACATCCCTCTTGGCTGCGGCGTCGAGGATGCGGTCGATGTCGCGTTGTGGGTCGATCACCGCGGCAACGCTGCCGTCGGTGAGCAGGTAGCTGCGGTCTCCGAGACTGCTGGTATCAATGATGTCGATGTCGAACATGAATGCTCCTTGCTGGGTTGTCTGTGGGGCTGGCTCGAGCCGGGCGAAGGGATGATCCGCGCTGCGGATTGGACGTCGTTCGCTTCGGCGAGGTTCAGGACGTCCAGTCCGACGGCCCGCAGCTGGCTGGCGGCGCGGGCCGAGCGCGCATCCCGGAGCGGCATACAGTCACGATGGGCCGGTCCTCGGTCGCACAGGCTCATGAGCGGTGTCCCTTTCATTCATCGAGCGGATGCGGCGGGTCAGGCGACGGTGGGGGTTCGACCGGTGCCGGTCTCCATCGGGCCGCCGATCGCGGCCCAGGCGGTCATGCCGCCGACGACGTTGCCGACCTCGACACCGGTGGCGGCCAGCGCCTGGGCAGCCTTGGTGGAGCGGCCACCGGAGCGGCAGATCACCAGAACAGGACCCCTGCTCGGTACCGCGCCGGGGGTGAGGCGGTCCAGGGGTAGGTGCAGGGCGCCGGGGATGTGCCCGGCGCGCCACTCGTCGGCTTCGCGGACGTCGATGATCGGCACACCCGTGCGGTGATGGGCGATCGCGGTCGCGGCGTCGACATTGCTCACACCGGCGGATGACGGACTCTCAGACATAAAGCAATCGTTCCTTTCGGGTTGTTGCTGCGGACGGGTCAGTGGGAGAAGCGGACGTCGGGCAACACCCGGGCGAGCCAGGCAGGGGTGCGCCAGGCGCCGTGCCCGGTCAGTCGCATCACGACGGGCAAGATGATGAGCCGGATACACAGGGCGTCCAGGAACACCGCGACGGCCAGGATGATGCCCATCTCCTTCGGCGCCAGCGGGCCGGACAAGGCGAAGGTCAGGAACACCGCGACCATGACCCCGGCGGCGACGACGACGACCCGCCCGGAGATGCGCAGCGCGGCCCGCATCGCCTGCTGCGGGTCACCGGTGGCGTTGTAGTGCTCACGGGCGACCGAAAGCAGGAACAGGGTGTAGTCCATCGCGACTCCGGAGAGCATGGCGCCGAAGAACAGCGGCGCCCAGGCGTCGATGAAGCCCTGAGGCTCAAAGTGCAGCAGCCCGGACAGGTGGCCGTCCTGGAAGATCAGTTTCGCCACCCCGAACGCTGCGGCGATGGAGGCGAGGTTGGTGATGACGCCGACGAACGCGATCAACGGGCTGCCCAGGGCGATGAGCAGCAGCAGGAAACCCAGCCCGATCAGCAGCCCGAACACCAACGGGGTCCGCGACGTCAACGCCTTCTGCAGGTCGTGGTTCTCCGCGGCGGCTCCGCCGATGAGGCTGCCGCGGGGAAGCTCGGCGCGCAGCCGGTCGATCGTGGTGCCGGTGGCGGCCGCGGAGGCGTCGGTGGCGGGGATGACCTGGGTCAGGGCCCAGCCGCCGTGCTCGCCGGCGGGAATGGCCGCGGCGACCCCGCGGTCGGTGGTCAGCGCCTTCTGCGCGGTGCTCTGCCGGGCGAGAGGGATGAGGACCTGCAGGGCGCCGGGGGCGCCGGGACCGAACGCCGCGACGACGTGGGTGTAGCCGGCGCGGGCGCTCTGATCGGCGGGGATGATCGCGATACTGGGCATGCCGGTCCGCAGGCTAGTTACCGGCCACGCCAATACCCCCAGCGCCGCGATCACCAGGCCGGCCGCGACCCAGGGTCGGCGCGACAGCAGCCCACCCCAGCGGTGAAGCCCTTTCTCGATGCCACGGAAGTTATCCGTGCTGTGCCCGGACTCGGCGGACGGGTTCAGGGTGGTGGTGGTGGTCGAGCGCCGCCGACGAAGCTGGGCAGGCACGCGGACTCGGCCGGCGTCGACGCGGACCCCGAGGCGCCCCAACACGGCGGGGAGCAGGGTCAGGGTCGCGGCCAGCACGGCGATAACGGACAGCATGATGCCCAGCGCCATGCTCCGGAACGCCGGTGAGGGGACGAGCAGGATGGTGGACAGCGAGACCAGCACGGTGACCCCGCTGAACGCGATCGCCTTGCCGGCGGTGGCCATCGTCTCGCTGATCGCGTCAACCGATGCCTGTTTGCGGTCGGGTTGGTCGGCCCGGGCGGTCAGGGCGGCGCGGAAGCGGACCACCAGGAATAGGGCGTAGTCGATGCCCAGGGCCAGGGCGAACATCATCGCGAAGTTCAACGCCCAGATGCTGACCGGCGCGATGTGGGTCGACAGCACCAGCGCGCCTGCGGCCGACAGCAGGCCGACCAGGGTGAGCATCAGCGGCAGCCCAGCGGCGACGAGGCTGCCGAAGGCCAGCACGAGCACCAGCATCGTGACCGGCCAGGACAGCACCTCGGATTTGATCATCGCCGCGTGATTGACCTTGTTGAAGTCCGACCACAAGGCGCTATCACCAGTCAGGTCCACCGACACACGCCCGGTGGCCAGCTTGGCCAGAGGTTCGGTCAGCGCATCAGCGGCGCGGACCATCTGATTCGCGTCCGCTTTCGCGCCGGCCTGGATGACCGCGGTGCGCCCGTCCTTGGACAGGCTCATTCCGGGCTGGGGCGCGAGCACGACGCTGACCCGGGGATCAGCCCGCAGCAGCGCCGACGCGCGAGCCACGATCTGCCGCGCGGCCGGGTCGCCGGCGATGGGGCCATTGCTGTCGTGCACCAGGACCTGCAGCGCGGTCGCGCTGAGGCCCGAGAAGTCCCGCGCGATGACCGCGCGGGCTTGCACCGACTGGCTGGTGGAGTCCTGCCAGCCCGCACCTGACAGCGCCGACTCCACCCGCGGTGCGAACGCCCCCAGCACCGCCACGACGGCCAGCCACAGCAGCAGCACCGTGCGCAGGTGCGTGGCCGCCCAGCGGCCCAACCGCGCGAGGCCCCGCGGGGCCGCCGTGGTTCCCACGGTGTCGATGGTGCGGTGCTCGGTGCTGACGTTCATGAACGGTGCTCCTGCGGGTGGTCGGGCTGGCTGGCGTGGCGGGAAAGGGACGCCACTGAAGGCGTTAGTACTCACTATACCCATACCCGTAGGGGTATCAGAACGGGGGTCGTCCCATCCGCCTCTCGCAGCTGGTACCCCGCCGGGTATTGTGACAATCACCCGCAGAGGATGAGGACGGTCATGGTTCAGCTACCGCAGGATGAGATGGAACCGGTTGTCAATCGGCTTCGCCGCGCTCAAGGCCAGATTGGCGGCGTGCTGAAGCTGATCGAAGCTGGACGCGACTGCGAGGACGTCGTCACCCAACTGGCGGCGGTGAGCCGAGCTCTGGACAAGGCCGGCTTCGCGATCATCGCCTCCGGGCTCAAGGTCTGCCTGAGCGAGCCCGACGGCGCAGAGAGCCTGGACAGCAAGAAGATGGAGAAGTTGTTCATGTCTCTGGCCTGAGCGAAGGCCGTGCCCGCTAGCTTTGGCAGGAGGATTGACTGCGATGGACGCCCGTGCGTGGGAGAAGCACCCGATGCGGCGTCCTCTGACCTGGTCCTCATCGCCTATTTGCAACTGCCTGCCGCCGCCCGCCGCCGGGCAGTCCGAGCCGCCGCGCGAGCGCTGCGGCCAACGGGCACGCTGCTGATCATCGCCCACGACAGTTCCAACCTCACCGAGGGTATCGGTGGTCCCCAAGATCCTGCGGTCCTCTGCACCGCCCAAGATGCCCTGCGCGATATCGCCGATCTCGACATCGAACGGACCGAGCGCGTTGCCCGGCCCGTCAGCGTCGATGGAGTGCAGCGGACGGCATGGGACGCGCTGCTGCGCGTCCGCCGAACGCCGTGAGCAAGTAAGCTCTCATATACCCACGGGCGTATTCTGCAGCTCGTGAGACGGATCGTCCTCCTGAACGTGCCACGCAGCAAAAAGGCCGATGCCGTCCACCATCCGCCCGCGACCAATGCGCTCAAGACCGCGCACGATGAGGGAGACACGATGGACTACGAACGCAGCATCACCCTGCCGGTGCCCCACGACCAAGCCGTCACTCGGACTCGAGACGCCCTCAGCGAGCAAGGCTTCGGGATCCTCAGCGAGATCGATGTCCAGGCCACCCTGCGCGAGAAGCGCGGCCTGGAGATGGAGAACTACCTGATCCTCGGCGCCTGCAACCCTGACCTCGCCCACCAGGCCCTCGACATCGACCGCAGCATCGGCGTGCTACTGCCCTGCAACGTCGTCGTCAGCAGCCACCCGGGCGGTTCGAAGGTGCAGATCCTGGACCCGCAACTGATGGCCTCAGTGACCGGCCTAGCTGAACTGCAGCCCCTGGCCGATGAAGCCTCCCGCCGCCTGCAAGCCACGTTGGACTCCCTGAGCGCCGGCGCGACGGAGCAGCAGTGACCCGCACCGTTACCGGGCGAGCCCCAGACACGCGGAGGCCATCATGATGAGCGGCGGTGGCGGGAGCTGATGTAGCTCTGGCTCGTTCTCATTCGGCTACTGCTGACCGGCTACGTCGCAGCGCGGCTGCTACAACTGGGCCGATCCAGAACAGCGCCCCGCGGTCAAGCGCCGCGCACCGCCCGCGACATCCTGGACGAGCGCTACGCCCCGCAGCGAAATCGACGAACAGGAGTACCGGGGCCGCCGCGAGACGCTCCAATGAGGACGCTGCAATGACGGCGCAGCCGATCAGCCGCCGGCGGGCGTTGCAGCTGGGCGGCCTGGGCGCGGTGACCGTGGCCGCCGGTACGACCGGGTGGCTGACCCGGTCCGGCACCGGTCAAAGCCGCTCGCTGTCCGGGATCAGCAGCCAAGCACTGCGAGAGCCGACCGCTGGCCAGCGCTGCGGGTCTGCGCATCACCCTGACTAACCACCTGGACCAGCCGACCAACCTGCACACCTACGGTCTGCACGTCTTCCCGAACGGCAACGGCGACAACCCGTTCCTCTCGATCAAGCCCGGCGCTTCCTTCGACTACGCCATCCAGCTCCCGCACGATCACCCCGCGGGGCCTCCCTCCTGGTACCACCCTCACCGGGACGGCCATGTCGCAGACCCAATCTTCGCCAGGCGTACTGATCGATAAGCTCCTGCTCGAAGTCACCAAGCTCTGTCACCGTTCTAAGCCGGCGCGCCGTGCCCAGCATGCAGCAGGCGGCTGACAGTACGACGCGGCCCCTGCCGGTATCAGAAAGAAGGGGGCCGTCGCGCTCGCGGGATTACCGGTCGGCTAGCCCAGGCGCAGCTTCAGCGACTCCAGCTCGTCCCGCAGGGCCGACGGCACCTTGCTGCCTATCTTGGCGAACCACTCCTCGATGCCCGGGATCTCGTCGCGCCACTGGGTCACGTCCACCTCGAGCGCCTTGGTCAGCTGCGCGTCGGTGATGTCCAGGCCCTCGGTGTCGAGCGCGCCGGGCGCCGGCACCCGTCCGATCGGGGTGTCCACGGCGGCCGCTGTCCCCTCGATCCGCTCGACGGCCCACTTCAGCACCCGGGAGTTCTCCCCGAAGCCCGGCCACACGAAGGCGCCGTCGGAGTCGCGGCGGAACCAGTTGACGTAGAACACCTTCGGCAGCTTGGCGGAGTCCGCGCCCTTGCCGATGTCCATCCAGTGCGCGAAGTAGTTCCCGGCGTGGTAGCCGAGGAACGGCAGCATCGCCATCGGATCCCTGCGGACGACGCCGGTTTTGCCCGCCGCCGCGGCCGTCGTCTCCGACGACATGGTGGCGCCCAGGAACACGCCGTGCTGCCAGTCCCGCGCCTCGGTCACGAGCGGGATGGTGCCGTTGCGGCGGCCACCGAAGACGATCGCGTCGATGGGTACCCCGGTCGGGTCGTCCCACTCCGGGGCGACGATGGGGCATTGCGCCAGTGGGGTGCAGAACCGGGAGTTCGGGTGGGCGGCCGGCTCGGTGCTGTCGGGGGTCCAGTTCCGGCCCTTCCAGTCCGTCAGCTGAGCCGGCGCCTGCTCGGTCATGCCCTCCCACCACACGTCCCCGTCGTCGGTGAGCGCGACGTTGGTGAAGATGGAGTTGCCCTGTGCCACCGTCCGCATCGCGTTCGGGTTGGTCTTCCAACCGGTTCCCGGGGCGACGCCGAACAGGCCGAACTCGGGATTGACGGCGCGCAGTCGCCCGTCCTCGCCGAATCGCAGCCAGGCGATGTCGTCGCCGATCATCTCGGCCCGCCAGCCGGGCAGGGTGGGCTCGATCATGGCCAGGTTGGTCTTGCCGCACGCGGACGGAAAGGCGGCCGCGATGTAGTACGCCTTGTCGGTCGGCGAGGTCAGCTTCAGCACCAGCATGTGCTCGGCCAGCCAGCCCTCGTCATGCGCCTGTGCGGACGCGATCCGCAGCGAGTGGCACTTCTTGCCGAGCAGGGCGTTGCCGCCGTAGCCCGAGCCGAACGACCAGATCGCCCGCTCCTCGGGAAAGTGCACGATGTACTTGGTGTCGTTGCAGGGCCACGCGACATCGGCCTCACCACGCGCGATCGGCGCGCCCACGGAGTGCATACCGGAGACGTACGGACGGTGGACGCCGTTCTCCGTGAACCGGGCCAGGGCCGCCGTTCCCATCCGCGTCATGATCTTCATCGACACGACCACGTACGGGGAGTCGGTGATCTCCACACCCAGCTGGGGCTCCTCAGCGGTCAGCGGTCCCATGCAGTACGGGATGACGTACATCGTGCGGCCGCGCATCGAGCCCCGGAAGCGCTCGGCGAGCAGCGCCTTCATGTCAGCCGGGTCCATCCAGTTGTTGGTGGGGCCGCAGTCCTCGGCGTTGCGGGAGCAGATGAAGGTGCGGTCCTCGACCCGGGCCACATCTGAGGGGTCGGACGCGCAGTAGAAGGAGTTCGGCTTCTTGTCCTGGTCGAGGCGGGTGAACGTTCCGGCCGCCACCAGCTGATCGGTGAGGCGGGTCCACTCGGCGTCCGAGCCGTCGCACCAGACGACCTCGGCGGGCTGGGTGAGCTCGGCGGTGTCGCGCACCCAGCGCAACAATCCGGCGTGGTCGGTAGGGGCGGTGCCGAGTCCGGGGATGGCTGTCGTGGTCATGTCAGAACTCCTTGTGTGCCGGCCAGTCGCCGTTGACTGGCGGGGATGCCTGAACAGGCGCCGGCTCGGCGCCACAGTCCCAGGGGGATGCCCGGACAGTAGTTTGCGGCAGCGCTTACAAGGGCGTCCGAATCATGCGGCACCGATCACAGGGCAGCTGTTCATGCGCAATCATGCAGAACTCCGGTAAGAGTCGAGCAGAATCATGCAGATTCGGTGCCGAGTCATGTCCTGGGTCACAGTCCAGGCTATGAGGCCTGGCTCACAGTAGACATGTTGAAGTCGGGTACCCGTACTGGCGGCATGGCGGTCCTGGCCATGCCCTCGTTGAACTCCCGGGGCAGCGTCCGTTCCGTGGCCCCCACCTCCGAGATGCGGCCGAACAGGTCGACCGGGGACTCGTTGAACCGGAAGTTGTTCACCGCACCGGTGACCTTGCCGTTCTCGATGAGGTAGACGCCGTCGCGGGTCAGTCCGGTGAGCAACAGGGTCTGCGGATCCACCTGGCGGATGTACCAGAGGCAGGTCAGCAGCAGCCCTCGGTCGGTTTCGGCGATCATCTCGTCGAGGGACTTGGTACCGGCACCGTCCAGCACCAGGTTGTCGATCGGGGCGACCGGCTCCGCGCCGGTGCGAGCGGCCCAGTTCCGCGTCCGGTACAGGTTCGTCAGCACCCCTTCGGAGATCCAGGACACCGGCGGCGTCGGTGCGCCGTTGTCGAAGATCGATTCCCCCCCGCCGCCGGCGGTCACCTGGAACGGCAGGCACTCCAACCCCGGTTCGGCCGGGTCCGACCGCAGGGTCAGGCCCAGCTCGGACAGCCTCTCGCCGATGCGCGTCCTTCCACCACCCGCGGCAAAGACGTTGCGACCCTCCTCGGCATCGCGCGACGATGCCGTCCAGTAGAGGTAGACCATCAGGTCCGCGATGGCACTCGGCGGCAGCAGCGCCTCGTAGCGGCCGGCCGGCAGGTCGACGCGGTTGGCCGACCAGTCCAGTCGCTTGGCAACCTCCGCGCTGAGCGCCGGTACGTCGACGTCGGTGAACTCGCGGGTCTGCACACCCACCCACGCGGTGCGGCTCAGGTCCCGCGACTTGCCGTTCAGCTCCACCCGGCCGGTCGGCTGGTCATAGCGCCGTCGCAACCCCGTCGACGAGGCCAGGAAGTACGAGGTCACCCCGTGCTCGGCATAGCCGTAGAGCAGCCGGTCGGCGGCCTCGGCCTCGGCGAACGCCGCCCCGAGCGCGGGGGCGAACTCGCTGAACACCTCGATGCCGGCCGTCGCGGGTGGGGCGTTCCAGTCGTCGTCCTGGGGGTACGGCTCGATCAGCGGCGCGACGTCGTCAGCGGGTGAGGCGGTACGCGCCGCCTGTTCGCTGGCGGTTACCAGCGCGGCCAGTTCGGCGGCGTCGGCCACCGCGCGCGACACCACGCCGGCGCACCTGCCGTCGGCCGACTCCACCAGCGAGATCACCGTCAGCTGACGGGTGTGCAGCTGGCCATTGGTCGTCAGGCTGTTGCCGGCCCAGCGCAGGTTGGCCTCGGAGTGGTCCTCACCGATCACCACGCAACCATCGACGGTCGACAGCGCGAGCGCCTGCTCGACCAGCTGCTGAATCGTGACTACGCCTGCCATCATCGACCACCCTCGGAAACCGTGTTGAGGACATTCACGCCGCGAAAGAGCGCCGACGGGCAGCCGTGCGACACCGCCGCGACCTGGCCCGGCTGGCCCTTGCCGCAGTTGAAGGCGCCGCCGAGCACGTACGTCTGCGGGCCGCCGGTCGCCTCCATCGAGCCCCAGAAGTCGGTGGTGGTGGCCTGGTAGGCGACATCGCGCAGCTGGCCGGCGAGCTTGCCGTTCTCGATCTTGAAGAAGCGCTGCCCGGTGAACTGGAAGTTGTACCGCTGCATGTCGATGGACCAGCTCTTGTCGCCGACGACGTACACCCCGCGTTCCACATCGGCGATCAGGTCCTCGGTGGAACCCCCGTCCGGGGTGGGCTGCAGCGAGACGTTCGCCATCCGCTGCAGCGGGATGTGGCCCGGCGAGTCGGCGTGGGCGCACCCGTTGGAGCGCCCGAAGCCCTTTGCCCGCGCCAGCTGCCGGTTCAGCTGGTAGCCGACCAGGATCCCGTCGGAGATGAGGTCGAACTCCGTGGTCCGCACCCCCTCGTCGTCGTAGCCGATGGTCGCGAGCCCGTGCTCGGTCGTCCGGTCGCCGGTGACGTTCAAGGCCGGACTGCCGTAACGCAGGCTGCCCAGCTTGTCCAAGGTCGCGAACGAGGTGCCGGCGTAGGCCGCCTCGTAGCCGAGCGCCCGATCCAGCTCGGTGGCGTGGCCGATGGACTCGTGAATGGTCAGCCACAGATTGGACGGATCGATCACCAGGTCGTAGCTGCCCGCCTGTACGGATGGTGCCTTGGCGTGCTCGGCCAACAGCTCCGGCAGTTGGGCGAGCTCGGCGTCGAAGTCCCAGCCGGTTCCGGTCAGGTACTCCCAGCCTCGACCCGCGGGCGGAGCCAGCGTCCGCATGGACGAGAATCCGCCACCGGCCAGGTCGACCTGCACCGCGGTGAACTCCGGATGTATCCGGACCCGTTGCTGCGTTGTCACCGTCCCGGCGGTGTCGGCGTAGAACTTGTTCTCGATCACCTGCAGCAGGTTGGCGTCGACGTGGTCCACGCCGTCGGAACTCAGCAGCCGGTCGGAGTAGTCGGCCAGCAGGCTCAGCCGGTCCGCGAACGGAACGTCGAACGGGTTCACCTGGTAGGCGGAGATCCAGCTGCGGTCGGGGTGCACGGGCTCGTCGGCAAGCGTGACGGGGTCGGAGCGGAGCACGCGGCTCACCTTCGCCGTCGCGACCGCCTGCTCGGCAAGCCGTGCCGCGGCCTCAGGCGTCCGGTCGATGCCGCTGGCGAAGCCCCATGCACCGTCGTGCACGACCCGTACCGCCAGACCGAGGTCCTCGGTGTCCGAGCTGGAGTCCAGCTTTCCGTCGCGCAGGTTCACGGCCGCGGACCGCACTCGCTCGAGCCGGAAATCGGCGTGCGAGGCGCCGAGCGCGCGAGCCCTGCTGAGCGCCGCCTTCGCCAGGGTCGCAGCGGGCAATGCGAGAAAACCGGCATCGAAGCTGGGCATGACTGGCGATGATAGCCCCCTGCTGGCCGACCGGACCGCCGGTCCTGGCGGCTGACACACCCGCGTGGGAGGGTTGGTCCATGGTGCATACCTCGGCCGCGGGCGCTGCCTCTGCGGCCTCGGCGCTCCGGCTGCGGGCACCGGCGAACCTGGTGAGCCGCCGGGCGCTCTGGTACTGGACGGCCCGCGCGGCGATCGTCTGGGTCCTCGCCGTCGCCGTCGAGGTCTTCGCGCTGATCGAGCTGGCCGGTGACCGTACCCCCATGGTCGCTCTGGTTGCGGTCACGGTGCTGCTCGCCGCCGCACATCTGATCGTCATGCCCCAGTGGCGTTTCCGCGTCCATCGCTGGGAAGTCTCCGACACGGCGGTCTACACCCAGTCGGGCTGGTTCACCCAGGAGCGGCGGATCGCCCCGCTTTCGCGCATCCAGACGGTCGATACCGAGCGCGGACCGCTGGAGCAGCTGTTCCGGCTGTCGAACGTCACGGTGACGACGGCGTCGGCGGCCGGCCCGTTGCGCATCCATGGCCTGGACCGGGTCACCGCGGACCGTCTGACGGCCGAACTGACCGCCGCCACCTCGGCCCGCAACGACGACGCGACGTGAGCGCGCCCGTCGACGTGAGCGGTGGCGCGGCCGATCCGGCCGCGGCCGCCCTGACCGCGCCGGACGCCCAGTGGCGCCGGCTCAGCCCGCGGATGTTGCTCATCCACCCGATCCGGGAGGTTGGCCGGTCGTTGCCCGCACTGCTCGGGTTGCTGTTCGCCGGAACGTCGAGCGGTAACGGCGAGTGGTTCTCACTCGGTGGACTGGCGCTGGTGGTCGGCATCAGCCTGTTGCGGTGGTTCACCACCCGCTACCAGATCACGCCCGAGCGGGTGCAGCTGCGTACCGGCCTGTTCCGCCGCCGCACCGTCAGCACGCCGGCCGACCGGGTGCGCACCGTGGACATCACCGCCCATGCGCTGCACCGCGTGCTCGGGCTGGCCAAGGTCGCCATCGGTACCGGCGTGTCCGACCGTAAGCGCGAGGGGCTCGTCCTGGATGGGCTGCCGACCGCGGCCGCGCGCAGCCTGCGGTCGGAGTTGCTGCACCGGGCTGACCGCCTGAATACCGGCCCGGCGCGAGCTGATGCCGACGCTGCCTGGGCGCCGCCACAGCACAATGCGGGTCCGGCCGACAATGCGGGTCCGGCCGCAGCGTCCGCTCAGGCGCCACCGGACACCGTCGTCACGCGGTTGAACCCCAGCTGGCTCCGCTACGCGCCCTTCACCCTCTCCGGAGCGCTCACCGGCCTGGCCATTGTCGGCTTCGGGTGGCGGGTGCTCGACCAGACCCGCTTCGACCTCCGCCGGGTCGGTGCCGTCCGTTCCGCCGGCGACTACCTGCGGGCCACCCGGCCGTGGGTGGACGTGGTCGAGGTCGCCGTGGCTGTCGTCGCCCTGGTGTCCCTGCTGTCGGTTATCGGATACCTGCTGGCGTTCTGGAACTTCACCCTGAGCCGGCACCAGGGCGGCACGGTGCACGTCTCCCGCGGCCTGATCACGGCCCGTGCCACCAGCATCGAGGAGCGCCGGCTGCTGGGAGTCGAGCTCAGCGAGCCGCTGCTGCTGCGGGCTGTCGGCGGCGCCCGGGTGCTTGCCGTCGCCACGGGGCTGCGGATCGGGCGGGGCGCCGAGCGCGGTGGCACCCTGCTGGTGCCGCCCTGCCCGGTTGCCGAGGCACGCCGGGCCGCGTCGGTGCTGATGGACGATCCGGCCGCTGTCAGCACCGGTTTGCGGACGCACTGCGCCGGGGCGCGGTGGCGCCGACTCGTCCGGGCGGTGGGGCCGGCGCTGGTGCTGCTGGCGGGGCTGACCGCACTGTGGCTCGCCGGAGCCGTGCCCGGCTGGGCTCCGCTGGTGGGCCTGGTGCCGGTCTTGCTGGCGGTGCCGCTTGCGCTCGACCGGTACCGCAACCTGGGGCATGCGCTCACCCCGGCGTTCCTGGTCAGCCGGTCCGGCAGCTTGCTGCGGCGGCGCATCGTCCTCAGCCGGGCCGGCGTGATCGGCTGGAACGTCCGGGCCACGGTGTTCCAGCGGCGGGCGGGTCTGGTCACGCTGACGGCGACGACCGCGGCGGGCCGGCAGGCGTACGAGGTATCCGATGTGCCGGAGGCCGCAGCCCTGGAACTTGCCGACGAGGCGGCGCAGGGCCTGCTCCGTGAGTTCCTGCTACCGGTACAGCGACCTGCCGTGGCGTAGGTTCGCAACTCGGCACCACGATGCCGCACGGACAGGAACTCTGCTACGCCGACCGCTCCAGTTCAGCCAGCTCGTCGTCGAGGTAGCCGAGCAGCCGCTGCAGGTGCGGCACCGTCCGCCGGCAGCCGGTGAGGCCGAAGGCCAGCGCGTCGGAGTAGCTGGTGCAGGTGATGTTGAGCGCCTGGCCGTGGTACGGGATCGACAGCGGGTACAGCCCGTCGAGCCGGGCACCGTTGAGGTACAGCGGCGTGCGTGGCCCGGGGACGTTGGAGATGATGAGGTTGAACGGTGGCCGGAACAGGCCGCGGACGCCGGGCACCCCCTGCAGCACCAGCGGGCTCATGCCGATGCCCGTCATCGCCACGATCTGCAGCGGGGTGAGCTCGGTCAGCGCCTCCTTGCCCTGCAGCATGGACTGGCGTACGGCATTCAGGCGGTCAGCCGGGTCGTCGAGGTGGGTGCCGAGATTGCACATCACCGCACCGACCGCGTTGCCGCCCTGCGGGTGGCCGCTGAGATCCAACGCCACCGGGACCATCGCGATGAGCGGCTCGTCCGGCAGCGCGTCCAGGCTTTGCATGTACCGCCGCAGCGCGCCCGAGCAGGTGGCCAGCACCACGTCGTTGACGGTTCCACCGACGCTTTCGCCGATGCGCTTGATACGCGGCAGCGGCCAGGACTGCGCCGCGAACCGCCGCGAACCGGTGATCGGGACGTTGAACATCGAGCGAGGGGCGGAGAACGAGACCGGCGCGGACTGCTCGCGCAGACCGCGGTTCACCGTCCGTAGCAGCGCCGACGGCAGACCCGCCGCCTCCGCTGTCAGCTCGATCGCCTCACGCACCACGGTGGTCGGACTGCCGGGAGCCCCGTCGCCACCAGAGTTCGGATGGGTGGCCCAGGGCGCCGGCAGGTCGCGGACGGCCGGGTCGGGGGTGAGGATGCGCTGCAGCAGCCGCTGCGCCGAGACCCCGTCCACCAGGGCGTGGTGAATCTTGAAGTAGACGGCGAACCGGCCATCGGCCAACCCCTCGATGACGTGCAGCTCCCACAGCGGGCGCTGCCGGTCGAGCAGGGTGCCGTGCAGCCGCGAGCAGAGGGCCAGCAGCTCCAAGACCCGGCCGGGCTTGGGCAGTGCGTTGTGCCGGACGTGGTGCTCGATGTCGAACTGCTCGTCCTGCTCCCACGCCCACTGACCGGCTGTCCGCCACGAGCGGGTGGCGCGCTTGGTGAACATCGGCGCCACGTCGTCGTCCCGGATCAGCCGCGCGAACATGCTCTGGACGTCGCCGAAGTCGGGGGACGGCTGGAACAGCTGGAGACCGCCTACGTGCATCGGAGTCTGCCGCGATTCCACCGACAGAAAGATCGAGTCGGTAGGCAACATCGGCAACAGCACTCCGCGATCCTGTCACCGATGCCATCCGGAGGCGAGCAGCCGACCCGGAACGTGTCCCGAACACGACGAAGCGCCGCGGACCAGGTCCGCGGCGCTTCGCTACTGCTTCGTTGTTACTGAAAGAGCTCGTTGTTAGCGCACGAGCTTCGGTACAGGTCGAACGGCACTGCGGGTGACACGGATCAGCCCACCACGTAGGCGAACCGAAGCCGTGTGATGACGTCACCCGTGGTGTTGAAGGTCGGGTACGCGAAGCTCGGCGGCGTGATGATGTTCAGGATGCCGCTGACCTTGGTGCCCTTGGGCGCGGTCGGCTTGATCGTGACCATGACGGTCTTGGTCTGGCCGGGCGCGATCGTCACCGGGACGCCGGTGTCGGCGGCCGGGTTGGTCGCCACCGCGTAGAAGTCACCCGTGGACGAGGTGATGTCGGTGGCGAAGGTGCGGGTATGGGCGATCAGGCTGACGGTGGAGGTTCCGGTCGGCGCTCCCTGCTCGCCCACGGGGCCGATCTCGTTGACATCGGTGTACCAGATGCCGGTCGAGGCCGAGTTGTGCGGCTCCTTGACCCGGGCGACGGAAACCGTGCTGCCGCCCTTGCCCGCGTTCAGGTCACCGACGACGTCGATGCCCTGCGCGCTGGAGGTGAGTTCCACGAGCGCCGGCAGCGAGGACACGGCGGCCGCGACCAGGCTGTCGGTGTTCGGCGGAACGATGAACGTCGGCGCGGCGTGCGCCGGCAGGTCGAGGGTCTGCGAACCGAACGGCGACACGAGCTGGGTGTCGACGAGGGTGCTGGTACGCGGATCGATCTGCACGTTGATCGGCGCGATGCCGGTGTTGGTCACGTTGACCGGCACCGAGACCGCCCTACCCCGGGTGAGCGTGGTCGTGGTCGACGTCGGCAGCGCCGGCGCGGTGACCTTGCTCTGGTTGAACAGGATGCGGGCACTGAAGTTCTCGGTGAACGCGTTTCCGGTCACCGGGTTCTGCACGAGGATGATCACTCGCCAGCGTCCGGCGAGCGGGATCGCGGTGTTCAGCTGCATCGTCAGGCCCTGGCCCGAGAGGTTGCCCGCGGCGTCGGTGTAGGCGTTGCTGCCGATGGACTGCGTCTCGTCGTTGGGGTCCACCAGCACACCCTCGAGCTGGTCGCCCGGGTTGGTGGCCAGTCGCACGCGCACCCCGAGGTCCTTCAGCCCGGCCGGAACGTCGAAGGCGTAGCTGAAGCTCTGAGCCGCCGAGCCCGCGCGAGCATTACCGCCGGTGATGGTCCCGTTGAACGTGCCCATGCCCGCGGAGATCGGGACGATCGCGCGAAGCACGACCGGCACCGCCGTCTGGTGGCCACCCGAGCTGCCGAAGACGATGGCCTGCGAGGTGTCGCCGCTGGCGGCCGGAACCGTCATCGTGACGTTGACGTTGGCCGACTGGCCGGGCGCCAGGGTCAGCACAGCCGGGGTGACGGTGCCCACCGGAATCGCCCGCTGAGCGGTGGTACGCAGGCTGACGTCACCGGAGTATCCCGCCGCGTTGGAGTTGGTGTACAGGATCGCGGTCCAGGTGCCGGCGACCGGACGGCGGACGTCGAGGTTGGCGTAGTTCGCCGACACCGGGCCACCCTGTGGGCGGCTGTTGGCGACGTAGGTGCCGGACGGGTCGAGCACGGTGAGCCGGACGACCGGGGTGACGGTGGCCGTGCCGACCTTCTTCGCCGTGCCCTTCCAGATCATGGCCGCGGCCAGCCGGTCGGTGCCCGCCGGAACCTTGAAGGTGATCTTCTTGTACGCCCACGGCGCGCCGGTGGTGGCGTACGGGAAGGTCGGGTCCGTGGTGTTGTTCAGCGTGGTGGTCTGAGTCTGCACCGAGATGTCGGTGAAGTCCCGGGTGCTGGTGGCGACGGTCAGTGACTTGGTGCCGACGTTGCGGACGCCGATCGTCGAGACCTTGGACGTGCCCGGAGCCGCCGCGATGTCGATCTGGTTGGTGGACAGCGCGATGTTGGAGGCAAGACCTGCCGGAGCGGCGGTGGTCGCGCCCGGGTAGGTCAGCGCGGCCTCGACCGCGGCGCGGGAGTCGAGCAGACCGGAGCCCTGCTCGTAGGTCGGCAGGCCGAGGTCCTTGGCGGTGCTGGTGAGCAGCGTCTTGACCAGGGCCGGCGTCGGGGAGGCGCCACCGTGAGTGCTGCGGTAGGCCTCGATGACCAGGGCCGCGGCACCGGCGGTCAGCGGAGCCGACTGGCTGGTGCCGCCGAAGAGCTGGACGTCACCGCCGCCACCGTTGTAGTTCCTGCACTCGGGGGCACCCGGGTCACACACGGCCCAACCGGACTCACCCGGGGCGGTCAGGTCGACGGTGGTGCCGGACTGGGTGTACCCACCGGAGGACAGGGACGAGATCTCGTCGTTGATCCACTTGCCGTTGGAGAAGTTGAAGCCGCCGTAACCCGTCTGGGCGTAGCCGCGGGAGTTGGTGTTCGCGGCGACCGAGATGATGTTCCGGTCGGTGGCCGGGTTGCCGATGGTGCTGGTCGTACCGGCGTCACCGGAGGAGATGGTGACCGTCGCGCCGGCGGCGACTGCCGCGTCGTTGAACAGCGAGATCGCGCTGCGGGAGGCCGCATCCGGGATCGGGGAGCCACCGAAGGACTCGTTGATGACGTCCACGTGGTCGGTGGTGACGGCGTAGTCGATGGCCTGCACGATGGAGGTCGTGTAGAAGTCGATCTTCAGAGCGACGATGCTGGCGCCGGGCGACATCCCGAGGATGCGGATGTTGCAGCCGGTCGGCAGGGCGTAGGCCGGGTTGACGAACCTCGACAGGTCATGCGAGACGAGGCCCTGCGCGGCGATCGCGGACGCGTCGCCGTATGCCTCGGCTCCGCCGTCCTGGGGAGCCGGGCCGTCAGCCGAGAACGCCTTGTAGTCGGTGATGACGTGCTGGCCGTTGGCGCGGATGAAGTCGGGGTTGTCGGGGTTGATGCCGTCGGCGATGTAGGCGACCTTGACGCCGGTGCCGTCGACGAGCTGCTGCGCGGTCTTGGCCGCGGGATTGTCCGAGGCGGTGTTGGTGTCGCTCAGTGCCTCGGGCTCGAGCAGCGGCTTGGACGGATCGGTCGGGCACGCGCCCGGCGCGGGCGTCGCAGAAGGCGTGACGACCTTGGGCGAGACCGTCGTGGCGCCGGCCGTTGCCTGCGGAACGGTGACCTCGATCTTCTTGTCGGGCACGACCATCGCGACGGACGGGTCCGCGGCCAGTGCCGCGGCCTGAGCCGGGGTGACGGTCAGTGAGAACGCGTTCGCGGACGTGAAGTGCTTGACGTTGGACGGCTTCGTCCCACCGAGCTTGCCGAGGCGTGCCAGGACGGCGTCCTGGGCGCTGGTGGCCTTGACCTTGCGGGCGCTGATGTGCGCCTTGCTCGGGGGCGTCGAGCTGAGCTGGTCGTGCAGCACGACGATCACCGACTGGGTGGCGCTGCTCGCTACGGTCGGCGCCGCGATGGCCGGTGAGCCACCGAGGAACTGGCAGACGGTGCCGAGCGCGGTCGCGCCCACCACCGCCCCGATGATGGATCTGGATCTCTTCAATGCCATTGGCTACATTGCTCCCTGAAGCCTGAAGTCCGACGCTGCTCGTCCGACACCACAGGGCACTATTCCTCCGTTTTGTTGCATCCACAAGACGAAAGAATTAGCGACAACTCATCGATCACGCTGACTTAACATCCCGGAGTCGGAAACGGGCTCAGGATCCTCTCCAAGTGCTCGAAACGCCCAAAGGATCGAGCGGGCTCAGACGTCGCGGAAGGTATGAATGCTCGCGCCGAGCAGGTTCAGCCGGTCGGCCAGTTGCTCGTAACCCCGGTCGATCACGTAGACGTTGCGCAGCAGCGAGGTGCCCTTGGCCGCAAGCATCGCGAGCAGGACGACGACTGCCGGGCGCAGCGCCGGCGGGCAGATCACCTCGGTGCCCGACCAGTGGGTGGGCCCCTCGACGTAGATCCGGTGCGGGTCCATCAGGGTGACCCTGGCGCCCAGCTTCGTCAGCTCGGTGAGGTAGAGCGCCCGGTTGTCATAGACCCAGTCGTGGATGAGCGTGGATCCCTCCGCCGTCGCGGCGATGAGCGCGAAGAACGGCAGGTTGTCGATGTTCAGGCCGGGGAAGGGCATCGGGTGGATCTTGTCCAGGGGCGCGTGCAGCGTGGACGGGTACACCGTCAGGTCGATGAGCCGGGTGCGGCCGTTGGCGGCGGGGTACTCCGGGGACCGCTCCGACCGCAGCCCCATCTCTTCGAGCAGCGCGAGCTCGATCTCCATGAACTCGATCGGCACCCGCCGCACGGTGATCTCGGACGAGGTCACGATCGCGGCCGTCACCAGGCTCATGGCCTCGATCGGGTCCTCGGAGGGGGAGTAGTCGACGTCGCGGCGGATGTGCGGCACGCCGTGCACCGTCAGCGTCGTCGTGCCGATGCCGTCCACCCGCACGCCGAGCTCGGTCAGGTAGAAGCACAGGTCCTGCACCATGTAGTTGGGGCTGGCGTTGCGGATGACGGTCACGCCGTCACTGCGGGCGGCGGCCATCAGGGCATTCTCGGTCACCGTGTCGCCGCGCTCGGTCAGCACGATGGGCCGCTGCGGACGGACGGACGGGTCGACCTCGACCCGGTAGGCACCGGCGGCCGCCTCGACCTGCACGCCGAAGGGGCGGAGGGCCGTCATGTGCGGCTCCACGGTCCGGGTGCCCAGCGCGCAGCCACCGGCGTAGGGCAGCTCGAACTGCTTCTGGTCGTGCATCAGCGGCGCCAGGAACATGATGATGCTGCGGGTGCGGCGGGCGGCGTCGAGGTCGAGGCTGGCCAGGTCCAACTGGGCCGGCGGCACGATCTCGAGGTCGTTGTCGGAGTTGAGCCAGCGAGTGCGCACGCCGATGCTGTTCAGCACCTCGAGGATGCGGTGCACCTCTTCGATGCGGGCCACCTTGCGGAGTACCGTCCGGCCTTCATTGAGCATCGAGGCGCACAGCAGGCCCACGCCCGCGTTCTTGCTGGTCTTGACGTCGATGACCCCGCTCAGCTGCCTGCCGCCCTCGACGCGCAGGTGCAGCGGGCCGGAACGACCGAGGGAGACGATCTCGGAGTCCAGCGCCTCGCTGATGCGGGTCAGCAGGTCCAGGCTGAGGTTCTGGTTGCCCTGTTCGATGCGATTGATCGCGCTCTGCGACGTGCCGAGGGTCTCGGCGAGCTGCGACTGGGTCCACCCCCGGTTCTTCCGTGAGTCCCGGATCAGTGTTCCGACTCTGCGTGCGTAGTCCTTGGACGCGCCAACCTCATCAACCATGAGCACGACGATATCTCAGATATGAGTTCAATATCGAGTTGGAACACATCGGGAGCGTCTCTTAGGCCCGTTTTCGGCAGGAGTTGGTGATCTCGATGAGATTTCTATGCGGTCTGCTGTGCTGTCTCCTCCATAGCCGCTCCCTGTCGGTCCCAGTGGCACTACCCAGCGCCGACCGACTGCCGGGCAGGTGGCACGGAGTTGACGGCGGGCAGCCCGAACAGCCGTCGCCGCAGTCGGTCCTGGAGCGGACTCGGCAACCTCGCGACGACGGACAGCAACCTGCCACCCTTACCGGCCACCACTCGGGTGGGGCTACGCCGCGCGAGCAGGGCTCCGACGACAGCCTCGGCGATCTCGGACGGCGGGCTGCCCTTCTTCTCCTGCGCGACAGCGTGCTCGATCATCCCGGTGAAGGTTGTGGAATACCGAGCCTTGCCCTCTTCCGCGAAGGACTCGACCAGCACGTGGGCATCCCGCCGCAGCTTGGCGGCGGCGTCCGTATGCACGAGCGCGGGAGCCACGATCGTCACGCCGATGCCCCACGGCGCGAGCTCCTGCCGCCACGAGTGGGCCAGCATGGACAGCGCGGCCTTGCTGCTCGTCAGCGGCCCGGCAAAGGGCATCGACATCCGGTCACCCACCGAGCTGATGAACACAATCCGGCCGGTGGCCCGTCGGACAAGTGGCAGGAATGCCTGGGTGGCAGCGACCTGCCCCGTGACGTTGATCTCGAGCTGCGAGCGCAATTTATCCAATGGCAGCAACTCCAGCGGCGCCGCGACGCCGACTCCCGCATTGTTCACAAGGGCGTTCAGGCCGGCATCGCGCACGTGCTGCTCGATCTCGACAGCGGCCGAGCGGAGCGCGTCCACGTCGGTGACGTCGACGCGGACGCTGGTCACGTGGTTCGCGTCGTAGGCCGCTCCCGCGTCGTCACGGTGGTGCAATCCCGCGAAAACATGCCATCCCTGGGCTGCGAGCGCAGTCACCGTCGCACGGCCGATTCCGGAGTTTGCTCCCGTAACCAGGGCGTGTTTGCGTGTGCAGACGTCTGTGGGCATGGGCGTAATTCTACCGTTGTTGAGTTTTTTCGCAAGATCCCTTCCCAGGGCCATCGGCGGCCGGGGCGCCTTTGCCCCACAGGGGGGGGCTTGCCTGCTCAGACATATCGCCATATGTTCATCACCTGCTGATTTCATTACTTGATGAGGCGATACCTGTGCTTTCCGTTCCCCCGATCCCTGCCGCCTTCCCCGAGTGGCCGCTCGCACTTCCCGCGACCAGGCCACTTGCCGCTTCACCCAGCGCCGACGCGATCACGGCCCGGGTGCTGCTGTGCCTTGCACTCGTAACAGGCATGTGTGTTTTTGCCCGATGGCTACTGCGTAAACGCAATCAGCCGCCGGTCGTGGCCGAGATATTGGCCGGCCTCGCCCTCGGGCCGTGCGTACTCGGGTACGTGCCCGGAGATCTTCCGACGCTGCTGTTCCCGCTGACGGCCCGGCCGTTTCTGACGGTGCTGGCCAATGTCGGCCTGGTGCTGTTCATGTTCGTGGTCGGGTTCGAGATCGACCTACCCGGCATCAAGCAGCTGCGGGGCAGCGCCGCCGCCGTCGCCTCGGTGTCGGTCTTCGTGCCTTTCTCGGTCGGCATTGCCGTCGCCATGTGGCTTCGGCCTGAGCCCGCTTCCAGCAGTGGTTCGGCCTCGACGCAGCTGGTGCAGGCTCTCTTCATAGGAGTGGCGTTCTCAGCCACCGCATTTCCGGTACTTGCCCGCATCCTCGAGGACACACCCCTGAAAAGACTGCAGATCCGCGGTCTCGCGCTGTCCTCGGCCGCTGCCGGTGATGTCGTCTCGTGGACGATGCTGGCGGCCGTGGTCGCGATGACGCGCGACGCCGGCAGCGGGTCCACCATCATGCTGCTGCTCGAACTCATCGCGATGGTGATTGCGCTGCGCTTCGTCGCGAACCCGCTGATCAGCTGGTTCCTGGCCAGCGTCCGAGCGTCAGCGGGCAGCTCGAACCTCGCGCTGAGCCTCGTCCTGGTCGGCATCTTCCTGAGCTCCTGGGCGTCGACCTCGATGCACATCCATCCGATCTTCGGAGCATTCGCGTTCGGTTTCGCCTGCCCTCGGGAGGCCGTCCGCCGGGCCGCGCCGGACTTGCCCACGAAACTGTCCGATGCCAGCAAGATCCTGCTGCCGGTGTTCTTCGTGCTGACCGGACTGTCCATGAGCGTCAGCGGCTTTGGCATTCGTGACGTGTTCGCCACCGTGGTGGTCATCCTGGCTGCCAGTTGCGCCAAGATCTTCAGCGTGTACGGCACCGCACGGCTGTGCAAGATGTCCGCACGGGACAGCTGGGGTCTGGGAATCCTGATGAACACCCGCGGCCTCACCGAACTCGTCATCCTCGATGTCGGGCGTACCGCGGGCGTGCTGTCCGCGCGGATGTTCACCGTACTTGCCGCGATGGCCATCGCTACCACCCTGGTGACCGGCCCGACGCTGGAGCGGCTGTACGCGGAGCGCATCGACACCACCCCGGCCTGGCGGCGATTTCTCGGCAGGCGCCACGGCGCGGCGGCCCCGGACAGGAACCACCTGCTCGAACCGGCAGTGCCCGGCCGCCCGGCGTCGCACGACGCGTCCTATGAGTCGGCGTTGGTGACAGCAGAGGCGGGAGTTCCCGGTGAGGCGTTCGGCAACGACTGACGTCACTCGGCCGCCCACCCGGACGGTGGCAACGAAGTACGCCGGTAGAGGTCAGCACATCGAAGGTTCCCAACCAGGAGGTCACATGTCAGAAGCTCTCCATCTGGACGAGCACGCGGTCCACAGTCGCGTCATCGACCGCGGCCACCCCGCGGCGAGCACGGCACCGTGCGAAGCCGTGCGCTTCTACGGCAACCAACTACACGTGGCGCTCACCGAAGCCGCCGACTACCTGCGATCGTGGGAGAACACCCAGGGGTACCCACCGACGGTGGTGGCGGTGCACGACGAGTTCTCATGGGAGGACTCGGATCGCGATATCGCGTGGCAGCTCACCCTGGTGCTCAGATCCGGCGCTGACACCTCCTGGTAGAGCGGGCACCTCTTGGTAGAGGGGCCCGTCGCACCGGTTAGGCCCCCACCGGGGCGACCACGCCATCGGGGTCCTCCAGAAAGCTGTCCACCGTCTCGGCGAGGATGCCCGGCACCCGCGGACCGGCCAGAGTGTGCTGCGTGGCGGGCACCACCAGCCTCAGCAGGTGCATGCCCACCAGGGACGACATCACGGCCGCTGATCGCTCGTCCACCCGGTCCGGTGAGATCCGCTTCGCGGCCGGAGCGACCACCTCGCGCGCGAACGAACCGAAGACCGTGTCGTCCAGTACGCCGCCGGTCAGGCACGCCGCTACCGCCGCCCGCGACATGGTGCCGTCAGGGATCAACCGAGCCGCGGCGTGCACGACATTGGCGCCGGCGTTCTGAGGGAGTTCGGCCTCGACCTGCTGGTAGCTGGTGGCCATGTCGAGCTCTGGATCGGTCGCGGCCCGGGCCAAGTCCCCCTTGGCGGGAAAGTAGTGCCGGATGGTGCCCGGGTCGACCCCGACCGCCCGGGCCACTTGTCGTACGGTCATGCTCGCGAGCCCATGCGTGGCCAGTTCCACGCGCGCGGCCTCGACGATGGAATCGCGAGTGGTCCGGGTGGGTCGCACCTCAGCTCCTTAATTCACTGTTCGATGAGTTTTACTGTCACCCTACTCCCCAAACCGGTCATTGTGGTCAGCCCTTGCAGGTCCGAATTCAGTATGCGTAGAATTCTCTCAACACACGCTGAATTCGAGGTGGCTCAGATGACAACATCAGCAACGCACGGAGCCGGCACCCGCGGGAATGACGGACCGGCACCCAGGGACACCGATGCCCATGACCAGCCGGTCGCCGAGGTGAAGGGCCGCTGGTTCGTCCTCGTCATCGCCCTCACCGCGGTGTTCATGCAGCTGCTCGACACCACCATCACGACGGTCGCCGTGCCCTCGATGCAGACCAAGCTCGGAGCCTCGTCCGCCGAGATCCAGCTGGTGCTCGCGGGATATTCGCTGGCCTTCGCCTGTGCACTGATCACCGGTGGCCGCCTCGGTGACATCTACGGCCGCCGCAAGCTGTTTCTCATCGGCATGGCGGGCTTCACGATCGTGTCCGCGATCTGCGGGGCGGCGCCGAACCCCACCACGCTGGTCGTCGCCAGGCTGGTGCAGGGCGCGTTCTCGGCACTGATGTTCCCGCAGGTACTTTCCATCGTCCAGGTGATCTTCCCGAAGGCGCAGCGGACGAAGGCACTCGCCATCTACGGCGCCACCATCGGCCTGGCTACCATTCTGGGTCCCGTCACCGGTGGGTTCCTGATCGATCTGAACATCGCGCACTCCGACTGGCGGTCGATCTTCTACATCAACGTGCCGATCGGCCTGCTCGCACTCGGCTTCGGCATGCTGCGGATTCCGGAGTCCAAGGTGCGCGGTGCCGCCCGGCTTGACCTGCCGGGCGCGCTGCTCGTCACCGCGGGCCTGTTCCTGCTGGTGTTCCCCCTCGTCGTCGGTCGTGACCAGGGCTGGCCGCTATGGTCCTTCGTCATGATGGGGGTCGGCGTGCTGGTGCTCGTGACCTTCCTCAGGTACGAGCAGCACCTCAGCGCCACCCAGGCGAGCCCGCTGGTCAACACGGCTCTCTTCCGGCAACGCCCCTTCACGCTCGGGCTGATCGCCTGCATCGTGTTCTTCACCGGCATCCCGTCCTTCTTCTACGTCCTGCTGCTGACGCTGCAGGCGGGCTTCACCTTCAGCGCCGTGTCGGCGGGCGCCGTCACGCTGGGCTTCGCGCTTGCCGTCGCCATCGGCTCAGGGCGCTCCGCCGAGGTCGCGAAGCGGCTGGGGGTGCGGGTGCTGGCCGTGGGCTGTGCCCTGCTGGTCATCGGACAACTCGGCGTCATCGGCACCCTGACCTGGATGGGCACGGACCTGCACGGGTGGTACCTGATTCCCAGCCTGTTCGTCGCCGGCGCCGGCGCCGGGCTCTTCCTCGCCCCGGTGACCAACGTGATCCTCGCCGGCGTCCGGACCGACGACGCGGGCTCAGCGTCGGGCCTGCTCGCGACAGCGCAGCAGATCGGCGCCGCGGTCGGGATCGCCGTGGTGGGCGTGCTGTTCTTCGGATTCCTCGGCGCGAACTCCACTGCCGCTTCGAACTCCATCCACGACAGCTTGCGCGCTGACCTGACTGCAGCGGGGGTTCCGGCGCAGGCGCAGCAGGGGATCGTCACCAGCTTCGACCGGTGCTTCTCCGACCGGACGCACGCCAAGGACCTGTCCGCAACGCCGGCAAGTTGCCGAGCCGCCCAGTCGGCTGTCGCCTCGACATCGCTTCCGCCCGCCATTTCGCAGAAGATCATGCACGCGACCACCGAGGTAGCGCTGCCCCAGGCGCGCAAGGCCGACTTCAGCTCCACGTTGCGTGACACGCTGTGGTGGCACGTTGGCGCGTTCCTGCTCACACTGCTGCTCGTCGTCCGGCTGCCGAGGGTGAAGCTGCCCCGGGACGGGCCGATGGTCTCGGCCGGCTAGTCCGCCGCTCGGCAAGGGCGATCCCGTTCGCCCTTGCCGAATCAGTAAGAAGTCGCAGGCTCTTTTCCCCCGGGAGAGCCTGCGACTTCTTTGCTATGCCCGCGTGACGTTGGCTTGCCGGCTGATCGGCCGTTCCGGCGCTGACTGCACCATGTCAGCCATTGACGAATTCCCCGTCAAGGCATAAGTTCAACAAAAGATGAAGTCAACGATCGGTGAACTAGCTCGTGAGGGCTCGCGCGGAGCGCCTGCCCCGTACCCACCGTCCTATCGTGCGAGGAGCAGCTGGCCATGGCTTTCGGTATCACCGGCGAACAGCGAGCTACGGCGAAGAGCCTCGAGCACCGGGTCAGCGAAGCGTTTCCTCCGGTCGTGGACGCCACCGACCGGGACAACTGGCTGCTGGCCGGCGAACTCGGCCTGCTGGGCCTGTGCCTGCCGACCGGGTACGGCGGTGGCGGCCTGGGCGCCTTCGAGACGGCGCTCGCGCTGGAAGCCTTCGGAGCCGGTTGCCCGGACACCGGATTTGCCTTCGCGGCGTGCGCGCACCTGCTCGCCTGCGCCCTGCCGGTAGCGGAGTACGGCACGGACGCGCTCAAGGACGAGTACCTGGCGGACCTGTGCTCGGGCCGCGTGATAGCCGCGAACGCGATGACCGAGGACGGCGCCGGCTCCGACGTCAGCGCCCTCGACGCCCGCGCGAAGGCGACCGATGACGGGTTCCTGCTCAGCGGCGCCAAGAGCTTCGCCAGCAACGCCCCGGTCGCGGACCTGCTCGTGACCTACGCGGTCACCGACGAGCACGCCGGATACCTCGGTGTGAGCGCGTTCGCCGTACCCACCACGCTGCCCGGCGTCGCGCGCAGCAAGCCCTTCACCAAGCTCGGCCTGAGCAGTTGCGCCGCGGGCAGCGTCGACTTCGCCGCCGTTGCGTTATCCGGTAGGCACACCCTGGGTACGCCCGGCCAGGGAGCGGCAATCTTCCAGCACTCGATGCTGTGGGAGCGCGGCTGCCTCTTCGCCATCTACCTGGGCATGATGCGCAGGCAACTCGAGGCCACCGTCCGCCAGGTGCGCTCGCGCAAGCAGTTCGGCCAGCGCATCTCGGAGTTCCAAGCCGTATCGCACCGGGTGGTCGACATGGTGCAGCGACTGGACAGCGCGCGGTTGATGCTCTACCGCGCCTGCTCGTTGATCGACTCGAGCGAGCCCGCCGCGCATGCCGTCGCGCAATCCAAGCTGGCCGTCTCCGAGGCCGCCGTGGCCAACAGCATCGACGCCATCCAGCTGTTCGGTGGTCGTGGGTACCTCGCTGAGACCGGCGTCGAGCAACACCTGCGGGACAGCGTCGGATCGACCTTGTTCTCAGGCACCTCAGAAATCCAGCGTGAACTGATCGCACAAGGAGTAGGCCTGTGAGACTGCACAAGTATGTTGTCGAATCGGCACGCCGGCGCCCTGACGCGCTCGCTGTCGAGTCGAACGAAGAGTTGCTGAGCTACGCCGCCCTGGACCGGCGCGCCAACGCCGTCGCGGCCCGGCTGATCCAGGCCGGCATCATCCCCGGCGACCGGGTCGTGCTCTACGCGGACAAGTCGGTCGACACGGTCGTCGCCATGCAGGCGGTGCTGCGAACCGGCGCGGCCTACGTCCCCATCGACTCCGGAACTCCGGCGCGCCGAGCGGGCACCATCATGGCCGACTGCGCGCCGCACTTCGTCCTCACCGAGACCCGACTGGCCGAGGACATCGCCGAGGCCGCCGATGCGGCCGATGCGGCCGTTCTGCCGCTTGCCGTCGACAGCGACCACTCCGGTGGTGAACCGGTGGATCACGCCAGCCGATCAGATGATCTTGCTTATATTCTTTATACATCTGGCTCGACCGGTATCCCCAAGGGCGTCTGCGTCAGCCACCGCAACGCGATGAGCTTCATCGATTGGGCAGTCACCGAACTCGCCGCCACCTCGGAGGACCGCTTCTCCAATCACGCTCCGTTCGGCTTCGACCTGTCGGTGCTGGATCTGTACGGCGCGTTCGCGGTCGGCGCTTCCGTACACCTGGTCCCCAAGGTGCTCGCGTACGCCCCGACCGAGCTCGCCGATTACCTGCGGGACAAGGACATCACGGTCTGGTACTCCGTCCCGTCCGCCCTCATCCTGATGATGACCGACGGCGGCCTGCTCGCGGAGCCGTCACCGGTCCGATTGCGCGCGGTCCTCTTCGCCGGCGAGCCGTTCCCCATCACCTTCGTCCGCCAGCTCGCCACGTGGACGTCGGCACGACTGTTGAACCTGTACGGGCCTACCGAAACCAATGTCTGCACCTTTCACGAGGTCCGGCCGGCCGATCTTCAGCGCGACCGTCCGGTACCGATCGGGCGCGCCTGCAGCGGGGACCAGATCGAACTGCTGGACGTCGAGGGCCACCCGTGCCCGCCCGGCATCGAGGGTGAGGTCGTGGTGACCGGGCCGACCGTCATGCTCGGCTACTGGGGAAAGGGCGCCGCGCCGCCTAGCTACCGCACCGGGGATCGGGCCGTCCTGCGCCCGGACGGTGTGCTGGACTACGTGGGCCGCCGCGATGCCATGGTCAAGGTGCGCGGCCACCGAATCGAGTTGGGTGACGTGGAATCGGCCTTGGACGCCCATCCCGCCATCGAGCGCTCGGTGGTTCTGATGACCGGCGAGGGCATGGCCGCCTCGCTGGTGGCCTTCGTGGTGCCGACGGGCGACAGGCCGCCGGGCCTGGTGACGGTCAAGGCTCATCTGGCCGCGCTGCTGCCGACCTCGATGAACATCGACGTGCTGCACCGGGTCTCGGAATTACCCCGGTCGGCAAACGGCAAGATCGAACGACACGTGCTGGTCCAGCTGCACGAGGACCAGCTGCGAGCGCGCCAGGTCGCGGCCCGGGCGCGTGCCGATGCCGAGGCCCATGCGATCGATACGCCATCAGTTTCCGAGCGGACACCCGCCGTGGCGGATGCCGGCACCGGACACGGCGCATGAGCACCGGCCTCGAGGTAGACACCAGTGAGACCGACGCGGGAGCCCTTCCGGAGACGCTGCGCGCCGTCTTTCGTACCGAAGTGCCTGGCGCGGACTGCCGCGTCGACGGCGCGGCCTTCCGCGAGGTGATGGCCAGCCTGCCGACGGCGGTCTCGGTCGTCACGGCGATGGACGAGAACGGCGCGCCTCGCGGGCTGACCTGCAGCGCGGTGTGCAGCGTGTCCGCGGACCCACCGCAGATCTTGGTATGCATCAACCAGCGCAACGGCAGCCTGGCCGCGATCCGGCACAGTGGCGCCTTCGTGGTCAACGTCCTCGGCTCCGCCGCCGCCCAGCTGTCGGACCAGTTCGCCTCGCCGCTGGCCGAGAAGTTCGCCGATGTGAGCTGGCGACCGGCGCCGAGTTCCGGCCTTCCGGTGCTCGACGGGTCGGCGCACGCCTTCATCGACTGCGAGCTGACGGCCGACATCTCCTCCGGCAGCCACGCCATTCTCGTCGGCTCCGTGCAGGCCTGCGGCACCGACTTCGACGCCATGCATCCGCTGCTGTATTGGCGGCGCTCGTACGGAACCTGGCTAGAACATCAATCTTGAGCTCGATTGCCCTTTCCCTGTATCCAACTGCATAACCCCGAAGGAGAATCACGTGACCGACTTGGTGAACGACCAGGTGTCAGAGCGCATCGAAGGCTTCGTGCGCAGTCGCTTCCTCGATGAGAGCGAGGACCAGACCCTGACGCCGACGAGCCCGCTGCTGGAGTGGGGAATCCTGACCTCGATGAACACCGCCATCCTGCTCACCTACATTCGCGAGCAGTTCGAGGTTGCGGTACCACCGATGTCCATCACCGCCGGAAACTTCCGGAACCTCGAAAGCATCTCCTCGATGGTGCGCGGTCTGCTTCCCGCCGCTCACCCGGCCTGATTCGCCCATCCCCCGAAGACCCGGAGTATTACCATGACTGAACTCGAGTACGACTACGACATCGGCATCATCGGTGGCGGTCCGGCCGGTTCCACTGCCGCGTCCTATCTTCGCAAGGCCGGCCTGTCGGTCGCAGTCTTCGAGAGCGAGCAGTTTCCCCGTGAGCACGTCGGCGAGTCCCTCGTCCCGGCGACCACGCCGGTGCTCATCGAGACCGGCGCGATGCCCAAGGTGGACGCGGCCGGCTTTCCCAAGAAGTACGGCGCGGCGTGGACCTCGGCGGAGAGTCGCAACATCTCACACAACGGCTTCCAGAACCTGACGCACGACTTCCGAGCGGCCGAGGTGCTGTTCAGCGAACGCGATCAGGCTGGAGTGGAAAGGGATTACACCTTCCACGTGGACCGCGGCCGGTTCGACGAGATCCTGCTCGACCATGCCGAAAGCCTGGGCGCCGAGGTCTTTCAGCAGACGCGCGTCCTCGGTGTCGACTTCGACCACCCGAACAGCGCACTGCTGCACACCCGGACGGCCGAGGGATCGCGCGACGTCCGGACCCGGATGGTCATCGACGCCTCCGGCCGCTCGACCGTGCTCGGCAAGCAGCTGAAGTTCAAGGTTCCGGACCCCATCTTCAACCAGTACGCCGTGCACACCTGGTTCCAGGGCCTGGACCGGAGAGCCCTTGCGGTACAGGAGGGGCAGACCGATTACATCTTCATCCACTTCCTGCCGCTGTCCGACACCTGGGTCTGGCAGATCCCGATCACGGACGACATCACCAGCATCGGCGTCGTGACGCAGAAGAGCCGCTTCATCGACTGGAAGGACGACCGCGAGGGCTTCTTCTGGGACTGCATGGCAAGCCGGCCGGACCTGCTCGACGCGCTCAAGAACTCCGAGCGGGTGAAGCCGTTCAAGACGGAGGGTGACTACAGCTACGCCATGAACCAGGTCGCCGGGGACTCGTTCGTCCTCATCGGTGATGCGGCACGGTTCGTCGACCCGATCTTCTCCAGCGGTGTCAGCGTGGCCATGAACAGCGCCCGTCTGGCCTGCCGCGACATCGTGGCGGCCTTCGAGACCAAGGACTTCAGCCACTCACAGTTCACCCGGTTCGAGTCGACGCTGCGCCGTGGCGTCAACTCGTGGTACGAGTTCATCTCGATCTACTACCGCCTGAACGTGTTGTTCACAGCCTTCGTACAGGATCCGCGGTACCGCCTCGACGTGCTGAAGATGTTGCAGGGTGACGTCTATGACGACGAGGAGCCGGTGGCACTGGTGGCTATGCGCGAGATCGTCACGGCGGTCGAGAACGACCCGGAACACCTCTGGCATCGCTACCTCGGGGACCTTCGCGCGCCTTCGGCGGCAGCATCCTTCTAGCCCTCAGGTTTGTGTTGTATATTCATCGACCGAGGAGATGCGGTGGGGGAGGCTTGTGACCCATGCCTGAGCCAGGAAACGATCAGACGTCTCTCGAGACGACGCCCGCTCACCGAAGTCGACGGAAGGTTCTCACCATGGTCACGCCCGCTGGATCGGCTGCCGCTCGCGCGCAGCGCTCGAACCGCACGGGGCGCCGGCCCGGTGGGAGTGGCACTCGGACGGACATCCTGGACGCCGCTCGCAAGCTGTTCGCCGAACGGGGCTACGCGGGTGCCACGATCCGGGCCATCGCGCAGGAGGCAGGGGTGGACGGCGCGCTCATCCACCACTTCTTCGCCTCCAAAGAGGGTGTCTTCGCCGCTGCCATCGAAGACACCTTCGCGCCCGCCGAGATGCTGCCGCCGGTGCTCGACGCGGGGGTGGAGGGCATGGGTGAACGCCTGGTGCGCACCTTCCTCAAGAAGTGGGAGGAGCCCACGACCGATCAGCAGCTCCTCGCTGTGCTGCGCTCCGCCGTCTCGAACGAGGAGGCCGCCGAGCTGCTGCGCAACTTTCTCACCCAGGAATTGCTCGGCCGAATCGTCAAGTCGCTGAACACCGATGATTCCGAGTTGCGCGCGACACTGATCGGTGCCCAGCTGGTCGGCGTCGCCTTCCTGCGCTACGTCCTCGCCTACGGACCCATCGCTCACGTCGGGACCGAAGCGCTGGTGACGATGCTCGGCCCGACGATCCAGCGCTACCTCACCGAGCCCCTGAACACCGGTGGCAGCGTGGCCAAGAAGGCGCCCGCCAAGGCACGGACGGCGGCTCGTCCCACGAAGAAGGCGCCCCCGAAGTAGCCGCATCCGGCAACTTCTGGCCCTGCCGTCCCCCTGTCCCCCTGAGGATCGAGCGGGACGGCAGGGCTTTCTTATGCCCGGACGCGGCTTGCCAGGAACCGGTTCATGCCTATGCACAAGGCAATATGCCTCGACGGAGGGTTGACAGAAAAGTCAACTGCCGTAGAGTTCATCAAGTGAGGAAGTCATGACTCGATGAAGTCATCGGATCATGAACTCGGCGTTTGGTCGAGTAGCTCCAGCCGGGTCGGCGGAGCCCACCACAGCCGCGAAGGGTCCGCCATGCCGCACGAGCCAGGAATGAGCTCCGCCCCCTCCATGCCCGTCGGCGAGCCGATCGCTGTCGTCAGCATCGGCTGCCGACTGCCCGGCGGAATCCGGGATCTGGCCGGATTGTCGCGGGTGCTGCGCGCCGCCGAGCCTGTCCTGCAGCCGGTGCCCGAGGACCGTTGGGGTGCGGACTTCCATGACCCCACGATGCAGCGCAGCGGCACCACCCGCTGCCACGTCGGATCGTTCCTTTCCGACATCCAACGCTTCGACGCCGACTTCTTCGGCATCTCCCCGCGCGAGGCCCGCGAGATGGACCCCCAGCAACGAATCCTGCTCGAGGTGGCCTGGGAGACGCTGACGGCCGGCGGCCAGAGCCGCTCCGACTGGGCCGGAACCCGCACCGGAATCTTCACCGGTGTCCTCGCCAGTGACTACCTGGTGCTGCACAGCAAGACCCGTGGCACCCAGGGCATCGACCCTTTCTATGCCACCGGCAAGGAGTTCAGCTTCGGGGCCGGCCGGATCGCCTACAGCTTCGATCTGCAGGGCCCGGTTCTGACCGTCACCACGGCGTGCTCGTCCTCGCTGCTCGCGGTGCACCTTGCGTGCCAGAGCCTGCGAGCCGGCGAGTGCGATGCCGCGCTGGCCGGCGGCGTCAACATCCTGCTCGCCCCCGACCTGACGGTGTTCATGTCACGCGTCGGAGCGGTGTCGCCCACCGGCCGGTCGGTCCCCTTCAGTGCCGAGGCCGACGGCGTGGTACGTGGCGAGGGCTGCGGTCTGGTGCTGCTCAAGCGCCTCGCTGACGCCCAGCGCGACGGCGACGAGATCCTCGCGGTGATCAACGGCAGCGCGACGAACCATGACGGACACAGCGCGGGCCTGACCGTGCCCAGCGCGCCGGCCCAAGCCCGGCTGATCGAGCAGGCCCTGAGCTCCGCGGGCGTTACCGCAGACGAGATCGGCTATATCGAGGCGCACGCGACCGGTACGCCACTGGGCGACCCGATCGAGTTGGCGGCCCTGGGCCAGGTATTCGAACGCTCGCGGGACGCGAAGCCGTTGCTGGTCGGCTCACACAAGGCGATCTTCGGCCACCTGGACTCCGCGGCCGGTATCGTCGGCCTGCTCAAGGCGATCACCGTGGTCCGTGACGGGGTCGTTCCGTCGCAGCCGGCGATGGACGCCCTGACCCCCGGATTCGACTGGTCCTGCTACTACGCCCTGGAGATTCCTGACCGGAACACCGACTTTCCCGGTTCGAGTAGTGACTCCGGCGCTACTGATCCGGGCAGTCCTCTGGTTCGCAGGGCCGGGGTGAGCGCGTTCGGGCTGAGCGGCACGAACGTCCACGTGGTATTGAGCGAACCGCCCGTTCGCGCGCCTGCTGTACCCGCGCGGGACGTCACCTTCGTCTTCACCGGCGAGCAGGCCCTACGACCCGGCATGGCACTGGCCCGCTACGACGCGGACCCGGCTTTCCACGCCGCGCTGGACCGTTGCGACAGCGCCATCTCCGAGTTCGCCGGCTGGTCGGTGCTGCGGCTGCTGCGGTCCGGTTCCACCGAGCAGCTGACCGACCCCCAGTACGCCCAGCCCGGCCTCTTCGCCGTGCAGGTGGCCCTCGCCGAGGCTGTGAACGCCGCAGGGATGCCTCCCACGCTGGCGCTGGGCTCGGGAGTGGGCGAGGTCGCAGCGGCGGCCGTCACGGGCACCCTGGACCTGGCCACGGCAGCTCGAGTCGCCGTCCTCCGCGGAAAGGCGCTGGCGGGCATTCCGGCCCGGGCCCGGATCTCTGTTCAGGCACCTGCCCGGCTCGTCCAGAAGCTGCTCGCCCTGCACGCCCCGGGGCTGGCCACCGCCGCCATGTCGGGACCGGACCGTACGGAGCTCACCGGCCCGGCCGAGACGATCGCCGCCGTGTGCGCCGAACTCCGCGATAACTCGGAATGCGACGTCAGTGTGCTGCCTGCGGTGCACAGCTATCCCGGTCCGGACAGCTGCGCCACGGCCGCCGAACTGGCTGCCGAGCTCGGCGATATCGAGCCCACCGCACCGCTGTTTCCCTTCGCCTCCACGGTGACTCCGGGGCGCGAACCGGCGGCTGACGCCGACTACTGGGCGGCGAACCTGGCTTCGCCGGTCCAGCTCTGGACCGCCCTGCAGCCCCACCTCGGCAACGGCGACCAGATCCTTGTCGAGCTCGGGCCGCCCTCGGGGCTGCGTGATGCCCTGGCGACCGCCGGTTGCCAGGCGACCGTGTACGACGACCTGCTGTCGCAGAGTTCAGACGCTGATGACCTCGCCACCGTTCTTGCCGAGCGTGCCGTTGCCCGTGGGAGTACGCGCCCGCTGGTTCGTGCCGGGGTGAAGCGGTGGGGCGGGGACGCGCACTGGCTGGTCGGGGTGCGGCCGGGGGAGCAGGGCCGCAACGCTCCGGCGGCGACAGCCGCCTCCGTGGAGACCGACGTTGCTGTGCCTGCCGACGTTGGTATGGCCGTGGAAGTGACGGCGCCCGCGCCGGTCGCAAGCTCTGACGACGTGCTCGACCGGATCTGCGGGGTGGTTCGCGAGGTCCTCGGCCTGGCCGACGGCAAGCAGGTTCCCGTCCGTCGTCCCCTGCTCGAACAGGGCCTCACCTCGATCACCGCAGTAGAACTGGCCAACCAGCTGGCGGAGGAATTCGGCACCGAGCCGGATCCCACCCTGGTGTACCTGTGCCCGCGCGTGGTCGACCTCGCCGACAACTTCGCGGGCGAGGCCGCGCCCGATCCCACGACTGCTGAGGCAACAGCTCCCGAGCCGACCCCTTCGCCCACTGCCGCACCGATCCAGCGCACGCCAGCACCGGTCCAGCCGGCGGTGCCCAAGCCCGCCGAGCTCGCTCCCGCGGTGTCAACCGATGCGATCGCCATCGTCGGCATGGCGTGCCGCCTTCCCGGGGCCACCACCATCGACGAGTTCTGGCAGCTCATCCGCGACGGAAGGATCGAGGTCCGCGACCTTCCCGAGCACCGACGGGACCGCGACGGCTGGGCAGGATTGCCCGACAGCGTTCCCACTCGCGGCGGTTACCTCGATGGCATCGAGGGATTCGACGCCCAGTTCTTCAAAATCTCGCCCATGGAAGCGGCTCGGATCGACCCTCAGCAGCGACTGTTCCTCGAGGTCGCCTGGGATGCTATCGCCGACGCCGGCATTCCCGTCGGCAGCGCGCTGGCGTCGCGCACCGGGGTCTACGTCGGAATGAACACCACGGACTACCAGCAACGACTGACCCGTCAGGCCCGCGACGTGGACGTGTACTTCGGCACCGGCAACTGCTTCGCCGGCACCCCGGGACGGCTGGCCTACGCCCTGAACCTCGGCGGTCCCGCTCTCACGGTCGACACCGCCTGCTCGTCCTCGCTCACGGCCGTTCACCTGGCGCGCCAGGCCCTGCTGTCCGGTGACTGCGAAGCTGCCGTCGTCGGCGGGGTGAACGTGATCAGCGGGCCCACCGTGTCGGTCTCGATGGCACACGGCGGCGCCCTTGCCGGCGACGGGCGGTGCAAGACCTTCTCCGAATCCGCGGACGGCTACGGCCGCGGTGAGGGTGCCGGGGTGGTCGTGCTGAAGCGGCTGGACCGGGCGCTCGCCGACGGCGACCGGATCTATGCCACCGTGCGCGGCAGCGCCATCAACTCCGACGGTGCCAGCGGCGGCTTCACCGTTCCGAACGCCGCCGCGCAGACCGCGGTCGTCACCGCGGCGCTTCGCTCGGCCGGTGTGTCCGCTCCCGAGATCGGCTATGTCGAGACGCACGGAACCGGAACGCCGCTGGGCGACCCGATCGAACTCCAGGCCCTCAGCTGGTCCCTCACGCCGGACCGCGAGAACGCACCTTACGTCGGCTCGGTGAAATCCCAGGTCGGTCACCTCGAAGCCGCCGCGGGCATCACCGGCCTGATCAAAGCCGTCCTCGCCGTTCAGTACGACCGGATTCCGCCGCACGTACTGGACGGGGCGCCGACCTCCCGCGTCGACTGGTCCCGGCTCGGCCTGCGGCTGGCCGACCAGGCGACCGCATGGCCCAGCCGTTCGACGCGGCTGGCCGGCGTCAGCGCCTTCGGCTTCACCGGTAGCAATGCCCACGTCGTCATCGGCGAGGCACCCGCCGCGGCCGCGAATCCCCCGAGCCCCGCACCGATCGCCGCGGTGCTGCCCCTCGTCCTGCCCCTCGTCCTGTCCGCGGACACCCTGCCGGCGCTGCGCCAGCTCGCGGGCAGCCTGGCCGCGACTCTGCGACACGGCGCGGCGCTGACCAATGTCGCCATCACCCTGGCCAGACACCGGAGCACCCTGCGGATGCGCGCGGTAGTGCTGGCGAGCACCGCCGACGACGCGGCGGCCAACCTCACCGCGCTCGCCGAGGACGGCTCGAACCCGGCGGTGATCCTGGGCGCCCGCGCCGTTACCGAGCCGAGCCCGGTGTCCTTGCGGTTCGGCGCGGGGGCCTATCTCGGTCCTGACTGGTCGATGCTTCCTGCCGCGCTGCGCGATGCCGCCAACACGGCCGTGCTCGAGCTGGACAGCCTGATCCCGATGCTGCTCACCGAGACGTCGACGACGCAGCGCCAACGCCTGTCCAGCCTCAGGGCACAGGTCGGGTGGTCCGCGGTCTGGCAGGACCTCGGGTTGCGAAGCACCCACATCAGCGGCGAGGGCGTCGGCGCGCACGCCGCGGCATGGCTACGCGGGGACATCACACTGGCCGCCGCCGTCGAGCGTGCCAGCTATGCCACTCCCGCCGAGGACGCTCAGGCCGCGCTCAGCGGGCCGGCGCCCACGGTCGAGGAGGCAGCCGCCGACGTCACCGTGCAGGTCGTCCCGGGTGGCGTTTCCACGGTCGCCGTCGAGGCATTCGTGCACGCCCAGCTGTACGTGGCCGGCTACGACGTGAACTGGTATGCCCTCATCCCGGCGATCGGATCGCCGATCGGGCTGCCGGGTTACCCCTGGCAGCGGCGCGACTTCTGGTTCACCCCGGCCACCGTGGCCCCCGTGCTGGCAGGCTCCGTTGAGACAACAGCGGAGCCGGCCGTACAGCTGGACGCCATGCCCGAGGCGACCGCACCGAGCGGCCTGCTCTTCAGCCATGAGTGGCTCCCCCGCTCAGCTGGATCGCTGCCAGCGGCGTCTGACACCGCTGAGAACTGGCTGGTCCTTGCCGAGAACCACACCGGCTTGGCGAGCGCCCTGCGCGAGCGCCTGCAAGACGCGGGTCAGCACTGCCGGCTGTCCCCGATTCCGGATGGCGAGACGGAGGAGTGGACCGCCGCGCTGTCACGGGCCGCCGCGGACGGCCCACTCGCCGGCGTGGTCCTCGCCGTCAGCGGCCGGGACGACGCGGCGCCGGCCACCATGCGCTTCGGCCAGGCGCTGCAACGCTATCCGGGCTCGATCGGGCGGGGATACCTGGTGACGAGCGGGGCGCACGGCATCTCCACCACCGACCGGATCGAGCCGGAGCAGGCGGCGGCGTGGGCGGTCGGCACCGTGCTGGCGACCGAACTCGCCCGTCGCTGGGGCGCCATGATCGACCTGAGCGCAGTGGATGAATCGCCCGTGCCGGATCCGACGGGGGGCACTGTCGACGCGCTCGCCGCGGCCTTGCTGGCGGACCAGTGTGATGACCAGCTGAAGCTCACCGGTGCCGAGCGGTACACCCGCCGGATCACCCGCCGGGTGGCCGGAACCGTCGGGCGCCGGGACCACATCACCAAGGGTCAGTCGTACGCCGTCTGTGCCCCGGACACCGAGACGCTGGAGCCGGTGCTGCGCTGGCTGGGCGGCCAGGGTGCCGCCGACGCCCTCGTCCACCTCACCGATTCCGAGGCCGCCACGCCGCCCGACCCGGGGCTGTCCACGGCGCTTCACCATGTCTGCGACAGCACCGAATGGCTCGACTCCATCTCAGAACTCGCGGCGTCACAGCGCCTGGCCGGTGTCGTCTACTGCACCGTGCAACGCGATCCGGTGACCGTCCGCGAGAGCGACGCCGCGGGTTTTGCCGAGGCGACCAGGGTGGAGGAGTTGCTCACCCGGATCCCGGCCGCCATGGGCGACGCCGGCCGCCTGCTGGTGATGACCGACGGCGCGGGCGAGTGGGGAGCCGTCGGCGCCGCGGCTGCCGGCGCACAGGTCGCCCGCACCAGGGCCGTGCTGCGGAATGCCGGGATCGACGGGCGCCTGCGCGTCGTCGGCCTGCTGCCCCGCGAGCACTCGGGCACCCGCGCTGACGCCGCTGCCCTGCTGCGTGCGGACAGCGGCATCGGCGAGCTCAGCATCGAGCAGGTTGTCGAGGTTCTCGAGCGCACCGACGCCAACCCCGCGCCGGCCGGAGTGCTCACCGCGGGCGTCCTGGACCTCGACCGCTATGTCAGCGTCTGCCAGCGGCTGGCACCGCGACACCTGCTCGACGAGCTTGCCGGTTCGACCGGCCCGTACGAGGCGCAGAATCCGCTTGCCGCCGAACTGCGTGCCCTCTCATCCACCCGCCGTGGCGAACGGGTCCTCGACCTGGTGCTGACGGCGACCGGAGCGGTCCTCGGCCTGCCGCCCCGCGAGATCGATCCCGAGATCGGCTTCTTCGACCTGGGAATGGACTCCATCATCGCGGTCGCTCTGAAGACCCGGCTGGAAGCCGATACGCACACCGAGCTACCGGCCACGCTGACCTTCGAGCTGCCGACACCACGCAAGCTCGCCCGCCATCTCGCCGAGCTGCTGGGCGGCTCCAGCGCCGAGGGCACCGGCGAGCTGGTGAGCGGACACGGCGCCCGACACGTCGATGCCGGCACAGCATTGCACACCGCATCCGCTGGTGCGCTCGACTACGACGACCCTGCCGCTGCCGAACCCGCCGACGATGAGCTGCTCCGGCTGCTCTCCGAAGCCACCGCCTCGGCCCGCGATCTGCTTCAGGAGGCTTCGCAATGGTGATGATGGACGACCGTCCGGCCGATCTCGGACGCGGCCAGCTGCTCGACGCGCTGCGTACGATCAACCAGCTGCAGGAACAGCTTCGGGCCGCCCGCGACCCGAAGCCCCGTACCGCTGAGCCGATCGCGATCGTCGGGCGCGCGCTACGGATGCCTGGTGGCGCAAGCACTCCCGATGGCTGGTGGCCGCTGCTACGCGATGCCGTGGACGCCACGGGTGAGTTCCCTCCCGACCGGGGGGACGCGGCCGACTACCACCATCCCGATCCGGATCATCCGGGTACCGCCCACGTGATCCGCGGCGGTTTCCTGGACAAGATCGACGGCTTCGATCCCGCGGTCTTCGGCATCTCGCCACGTGAGGCGACCGGCATGGACCCGCAGCAGCGGATGGCGCTCGAGCTGTGCTGGGAGGCGCTAGAGGACGCGGCCATCGCGCCGGACTCGTTGACCGACAGCGACACCGGGGTATTCATCGGAGTGAGCACCACCGACTACGTCCGGATGCGCCAGCGGCTCGGCGACATGCGCGACATCGACGCCTACCAGCTGATCGGTGAGCCGAGCTTCATCGCCGGCCGGATCTCGTACACCCTCGGCCTGCAGGGGCCGAGCTGCGTCGTCGACACCGCGTGCTCGTCCTCGCTGGTCGCGCTGCACCAGGGCGTCCGTTCGCTTCGGCTCGGGGAGACGAACCTCGCGCTGGTCGGCGGCATCAACCTGCTGCTCGATCCGTACGGCTTCGTGCTGATGAGCAAGTTCCGGGCGCTGTCCCCGGACGGGCGCTGCAAGACGTTTGACGATTCGGCCGATGGCTACGCCCGCGGTGAGGGTGGTGGGATCTTCGCGCTGCAGCGGCTGAGCGACGCCGTTGCCCAACGGCGCGTCATCCATGGGGTGATCGCGGGCACGGCGGTGAACCACGATGGCCGCAGCAGCGGCATGACCGTCCCGAATCCCGAGTCACAGCAGAAGCTGATGCGCAGCGCGCTGGTCGACGCGGGCCTGTCCGCACATGACATCGACTACGTCGAGGCACACGGAACCGGCACCGCGCTCGGTGACCCGATCGAGTTGCGCTCGATTCACGCCGTCTACGGCGCCGGCCGGCCGACGCACGCGCCGGTAGTGGTGGGATCGGTCAAGAGCAACATCGGCCACCTCGAACCAGCCGCGGGCGCGGCCGGGTTGGCGAAGGTGCTGCTGGCCCTGGACCATCAGCAGATTCCGCCGAACCTGCACCTGCACTCGGTAAACTCCAAGGTGGACTGGGACCGCCTGGCGGTTACCGTGCCCACCTCGACCCGGGACTGGGCGCCCACCGAGCGGCCGCGGATCGCTGCCATCAGCAGCTTCGGCGCCAGCGGCACCAACGCGCACACCATCATCACCGAGGCGCCAGCGCGGGCCGAGCGAGCATCGATACCCGAGCGTCCCGAGGCGATGCTGCTGTCCGCACGCACACCCACCGCCCTGAGAGTGCTCGCCGAACGCTACGTCGAAGCGCTCACCATCGAGCCCGGCGCTTCGGTCGCCGACCTCTGCTGGACGACCCAGACCGGACGCGCCCGTATGCAACACGGGATGTCCGTCACTGGAGCGACGTGGGCGGAGTTGCGTGCCGGCTTGCGCGGATACCTGGACGCGACGGGAACCCCAGGCGTGCACGTCACCGATCGAGGCGCCCACCACCAGCTGCGCACGGCGTGGATGTTCACCGGCCAAGGCTCGCAATATCCAGGAATGGCAAGCGATTTGCTGGTGATCCCGGCCTTCGCTGATGCTGCCCGGGAGTGCGTCCGGCTCTTCGACCAGTACCTGGAGTTGCCGCTGGCGGATGTGCTGTGGGGCGCTGAGGGCAGTCACCTGAACGACACTGCCTACACGCAACCGGCATTGTTCACCGTCGAGTACGCCATGGCGAAGTACCTGCAGGCTGCCGGCATAACGCCATCCGCGCTGATCGGCCACTCGATCGGTGAGATCGCCGCAGCCACCATCGCGGGTGTGCTCACTCTGCCCGACGCCACTCGGCTCGTCGCCGCGCGCGGCAGGCTGATGTCGGCGCTGCCGTCCGGTGGAGCCATGCTGGCAGTGTCCACCAGTGAAGCAGAACTGCTGGCGGTCCTCGGAACCCTGCCGTCCGACGTGGCGATCGCCGCGGTCAACAGCCCGTCCGACGTGGTGCTGTCCGGTGCCGCCCCGGCGATCTCGACGGTGGCGAAGAAGTTGACGGCCGCGAAGGTACGGGTCACTCCCCTCACCGTGTCGCACGCGTTTCACTCGCCGCTGCTGGACCCGATGATCGAGGCCTTCCGCGCCGAACTGGCGCAAGTTCAGATGTCGGCCCCTGAGCTTCCACTGATCTCCAGCGTCACCGGCCAGTGGTGGGACGAGCGCTGCGCCACTCCCGAGTACTGGATCGAACAGGCCCGCGGAACCGTCCGCTTCGCCGACGGCATGGCGACCCTGGCCGAGGACGGCACCGGCATCTTTCTCGAGGTCGGCCCGCATCCGGTGCTCACCGGGCTCGGCCAACGCTGCCTGCCGGCCGAGGCTCTGGACTCCCAACTCTGGGCCGCGCCGCTACGCCGCGGCGGCAATGACCGAGCCGAGTTGATGAGCACCCTGGCCCGGCTGCACCAGCGAGGGCTGCCGATCGACTGGCGCACCGCCCATGCCGACGCCGACGTTGCGCATACGACGCTGCCCACCTATCCCTGGGAACGCGAGCGGTACTGGTTCCGCGCCGGGAACTCGACCGTTGCGCACGGGCCCTCGACCGAGGGCCTCGGACAGCGCCTGACCTCGGCCACTCCGACGTGGCAGGACACCCTCGATGGCCCGGTGCCCAGCGAGGAGGTGCCGGCCTGGGTGGTGTCGCGTGCCGTGCGCGCCGTTCGTCAGACCGGAGACCTGGTCGGGAATCAGCTTGACCTGGGCACTTCGGTGCTCCATCGGCCACCGTCGGAGGATGCGTGCTATCCACAGCTGGTACAGACCTCGGTCGAGACCGACGGCGCCGCGCTGCGGGTCGTCCTGAGATGTGCCGCCGCGGAGCAGGCCGCGGCGGGAGCCTCGTGGACGGAGCTGGCAGAGGTCACCATCGGCGGCCCCGGCACCGCTACCGACGTCGAACACCTCGCCGACGCAAGCTTGTTCTCGATCACGGCGACCGACGCGACGGAGGCAATCCAGCAGGTACTAACCGCCTGCCAACCGGCGAATGCCCCGGCAAACACCGGCACCGTGTCCTTCGACGGCTTCGACTCATTCAGCGCGACGACGCTGACAGCCGTCACCTCGGTCGCGGTACGGCAGAACGACGAGTCCACGGACGCCTGGCTGCTGAACGCCGACGGGCGGGTCGTCGGTCGGCTCAGCGGCCTGCGCCCAGCGTCGGGAGCTCAGCACGCGCCCTGGTATCCGCAGGAGGAACTGGTGCTCGTACCCGCCTGGCAGCAGTTGGCTGACGATCCCGCGCCACTCGCCGCACCGGCCGGTCCGATGCTGCTGGTGGGAGGTCCGGACCTGCTCGCCGCGGCGCTCAGCGAAGGACTGTCTGGGGCCGGAGCGCGGGTACAACGGCTGACCACCGCCGAGCTCGACGCCTTGGTGGCGAGGAGATCCCCGCTGCCCGGCTGTGCAATCGTCCTGCTCGACGGCACTCTGCTGCCTACGGCCGACGCGGTGACCACCGCGGCGCTGCAGGACCACGGGCTGCCGATCGAACGGCGCGCGCTGGCCGTGACGCGCTGGTTGTCCGCGCATCCGGACGCGGCCGGCCGGCTGAGCCTGGTGACCCGTGGGGCGGTACGAACCAGTGACAAGCAGCTGATCACGGGGCCCGCCGGGGCGCCGCTCTGGGGGCTCGGCCGGGTTCTTGCCCTGGAGCACTACGCGAACTGGGGCGGCCTTCTCGACCTGGACCCCTCGCTCGACCTGGCCGATTGCAACCAGCTGGCCGGCGCTATCCCGACGCTGGTCACCGCACTGCTCAGCGGCCATGTCGACGATCAGCAGGCCCAGCGCGGTTCGCTCAGGCTGGGTGCCCGAGTGCGCCGCGACAGCATTCCGGCGGCACCCAAGAACCGGCCGCTGCTCACCGCGCCCGGCACCGTGCTGATCACCGGCGGCCTGGGCGGAATCGGTCTGGCACTGATCGACTGGTGCGCCCGCCGGGGCGTCTCGCGGGTGGTCGTGACGAGCCGGTCCGCCGAGCCGCTGCCGGACACCCCCGAGGCGGCAACCGACCGGTGGGCGGCCGTGTCGACGCTGCGCGCCCACGGGATCGATCTGCGGGTCGAGGCCGTGGACGTCACCGATGGCGATGCCATGGCCGAACTCGTCCGGCGGCTCGCTGCCGATCCGGAATTGCCCTTGCGCGGCGTGGTGCACGCTGCCGGAGTGTCTGAGCCGCAGTTCGTCGTGGACGTCGAGGACGCCGCGTACCACCGGGTCTGGGCGCCGAAGGTGCTCGGCGGCTGGGGACTGCACGAGGCCACCAAGGACCTTGACCTCGACCTGTTCGTGCTGTTCTCGTCCATCGCCTCGAGTTGGGGTTCGCAGCATCTGGCCAGTTACGCCGCGGGCAACGCCTTCCTGGATGCCCTCGCAGATACCCGGGCCGCGGCCGGGTTGCCGGTGACGACGATCGCCTGGGGGCCGTGGGAACTGCCCTCCAGCCTCTTCGGCCAGGACGTGCTCGACTTTCTGACCTCCGTCGGGTTGCGGCAATTGGCGGCCGACCAGTGCCTGAACCTGCTCGGCAACGCCATTGCCGCTGGACGAGCGTCGCAGATCGTCTGCGCCGCGGACTGGTCCCGGTACCGGCCGGTGATGGAGGCGCGCAGTCCTCGACCGATCCTGCATGACATCGCCGTGCACGAAAGCGAAGAGAACGGCTCCGCCGCGGCTGCGCTCGAGACCGTGCTCGCTGCCGCCGAGCGCGGCGGTGCGCCCGCTCAACGGGCCGCGATGAGCACCGTGCTCGCCGGAATCGTCTGCGGCGTGCTCGGCTTGGTCCGCGACTCCGTCACCGATGCCACCGACGTCTTCGCGCTCGGCCTGGACTCGATCATGGTGATGGAGGTGACCGCCGGCTGCCGACGTGAACTGGGTCTGGTCGTCTCACCGAGTGTGCTGTTCGAACGCAGCACCCTGGGTGAGTGGTCCAGCCATCTGGTCGGCATGCTGGGGGTTGTCGGCAACGGCGACGGCGGTCCGGGCGTCGACAGCAGCCTGGAGCAGGTCGACATCCTGGCTGCCCGTAGCGTTCTGCCGGCCGACATCCAGCCCCAGCAGCCCGGCGGTAGCGGGCTCGGCGGCCACGTGCTGCTGACCGGGGCGACCGGCTTCGTCGGTGCGTATCTGCTGCGGGAGCTGCTTGAATCCGACCACGCCCGGACGGTCAGCTGCCTGGTTCGGGGCGGTGACGAGGCAACTGCCCGCCAGCGCATCCTCGACAACGCCGCCGTCTACTTTCCGGCCGAGACGATCAGCACCGCCCGGGTGCGGATCGTGTCCGGGGACCTCGCGGAACCGGACCTCGGACTCGATGCCGATGCTCGCGACCGCATTCTGAGCGAGACCGACTCCATCGTCCACAACGGAGCCTGGGTTCATTTCGCGCACACCTACGAGCAGCTCGAGGCGGCGAATGTCACGGGCACCGTGGAGCTGCTCCGCCTGGCTGCTCTGGGGGGCATCCCGGTTCATCACGTTTCTACCTATGGCATCTGGGGATTGCCCACCGACGATCGCGACGAGGTGTACGAGGACGACTCGATCCTGACCTCGGGCCGGCTCGTCACCGGCTACGTGCAGACCAAGTGGGCGGCCGAACACGTCGTCAAGCAGGCCGCTGAGCGCGGGGTGTCCACGGCGATCTACCGACTGGGCCGGGTGCTCGGTGATTCCGTAACGGGTGCCGCCCTGACCACCCACTTCACCTGCCGGGTGATCAAGAGCTGCATTCAACTGGGATTCGCTCCCGACCTCGACATCACCGTCGAGATGACGCCGGTCGACTACGTCGCTCGGTCACTGGTTGCCATCGCCGCGAACTCGGTCGCCGACGGCAGCGCCTATCACCTGGTGAACCCGGTTCATCTGCCGTTCCGCCAGCTGGTGGACACCATCTCCGAGCGCGGCTGGAAGGTGGACACGCTGCCGCCGCAGGACTGGTTCCAGCGGCTGCTCGACACCCAGGGCACCGAGCCGAACGACCTGCACTCGGTGCTGCCCACGGTGCAAGAACTCATCGTCGGCGGCGAACGGGCCGTGGACTACGACACGAAGTCAGCCGTATCGGCCCTGGCCGGAACCGGTATCAGCTGCCCGCCACTGGACCGCGCCTTGCTGGACCGCTATTTCGACTACTTCCTGGCCACCGGATACCTCAGCGCACCAGAGCAACCCCCATCGAACGAAGACACGCCGTCAATTTAATCAGACTGCCGACTTAATCAGAGTGGAGCCCGATCATGAGCGAGCACGACCAGAGTGACACCGCACCGACCACCACGGCGCCTCCCGGATCACGCCCCGATGTCGACGTGATCGTGCTCGGCTCCGGCCTGGCCGGCTCGGCCATGGCCGCGGTGCTGGCAGAGGGCGGTGCCGAGGTGCTGATCCTCGACGCCGGGTCGCACCCGCGCTTCGCCATCGGCGAGTCCACCATTCCCTACACCTCGATGCTGATGCGCCTGGTGGCCGAGCGCTACAACCTTCCCGAGCTGAAGCACCTCACCACGTTCGAGAACGTCCAGGAACGCATCTCGTCGTCCTCGGGCGTGAAGCGAAACTTCGGTTTCCTGTACCACCGCGAGGGCCAGCCGCAGCGCTTCGAGGAATGCCACGAGTTCCCGATCCCGAAGATCACCCACACCGAGAACCACTTCTTCCGCCAGGACATCGACGCCTGGATGGTGCAGGTGGCGGTCAAGCACGGCGCTACCATTCGCCAGCAGGTCCTGGTCGAGGATGTCGACATCGACATCAACGGCGTCACCGTACGAGACAGCAACGGGGGCGAGTGGCGGGCCCGTTACCTCGTGGACGCCTCGGGATTCCGCTCGCCGGTGGCGACCAAGTTCGGCCTGCGCGAGGAGCCGACCCGGCTGCGCCACCACTCCCGCTCGCTGTTCACCCACATGGTCGGTGTGACGCCCTACGAGGACACCGTGCCGGCCGGCGCTCACGGCAACCCGACGAAGTGGAGTGAGGGCACCCTGCACCATCTCTTCGACGGCGGTTGGGGCTGGGTCATCCCCTTCAACAACCACGCCCGCGCCACCAACCCGCTGGTCAGCGTCGGGCTGAACCTGGACCCCCGCAAGTATCCGAAGCCGGACTGCACGCCTGCCGAGGAGTTCCAGTCGTTCGTGGACCGGTTTCCCGACATCCGGGCCCAGTTCGCCAAGGCCAAGCCGGTGCGGGACTGGGTCTCGACCGGGCGGGTGCAGTACTCGTCCAAGCAGACGGTCGGTTACCGCTGGTGCATGACCTCGCACGCGGCCGGATTCGTCGACGCGCTGTTCTCGCGCGGGCTGTCCAACACCTTCGAGATCATCAACGCCCTGGGCTTCCGCTTGCTGGACGCACTCCGTGATGACGACTTCGACCCGGAGCGGTTCTCCTATGTCCAGCACCTGGAGCAGAGCCAGCTGAACTTCAACGACGATCTGGTTGCCAACGCCTATACGTCGTTCGGAGACTTCGACCTGTGGGATGCCTGGTTCCGGGTGTGGTCGGTCGGCCAGATTCTGGCGACGTTCGAGATCAACCGCGCGTACTCGACGTTTCTGGACTCCCACAATCCGCGGGACCTGCAGCACCTGGAGTCACTTGCCCCCAACGGTGCGCTCACCGACTACGAGCCCGCACGTCGGTTGATGCGCGAGGTGAGCGAGCAGTGCAAGGCGGTTAATGCCGGCAGCACGAGTTCGCAGGCCGCCGCCCGTGCCATTATGTCCGAGCTCGGCTCGGCCAACTTCCTGCCGCCGGCGTTCGGCCTTGCCAACCCTGACAACCGCTGGTTCAATGCGACGTTCCCCAAGGTGCTCAAGACGCTGAAGTGGGCCAAGACCGAAGCACCAGTCCGATCGGTGACCTGGTGTATGACGGCCTGACCCTGTTCATCAAGAAGCGCCTGTCTCGCGATGAGTTCAACCTCGGTGCGGAGGTCAAGCACTGGGGTGCCGAGCAGCCGATCATCGGTCGCCGGCTTCGCGTCCCCACCCCGCGCTAACCCCACACCTCGAAAGGAACCCCATGTACACGAATGAAGAACCGGTTTACGACGTCGCGATCCTCGGCTCGGGGCTGGCAGGTTCGATGCTCGGCGCCGTGCTCGCTCGCAACGGCGTCCGGGTGGCCCTGATCGACGCCGGCCAACATCCCAAGTTCGCGATCGGTGAGTCCACGATTCCCTATACGCTGGTGGCACTGCGCACCATCGCCGAGCGCTACGACGTCCCCGAGATCAAGACGGTGGCCACGTTCACCAACTGCACCAAGGTGATCGGCCCGTCCTTCGGTGTGAAGAAGAACTTCGGCTTTCTGCTCCACCACGAGGGCAAGAAGCAGGATCCGCAGGAAGTCAACATGTTCGGCACGCCGGGCCTGCTGCACGAGGCAAGCCATCTGTACCGCCAGGACACCGACGCGTACCTGTTCGCGGCAGCGGTACGCTACGGCTGCACGCCGATCCAGAACAAGCGCGTGGACAACGTCGAGTTCGACGACGAGGGTGTCAACGTCTTCGCCGGGACGACGAAGATCCGAGCCCGGTACGTGGTGGATGCCAGTGGTTTCCGCTCGCCCATCGCCGATAAGTTCGACCTGCGCGAAAGCCCGAGCCGGCTCAAGCACCACTCGCGTTCGCTGTGGAACCACATGATCGGCGTTCCACGAACCGATGACCTCTTCGATACCGCACCCGAGGACACCCCGCCAACGCCGTGGTATTCGGGCACGGTGCACCACATGTTCAAGCGCGGCTGGTTCTGGGTCATCGGCTTCGACAACCACAAGGACTCCCTCAACCCGCTGTGCAGCGTCGGGCTCACCCTGGACGAGCGCACCTATCCGAAGGTGCCTGGCGAGTCGCCGGCGGATGAGTTCAAGCGCTACGCCGCCAAGTTCCCCGATGTCGAACGCCAGTACGCCGGTGCCCAGCCCATGCGGGAATGGGTCTCGACCGGGCGGTTGCAGTACTCGTCGAAGCAGACCGTCGGTGACCGCTGGTGCCTGCTCGCGCACGCCGCCGGGTTCATCGATCCACTCTTCTCGCGCGGCCTGTCCAACACCGCGGAATCGATCAACGCCCTCGCGTGGCGGCTGCTGGATGCCGTCAAGGACGATGACTTCTCCGCCGAGCGGTTCGAGTACATCGACCGGTTGCAGCAGGGGTTGCTCGACTACAACGATGCCCTGGTCAACGCCGCCTTCATCTCGTTCGAGGACTACGACCTGTGGACGGCGGTGTTCCGGATCTGGGCGTGGGGTTCCAACGCCGGCACCTTCCGGCTGCAGAGCGCCATCACCAAGTTCTTCGCCGACGGCAACGACCAGCACTTCAAGGACATCGAAGAGGCCGACGCGCTGGGCTTGTACTGGCCCGATCACCCGGGGTTCAAGAAGCTGTTCGACGAGATGGTGTCGCAGTTGGATGCCGTCGAGGCGGGCGAGACGACGCCTCGGGCAGCGGCCGATCACCTGTACACGATGCTGGTCGAGGCCGACTACGTGCCGGACCACTTCGGCTTTGCCGATCGGACCAGGCGATTCCTCAGCCCGTCGCGCAAGACGCTGCTCAAGACCGCGCGGTGGGCGCTCACCAAGGCCGACCCCGACGTCCGCAAGCTGATGCTCAGCAGTGGCCGCCAGGCGATCAAGTACAAGCTGCGCGGACAGCGGATCTTCTGATGACGAACTCTCTGCAACGGCAGCGGCGGGCCTCCCCGGACACCGCCCCGCGGACCCGGGAGGTGGTGCTGGCCGGGTCCGGGCTCGCGGTCGATCTGCTCGCCGCGATCCTGGCCCGGGGCGGCATCGGCGTGACCGTACGGAGCGACGGCGACGCAACACCCCCGAAGGCCGGCGTCACCACCGTGCCCTACACGGCCGAGTTGTTCTATCTGCTCGCCGCCCGGTTCGACGTTCCCGAGATCGCCGACCTGGCAATGTTCGGCCGGCTGCCGGCGGCGCTTCAGGCCACCAGCGGCGTCAAGCAGAGCCTCGGTTTCATCTATCACCGGGCCCGGCGTGCCACCGATCCGTCGGAGAACGTGCAGTTCAGCGTGCCGGGTGAGCACGCCGAGTGGCACGCCTACCTGCCGGACGTCACCGCGCACACGAGACGTATCGCTGAGCAGTACGGCGCGCGGTACCTCGCTGCTGACACTGCTGAATCGGGCACTGCTGAATCGATGACGGTCGGCCACGGAGGGGACCGTCAGCGGGCACTGGTGCTCGACTGCTCGTCGGGAAGCAGCCAGGCGATGGATCAGCTCACCGCGACCGCCCTGTTCGGCGACGTGGCGCCGTTCGAGCAGTCGCGTCCACCCAAGGACGACGGCTACACCTCGCCGTGGAGCGAAGGCACGCTCACCCACGCGTTCCGGGGCGGCTGGGTTCAGCTTGCCGCCTTCGGCAACCATCCGGCGGCCGGCAACCACAGCTGCGCGGTGTCGATCAGCGTGGCGGCGCCGGGAGACAGTGCGGGCTTTGATGCCGCGGCGGTCGACTCGGTGCTCGCCGAGCTGTGCGGACGCTATCCCGACCTGGGACTGCAACTGCGCGGCTCGCACCGGCAGGGTTCGTGGCGCGTGTCCGGAACCGCTCCGCTGGACGCGCGGGCCGATCTCGCGCTGCCGCTGAGCGGTGATTCCTGCGCAGCGCTGTTCGGCCAGGACCTGACCGTGCCGCTGGAGTTGGTGCACGCCGCGGCGGCTGTCCTGCTCGCGCCCGCCGCGCTGGACGGACGACAGGCCGCTGGGGCATCGGTACGCGCGATCGAGAAATTCGCGAACGATCTGCTAGCGCGCAACGCCCGGTTCGCGGCCGCCGGTCGTGCCGCCACGGTCGACTTCGCGTCGTGGAACGCCTTTCTCCGTGCCTGGCTGTTGTGGAGCATCAGTTCGGCGCTGGCGTGCAAGAAGATCCGGATCGACGCCGTTCGCAGCGGAAACTGGGCATCGGCCTCGAAGTTCGACCGGGGGATCCTGTGGTTCGACCTGGCCCCGGGGATCGAGGCGGTGCTGAATCGGTGCGTCACCACCATCGAGTCCGTCGACCGGGATTCGGTGTCGGTACCGGTGGCGGCTCAGCGAGTGTTCGACCTGCTGTCCAACCGTCGCGTCATCCCACCGCTGTACCGGTTCGGCAACCCGCGTGCCCGGCGCTACCGACTGAACCTGGCAACCCGGTTGAAGCTGATGGCGTGGATGTTCACCGTCGCACCGAAGGAATATCGCGGCATGCTCACGGCCGACAACATTACTGCCGTTCCGGATCGCGACATCGAATTGCACGGGGCCTGACTCGGGCACCATGGAGCCATGACCTCGCCAGGCAATGGATCGGCTCCGACAGCTCGTGATCGCGACGGGGACGGACGGGCACGCAACGCCCGTCCGCGCGACTCGCTCGGCCGGCCGCTGCCCTACGGCGCGGCCGGCGTCGAGCGGCTGGCGGAGAATCCCGATCGGACGCCGGCGGAGTCGCTGACCGAGGCGCAACGGCTGCTCGATGCCGGCCGGCCGTTCGAGGCGCACGAGGTGCTGGAAGACGCTTGGAAGAGCTCACCCGCCGCCGAACGCGAGCTCTGGCGGGGGATGGCACAGCTCGCGGTGGGACTGACGCATCGAGCCCGCGGCAACCAGGCCGGGGCGGTGGCGCTGCTGACCCGCGGAGCCGGAAACCTCGCGCCGTTCCGGGAGGCGCCACCGCACGACATCGACGTGGCCGGCCTGCTTGGGTGGGCGCGGCAGCTCGCGGGCAATTCCGCGGGCGATGCCGATGCCGATGCTGAGGTTCGTCCGCTGCCCCGGTTGCGCACCACCGACTAAGCAACTACCGAGCAGTGCAGTACCGAACAGCGCAGCCTCAGAACAGCGTCGGCTCGTCGAGCGGGATCGCGCCCTCGAGTTGCAGCATCCGCCGCTTCGTCGCGATGCCGCCGGGAGCGGAGAACCCATGCATCGAACCGTCCGAGGCGACCACCCGGTGGCACGGAACGATGATGGGACATGGGTTCCGGCCCAGCGCCTGACCAACCGCCCGCGCCGAACCCGGGAGGCCCAACGTGGTGGCGATGGCACCGTAGGACAGCGTCCTTCCCGGGTCGATGCCCCGCGTCACCTCGAAGACGTCCCGGCAGAACGCCGGCAGAGTGTCCAGATCCAGGGCGACGTCGCGCAGGTCGTCCGGAACTCCCTGCAGCAGCTCGGCAATCCGCCGCGAGGTGACAGCGATGGCGCGCGG
>JAABUS010000480.1_pt1 | contig 101532 bp, 29 predicted proteins | sample 5560161 | NCBI WGS metagenome assembly JAABUS01 (sample SAMN10711885, study PRJNA513376) | rock metagenome | isolation source: Antarctica rocks | place: Antarctica: Victoria Land, Trio Nunatak nord | collected 2016-01-04
ATTAATATAATTTTTTTTCTATTAATATATTAGTTTTGTATTATTTATTTGTATTATTAACAATAACTTTCGCGAATAAAGACTAGATTAATTATTAATTATAATTAAAATCTTTTTTGTTCTAAACAAAATACAAATTAAAGATATTTCTTTATATTTAATATATTTAAATAATTATATATAGTAGAATAATTTAATATTTTTTAATAACTTTTGCAAACAATTTTTGACAAATTATTAATAATTAAAACTATTTAAATATATTTGTTTTAAAACTTAAATTGTACTTTAATATTAATTTTTTTAATTTAATATAAATAAACAAGTCTATCTTAAGTTTTGTACAAAATGTTCTTATTAATTGTAGTATATAACTACTATTTTTTAAACTAAATCTTAATATTTGTATTCTATTTAATATATTTGTTTTTGTCTTTTAGTTTAAATAATAGAAAATTACTTAAAATTTTATTTAATACTTTTTAAAACTCTTTTTTTCTAGTATCAAATATTTAATTAAAATTTTAATCAAATTAATTTGCAAATTAATTAAGATATAAAATACTAAATAGCAAATTGCAAAAAATAGATTTACTAAAATTATCTTTAAATAAAAACAATAATTAACTAGAAATTTTTAAAGAATTAATTATTTTGCAATTGAAAATAGTATAAACAATATTTTTAAATAGTTTAAAGAAAAAATTTCTAAAGTAAAACAATAATACAAAAGAATAATGCAAATATAAAATAAATTAAACAAAATTCTATATTAACAAATAATTATAATCTAATAATATAGCAAATTGTAATTTCGATAATATATTATAATTATATAAATCTTAAAATAGTAACTCTTAATATAATAACCTAATTTTTGATTTCTTAACAATTCGATTTAATTTCTAATATTAAAATCGAATATCGACTTAAGTCGAATTAAGTCGATTTTAAAAAAAAAATAGAAATTAACTTGAGTTTCGAATTAATTTCTAATATTAAAATTGTCGAATCGAGTCGATTTTAATAGTTGGAATCGAAATCTAACTCAATAACTAATCTAAAAAGAATTAATATAATAAGATTTTCTATTTCTATATTAGTTAAATTAAAAGTTAATATTAAATTGTTAAATTTATTAACGCTAATACTATATACAATATCGAACAAATTCTGAAATTTTCAAATATTTCCTAGAATACTTTGTAAAATATCTATAAATTCTATTGCTATTATTTCGAGAGTTTCTTTATTATCTATACTTAAGAGATGTAATTTAACAATAAACAATCTTAATTTTATTAGAAACTTTTCTATTCCACAAAATATACAAGTGTCAATTCGATATTAAGAGTTAAAAATCGAGATTTTTTTGTTAATATTTCGAATACAAAACTTGTATATAGCGTATTTATAAGAAAGAGTAATTTTAGATATTTGTCGAATACAATTAAAGCAGATTTTATTGCTCTTTATTTACGCTCAATTAATATCGAGAGAAGTTGTCTTCTCTTAATATATTTATAGAGTAGACTTTTCGAATACAATTATAAAGAAATAGAGTTAAGTTAACTAACTGCACATAAAGATATTCTAATACTAAACAAAATTGCAATTATTGTACGTCTTAGTAAGAAACTAAAACTAAAAATATTAATATTAAATATTATAAAGTATTTCTGAATCGAAAACTACAGGTTTTTGTTAGATATAAAGCTTCTATATTTGCTAAAATACTTAAAGCAACGAAAATTATTAGTATATCTTATAAAATCTAACAATTCTTTTCGAATTATATAAATCTAGACAAGTAATAAACAAAATCTAACTTAATATTGTTGTCTCTTCGACTTACTAATATAAAATCGAATAATTGATTTATTAAGATTGTTGTATAAATTACAGTTATACAAAAAAATCGAGTAATATGTTTAGCAGAATATAGATAGTCGAAATTTTGTCGCGCTTAACATATTTTGTTTATCTCTTTTTACAAAAGCTTCTTAAATTGTCGAAAATATATTTGAGAGAACAGCTGCTTAGTAATTAGATAAAATATTTGAATTAAAAAAAAGAATTCTTTCAGACTTTTATTGTAGAGACTCTGCTGAAAATTGTCTATTCTGAAAAAATTATAGATAGAACTAAAACAAACTATATCTTTATATCTAACAATAATAACTTTCGATCGAATCTTGTTGAAATAAACAAATATACTATCGAGTGCAATTTATAACTTTAGCAATTAAACAATTTGTTTAAAGTCGACAAAGTTATCGACAAATATGTAGACAATATTAACAAAAAAATAGAAAAAACAAGTATACAAAACGTTATAGAGATATTGTACAATTGTATTTTCAATTTACTAAATAGAATATAATTCGATTTTACAAACGCAAGAATTCTCGACTATTAAGAATATTGTCTAACTTAAACTACTTTTTGCAAAAAAAATAGAATAATCGAAGTAAATATTTGCGTTGTTGATTTGCAAGATTGTTATATTGTTACAACAATATTTTTTGAAATTATTGTTAAAAAAAAGTTCTCGAAAAACAAATTTTTTAACTTGTTGTCTTAAAAACAATAAAGAAAAAGATTGTTAATTTAAGAGATTTTTAGTTTTTTTATTAACTAACTTATAGAATTAGAGTCGAGAAGTCTAATATTATTTATATTAATTATCTGCAATTACATTAGTTGTTCGAAAGAAATTATACGCAAAATCGACAAAATTCCAATAGAAACAAGTCGAATTTACTCCGCGGAACGGGTTGGATAGTGCACGACTTGCTCTCTCTCTCGCCATAGTTTTCTAGATTTAACTTTTCTTGTTTTTGATCTTAAAAATTGAGTTTTAGAGATTTTTGTCTAATTTTTAAATATTATTACTTTAAATAGACAAGTTTATTACACAAAAAGGTTTCAATACGCTAGCTTGCGTATTTTATCGAAATAACTCTAGTTCGGGTTGGGTATTTCGGATTCGATCCGGGTTGAATCCAAATCTTTGGTCCAAAACCTAGACCAAACCTAGACTGTTCCGCGGAGTAGTCGAATTAGATAAATAAAATAACAAAATATCGATCGAAAGAAGAAGAAAACGTTATATAAGATTTAATAGTACAAACAATTATTTATAATTTAATACTTTTAATAGATTTACTTTTAACAATAAGAGAGCAACTTCTTTTATTACTACTTTAAATATAAGAAATACTATTTATAGCAAAAGATTTGTAGCTAAGAAGCTTGCAATAACAAAATTTTATACTAATAAAACTATTTAAATACGTAGAAAAATAACTAAGAGTAAAGTTAACTAAGAATTAAATATAGAAACAATATTTGTCGCTTTATCTTTTAACTATACATTTGTTTTTGCTACTTATAAGCTTTAGACAATAGTACTATTTGCTTATTCTCTTTTTACTATTTTTAGAAATTAACAATATAAATATGTTTTCGAACGCAATCTCGAAATTGCGTAATAGCTTTTTTAGCAAAAATTGCTTATACTAAAAGTTGTCTCTAATATTATAGAATTTCTATTCTAAGCTTTTTGTTTTTATTTCTAGTAATTCAAATATTTCTTTTATATTATTCTTTTCGAGTTAAATTATATTAATATTTGAGTTGTTATTAAGATTTGCTCTTCTCGAAATTTTAAAAGTATTTAGAAATTTAATAAAATTTCGAATATAAATATATTTTTGTTTTAGCAATCTTTGTATTGCTTTATAATAGTTAAACTTGTAATTTAGAAATTATATTACAAAAGCGCGCTTTTATTTTTTTATTTTTAATATTTTCTACTAAGTTGCAAATGCTCTTTAATAGTTGCTTATAATTTCTTTCAATTTTGCAACTTCTATATTTTAAGTATTAAAAAGTCTTATATAAATCTTGTTAAACTAATTAGTTTAATTAGTTTCGAAAAATTGTTAATATAATATAGTATTCTTATTTTTAAGTATTTTCTTCTTTTAACGAAGTTTTTTGTAAAAAGCTAATTTAATCTTGCATATTTAATAGATAATTTAGTTAAACAATTGCAAATATTAACATTTGTCTATTCAAGTTGTAGAACTTCTTATATTGCTCTAGAAAATTAAAACAATATATTTCTATCTTGTATTACTTATATTATTAGAGCGAAAATTAAACAAAAATATAAGAATATAAGAATATAAGAATATAAGAATATAAAAATATAAAAATATAAAAATATAAGAATATAAGAATATAAAAATATAAAAATATAAAAATATAAGAATATAAAAATATAAGAATATAAGAATATAAGAATATAAGAATATAAAAATATAAGAATATAAGAATATAAAAATATAAGAATATAAAAATATAAGAATATAAAAATATAAAAATATAAAAATATAAGAATATAAGAATATAAGAATATAAGAATATAAGAATATAAGAATATAAGAATATAAGAATATAAAAATATAAGAATATAAGAATATAAGAATATAAGAATATAAGAATATAAGAATATAGTAATAGGAATATAAGAATTTAGTAACAAGAATATAAGAATATAAGAATATAAGAATATAAGAATATAAGAATATAAGAATATAAGAATATAGTAATAGGAATATAAGAATTTAGTAACAAGAATATAAGAATATAGTAATTGCTTTAAATAATTTGAGTATCTAAATTGTTTAAGACAAGCAATCGAAGAAGCTATACTTTATATATTGTTTAAATTCTAAAACAAATTCTAAAACAATATTATTAGATTAGTCTATTACTAAGCTATCTAAATCTTAAAAATACTTAGTATTGTTTTAGATAATTGCTCTTGTGCAATTCTTTAAATATCTTAGAATTATATTTTTATCTAAATAATTTATAAATAAAAAGACGCAAAAAGCAAGAAATACACTAAAATTATTCTTGCGTTCGAATTGTTGTTAAGTATATTTAAGTTACGCTTGTAATAGAACTTTTTATAGTAAAAGAATAAAATTGTATAAATTAATCTTAATTTATATTCTTATTCTATATTGTTTTTTTATTGCTTTTTGCTTTTGCAATAAGAAATCTTAACTAATATTATAGAGATTGCTTAAGTAGAATAATTAACTATTCTAAAGTTAATAAATTTTAGTGTTCGATAATTTTGTATAACTTATATAAGTTATTACTCTTGTTAAAAGAATTTGGAATACAATTGCTACTATATATAGAGCTTATGCGTAATAAATTAATTTATAAAATAAAATTCTTTAAGTTTTAACAATATAACTAATTTATATTTAATACTCTATAAATAATATTTTCTATATTAGAAGTAAATATATAGTTGTATTAAGATTTAAAAGAAAATTGCAATATATAAATATTAATATATTATACTTGCAAGCATTTTCTGCTATAGCTAGTTTTTTTAATAAATAGTATTCTAAAAATAAATAGAATAACTTTATTAATACCAACTATATAACTAATTGTAAAGATTTAATATTGTTCTTGTTTTTAGATTATTTTGTTAATTATAGTATCTTAAAATTTAATTCTTAACTAACAACTATCTTTTAGAATTCTTTAATTAGAAATTCGTATATAGATTAAGTTTTTATTTCGACATACATTAACTATATTAATCTGCAGAATTTGCTCAAATATTAAGATCTTAGTATTAGAGCAAAAAAAATGGAATCGAAATACAAAAAAATTAAGATATTGTATAAAGAGAATACTATAATCTTAATATTGCTAATATTTGTATAGAATAGTAGAAAATTCAAGATATCTTAATAAAGCAAATTAACAAAAAATATCAATATTAAGAAAAGATATATAGATTAATTAAATTAATATATTAAAATATTGTATTTCTATTTCGAAGCAATAAAATTAATACTAAAATATTTAACAGAGCAAATTAATCGACAGTAAATAATAAAAATATCTATTATTTCTTTCTTAGAGAGAGAAGACAATTTAAAGCAAAAATTAATTTAGATAAAGTTAATAATAGCAAGATAGTTAGCAGCAAACAAAAAGAAGATTAGAGATTTTTAAAATTTACGCTCTTCAGATATCTAAGATAGATTGTACTAATTCTTGTAATACTATTAGTTGTACTTTATTAAAGTTTTCTTTAACAAAAACTATAATAGTTTTTAAATATTTGCGCTTCGATCTAATTAAGACAAAGCAAAGAGCAGATTTCTGTTAAATAGAAATTCTTATTTTATCTATCTTATTTAAAAGCTTACAAATGTATAGAATATTGTTAACAAAACAAGATTCGATAGCAAGTCAATAAGACAATATCTATTATCGAAGAAGATTAATACGTCAAGAAAACTTTGCAAGAGAGACAATAGCAAGCTCCGATATAGGTGCGACAATATCTTATATAAGTATAAAGATAGTTCTGTCAAGAATTGACACAACATTAATTTAGGTCTCCTGCAACTAACAAATCGAGATAGAATTCTTATTCTTGTAATTGCTGTAATACAATGTTAGTCTAGACTGATCGTTCGGTTCCAATAGTTGGAACCGAATTGCATAAATTATGAAAATACTAATTATATTAGGTTAAAACTTGATCTAATTAGATATAACTTTCGGGTCGGGTTATAGATTTTGGGGAAAAACCGACCCGAACGGTCAGTCTAAATGTTACTCGGTCAGAAGTTCGACCACGGAGTAGAGTTAAGAGAGAGAGCTCTCAGTCTCTACTGTGCCAGAAGCTTTGCTTATTACCTAAAGCATAGACGCTCACAAAGGAAGACTGGTCTTAGCATCTAACTCCGGACCCTAAGCATTCAGTTCTGGGACCGGAAATTGTACTTCGATTCTCGATTCTAATTTGAAGACAAAGTATATAGAGCGAGCGAGAGCTTTCTCTTAAGAGGCGAGCAAGCTTTGAGGAGCACTAGTACTAAAGTTAGATCGGCTCGAATAGACTGACCGTTCGGGTCGGTTTTTCCCCGAAATCTATAACCCGACCCGAAAGTTATACCTAATTAGGTCAAGTTTTAACCTAATATAGTTAGTATTTTCATAATTTATGCAATTCGGTTCCAACTGTTGGAACCGAACGATTAGTCTAGGCTCGAAAGAATTTGTCTTACATTTTATGCGTGATAGTGTGCTTTGACAGTTTTGGCAAGTTGAGCCCGACACTTTTCTATAATTTTCATTATTTCTGTCCTACATTATAATAGTCTGTACTTCTAGTACTTGTTCTAGAGTACAAGAATCTTACTCTGTGCGAAGAGAAGATAAAAGAGTTGCGAATACAGATATTTTCTTTTACTAGTCTTAAGAATTGATCAAGACGATTACAAGTCTTGGAAGTTAAGAGAATAGATAATGCATCAATATAAGTTATAATTGTGTCTACTAATCTATTAAGTATTCAAGAACCAAATAGTATTTCGAGCGTATTACACTAAATACAGTTTAGACTGATCGTTCGGTTCCAACAGTTGGAACCGAATTGCATAAATTATGAAAATACTAACTATATTAGGTTAAAACTTGGCCTAATTAGGTATAACTTTCGGGTCGGGTTATAGATTTTGGGGAAAAACCGACCCGAACAGTTAGCCTATAAATACTACTGTAGAATAAATATCTTGTTAACAAATTTTACAAATTAAATGCGCTTTCTTTAAAGATTCTGCAACAACAATTATTCTTTACTTAAAGTTTAGAATTGATTTAAAATTTTACGTAATTAATATTTTCTTAATTGTTGCAAGAAATAGAGATGCTCGCAAAATAACTATTAATAAAATTGTTGTATCAATCTTTGTTACTAAAATTCTTAATAGAGATATCAAGCTACTCTTAACTCTTAAAATCTTAATAGAGTAGTCTAAAGCTATATACTATATTATTCTTTGTAAGAAGTTATATTTTTTCAAAAAACTATATAAGATTATTTATTGTTTCTATAAATTTGTTGCAATTTTTTTGGCTATAAATAAAAGCTTCGATTTTCGAAGACTTGTTCTACTATATTTATTTTTATTTTTTAAAGAGTCGACAAATTTATATCTATTGTTTTTTTAATTGTTTGTTAATTTTGTCTTTAACTTAAATTTCCGAATCTTTAGTTTTGTTAGCAAAAGAATTATTACTTTTCGAACTGCTTTTGCTCTTTGTATTATATAGAAAATTTGCTATATTAAAAGATGTTAAGACTAATAAATATTTAAGCAACAAAAATAATGTTATAGAGCAATATTTTTAAAAAATATATTTTTAGATTTTTAGAGTAGTAAAACTTGAATTTTGTACAAAAGTAAAACAAATCTGTTGTCTTACTATAATTACAAACTATATAATTTCTAACTTCTACAAATTTACAATTAACCCTTTTAGAGCAATCGATAGTTTTTAAATACTTAATAAGAAAATTAAAATAGAATTTCTTTTTAGCAAATCTTTAATTTTTACAACTTTACGCAAAATAAACTTGTACTACAAAATTAATTGTTAATTAAAAGTTTCGAAAGTAATATAATAATACTATAACTATATAATTCTTGTATAACAAGCTTATATTTTGTAAAGAAAATAATATATTCGAATTTTAAGTATTTTCGATATATAATATATTAAATCAAAGTTCTATCTAAGTTAGATAGCAACTATATATTGTTGTCGATTATAAAATTGAGATATTTTTTGCTACAATACAATTTGTAATAGAGATATATATTGCTCGAATTAATAGAAACAGCTACAATACTTTTTATAAAAATACTCAATTTGTCTAGTAAATCTTTCTGTAAATATAGAATCGAGACAAGTAATAATAGTAAACAAATTTATATATTAGCAAAAGTATTAACAATAAGAAATTATATATTTTTTCTGCTTGTAATTTATTATTTCTAATCTATATATCTATTAAATTTTCTTTTTTAACTAGTTGTCTTTAAAATATTTGACAAGACGTTTCGATACAACAAGAAATTAGATTATTTTTAAGATTGCTTATATTAATCTTATTATTATTAGAAGAATAAGTATAGATAGTCTCTGCGTAAGTTTTAAAAAAAAAAATTATTTGCGATATTCTAAACAAGATTGAGATAGACAGAATTGTTAACTTAATTGTTATATATAATATCTAATTGTTTAAATAGATAAATATTGCAATTAGAGACTGCTATATTCTTAGAAGAGTATATAATAGATATAGAGTAATTATCGATATAGCTAATATTAATATTAGATAGATTTGTAAGATTGTCTTCGATCTTACTGTTTTAATAGTTAATATTAAACTCAATATATATTTTTTCTATCTATTTAGTTAAGAAAGCGTATTAAGTAGAGAAGTTGTCGAAAAAAACAATTGCTAACAATTTTTTTATCGAAACAAGATTGTTAGTATTAAAAAGAAAAAACAGAAATAATTAACTTCTATATATATTTGTAATTAAAATTGTTATATAATTAACTAAGTTATTAATATTTGTAATATTTATAGAATATAAAACACTTGTAATAGAAACAAAACTTAAAGCTAAAATTAAATATTTGTTTTTAAGAGTTATAGTTATAGTTGTAATCGATATATAGTTAAACAGATTTATAGCTATTAGAATTGCAAAGATTAAAACAGCAATCTAATAGACTTTTCTTATCTTATAGTTAAAAAGTTAAGAAAATTTTTTGTATTAAAAAAAAATCGGAATTGTTGTTATCTTTTGTAATATTTTAATCAATATATTAGTCTTTAAATGCTTGTAAAAATATCTATAAACAAACTCTCTTATAAGATTTCTTTAAACAACTAAGTATATAGCAATACTTTCTTTATATCTTATATTTGATACTCTCTTCTTATATAGCGTTTGTAATATTCTGTAAGAAATAGTGCGAATTTTTCTTAAGAATATTAATTGTAGATAAGAATGCTGCTATATTAAAATAATTCTTTCGATAAATATTAATATTTGCTTTTCAAAGAAATTAAAATATATTCTTATACTCTTTAATTATAGTATAGTATAGTACAATTTCGTAATCTGCTATAGTCTAAATATTAAAATTAGTATTGAGAAAAAGTTTAACAATATTTACGTGCTCTTTTTAAACTGCAAAATATAGCAATATCTTATATACTTTTCTATATTCTTTTATATTGTATTTGTGTCTAATATATTCTTCCACTTTTTTTTAACTCTATATTTGTATTCTATAGTTTTTACAATATTTTAGTTCGATTTTTTAATAAATCTTATTTTAAGATTTTGCAATAGATAAAGTCTATAGATTTGTATCGATTTGTAGAAGTTAATTTACAATCTCTTTGTTTTCTGTCTAAACAATATATAGCAACATCGTTTTGTCTCTATTGTTTCGAATATCGATTTTATAAGAGTCTTCAAGCTAAGATTGTTAAAGCAGCAAAGTTAAAAGATATAGATTTTCTTTTGTATATTGACAATTCCGGAATTCTTGTTAATAGTACTATTAGTAACTAATAGTTAAATTAGCTAATATGTTAATATGTTCGCTCTATATAATTAAGCGCAAAATTAAACTACAATTAGCAGAATTCGTAGACGCATAATTGATACGCGTTTTGTTAAAATCTAATTTTGTATATTGTTAAGTCTTACAAACGCAATCTACGAACGCAATCTATAGACACAATTTACAAGCGCAATCTACAAGCGCAATTTACAACTACTATGCGCACAACACAATTACGCAATAGAGATGTTCTCGTCGACGCGTAACTCGCGCGTAGAAATCTTACAAATTGTTTGATTTTACTATTAAAATTACTATAGTATAGACAAGTAACAAATAGAGATATAAGCAAAGTATTGCGAAAGTTTGTGCGTATCTCGAATATCTAAATTAGATTTTTGTCAAGCAAGCATTAAGACTTTTGCTACTAAATAAACTCTAGACTAGCTAATAGTTAAATTAGCAGAATTTGCAACTAGCACTTTCTAATTAGAGATTCCGGAATTGCCAATATAGCTAGATAATATAGTATTATGTTTTTGTTCTTGTTCTAAATTAATATATCTGCTTCTCTTTTTAATAAGAATTTGAAAATAGCTTTGCAATTGTATAATATTATTTATAGCAAAACAATTTGTTTACTTGTTCGAATATATATAAGAGCTATATTATAAAATTTAACTAGTAGAATTGTATTAAAGCAACAAGTTGTTTATAAAAACAAACTTAAGTTCTTCGATTTAAGATTATTAGTAATAATAAAGATAATTTTGTTTAAGAGATTATTGAAAGCTATAATAAGCGATATTTAATCTATAGTTTGTACAAGTTCTATACTATTGTTCACGACTATTACAACCCTAATATTTCGAGTATATAAAATAAATCTCTTTAGATTGTTTAAGATACAAGTAATTCTTCGTAAGAAGACTAAGATAGTACAATTAAATATATTAAAGATACTAAGCTATACAAATTTGAACTTAGTATAGCTGCAATCTAAGATATTGTCTTAAAGACTCTATTTACTAAGATTGCGCAAACTTCTTGCAACGCAAAATTATAACAACTATTATAGTATTACTTACAAAATATTCTCTCTTAGAAACAAGATATATTGTTAAAGAGTATTGCTATTGTCTTTCTAATAATATTGTCTAAATTATTGAGCTTTAAGTTTTCGACAAAACTAAGAAGTTATATCTTGCAATTTGTGTTTCTTTCTTATATTATCTTAAGCTAGCTATTCTACAATAGAATTTTATTTCTTTTTGTTTATCGATAGATCTATAACAAGATTCTAAGATTTGTATATAAAGAAATTATTTTTTTAATTTTGTTCTCGATTTTTCAGAACTGTTTTAAAGTTTATCTCGACAACAGTATTGAAAAATCCGGCAAGAAGTATCTCTATAGATTTGGCAACGTTGTTAAATCTCGATTATAATATAAGAACAAGATTTCTTACTTGTAGATAAGAGACTTATAGACTCTAAAAAATTATAGATAGATATCTATTAACTATACAATTTATAGCTGATTCGGAATAACGTCTAAATTGAAATTTATAGTTAACAATAGATTAAATTATAATTCTAAGAACAAAGAATATAGCAAAATTGAAATCGAAGAGAGTTAATATTAAATATAGAAAAAGTTAAAACTTAAAAGAGCAACAACTAGAGCTTAATATAAAAGTCTTAAATTAATTTCTTTCTATCAAAGATTGCGTAAACAAGATATTCTGAAAAGAAAATACTTAGAGTACTAATCTCTTAGCATTTCTCTCTCAATTTACTTTCTATTATTTAACAATATCTACAATAATAATATTTTTGCTCGATAGTACTAATACTGCGCTCTACGTTTTATTAGAAGCAGCAAAATATATTTAAAAATTCTTGCTTCGAAATTTTCTAATATTATTTGTAATATCGACAGTTATATTTGCTATCGAAGTCTATCTATTTGTTTTTCTTAAAAATAGACTTAAATAGATCTAGTATATCTTAGTTATCTTACAAGTACAAAAATACTAAGTCGATATATTAGTTAATTTCGAACTTATCTTATATCTAAAAAACAATATACAATTCAATATTCTTCAGATATTATATTCTGAATTTTATATATATTTTAGCTTTTCGATAGAATTATCTTAGAGTACTCGAACTTAGACGCTTTTTTCTTTTTTCGATATATTTGTACTTTTTTTATTATCTTTATCAGTCTATCGATTGTTATTATACTATATTTTGTTTTTCTAAATTTATTTAATAACAATAATATTGCAAATAAAATCTAAGATTTTGACAGATATAGTTAATCAAATATCGAGCTTAATTATATTGTATTCTACTAAATCTATCTATTTATAATCTTGCTTGTAATTGTGTTTATATATTATTTTATTTACGTAAAATTACTTTCTATATTTATGTTTGTAATTTATATCTAATTTTATTTGTATATTATCTCTTAGAAACTATTAACACAATTCTAATAATTAATATTTTCGAGAAAGATCTTTCGATATTAAAGAATATATACAATATATTTTTTAATAAAATTTATTTTGTCTAAATTAATCGAGATCTTTCTACTCTGTCGAAAAAGATTTGGGAACAAAAAAAGCTTACTAATATATTAAAAGTTGCAAAAATTAGTCTTATATTATTGACAACAAAATCGTTTTGTTAATATAAGAGTTACAAGCTAGCACAATCGAGTAGAGCAAATATTGAAGAAGAAGAAAATTGTAAAGACGCTATCTAAAGAAGAAGAATTGTAATTATATATATATTTTACAATAAGAATACAACTAAATATTAGCGATTTTTTTTATCGAAAAAAGAATTAATACTATTTACTACTATTTAGACAAGCTAACACAAATAAACAAAGAAATTAGAACAGAATCAATAAAACTAATTGAAAGCAAATTGAATAAAAGAGAATTAAATAAGTATTTATAAATAAAATCTATCTTTATACAATTTAATACTTAATTTGTTGCGTATATAATTTGTTAGATCTTTCTAAACTTCAACTTTCTATACTTATTTGTTCGATATATTAATATTTTTGTGCAAAAATTAAAATAGAGCACTCTGACTTAACAATAGTAAAATCGAGATATATAGAGTAAATTGATATAAATTGTTATTGTTTCTCTTCTTATAATATAAGCAATACTTGTTGTATTTACAAGTTTTCTGTTCTAAATTACTATTCTAAAAGACTTTGTATTATAATTTTACTAAATATCTAACACTTTAATATAACTAAATAGAATTATTTAAGATATGTTGTTGCAATTAATATTAGTAACACTAAATATATTGTTGTTGCTAATTCTGCATATTATTACAAGTTAACAAGATTTGTTAACAAAAATAATAGTTAAGCCATTGCTATAGAAATACTATTTCGTCTTTCTTTTTATACAAAGTTTTCTTACAATTTTACTTTTATTTAGTAGTCTAATTACTGCTCAGAAAATCCTCTATAATTTGAAATCTATATTCGCACTATTAACTAGAAATCTTTTTAAAACAAGCAATTACTTTTTTTTCTATTTTACTTTACAAAATCTTTCGATAAATATAGATATTTTTCTACAAATCGAAGATTTAATTAACTAACTTATTCTTGTATTGTAGACAAATTGTATATCGAGATAGAAATAGAAGAAATAGATAAATTTATTAAAAATTCGATAAAATATATTCTACTCTCTTTATATAATTCTTGTATATATTGATAAGATATTTGTATTTTTGTTAATACTTTTGCTAATAAATTAGGTCTAACGTACTCTATTATTGCTTTTTTAATTTTCTTGTTTAGTATTGCTATCTTTAATTTGTTTTAATTTGTATTTTGCTACAATCTGCTCTATATATTGACTTTTTTATACAATATTAAAAATAAACTTTATTTGACTGTACTAAAGCAACTCTTTACGAAGATCTATATAATAGAGTTATATCTAATAGATCTTCTTTTGTCTATTAGTATTCGCGATAATTAGAGTGTTTTTATTGATATTAATTAGATTGTAATTATAATAGTTGCTACAATATTAACTATTATTTATTAACTATTTCTAAAACTTTTACTTTAACTCTTAAATATCTATCTATTTTCTCGAAAGACAGAAAAAAGAAAAAAGAAAAATTGAATTTAAATTACTTTTTAGTATTTGTGCTCGATTATATACAATATCTAGAATATATCTGCTATAGCTAAATAAGATCTTTTAAGAAAGTCTTTTAAGATCTTTAAAAAAGTATTAACAAGCTTGTATACAACAAACTCGATATAATAGATCGACTTAAATATAAATATAAGACTACTAATTATTGCAGTTCTATAGTCTAAATTTTAAAGAACAATTTTAAAATTAGCAAAAATAAAATTGTTTATATTAAAAACTATACTTTAAATATTAGAATTAGCAATAAGTTTGTAAATCTTAATATCAAAAAATATATAACAATTTTGCAGAATATTTCTAAAACTAATATCTTTCAATAGATAAAATCCAAAGCTATTTTGTTTTTCTCGATCAATATTTATATCTAATTTACAAAATATATTAAAAATTATATCTATTAATTGAACTTCTAAATAACGTAAATATAGATAGTTAAATTAGCTATTATATATTTTACAATCTTGCTTATATTAACTTTATATTAAAAATAGTAACTTTTAGCTATCTTTTATATTTTGCATATATTTTAACTTTTATTTTCTATATTAAACAATCGATCGATCTAATTGTTATTTCTTGTAAATAATTTATATAGTTCAAAGCGTTTTGTCTTCTTTGCTTTTCTCTTAACTTCTTGCTCTAGAATAAGCAAATCAATAGTATTAAATTGTGCTAACAACAAATACAAGACAAAAATTTATTTTTAAATATTGCTATTACTCCGCGGAACGGTCCAGGTTTGGTCCAGGTTTTGGACCAAAAATCTGGACCCAATCTAGATCGAACCCGAAATACCCAACCCAAACTAGAGTTATTTCGATAAAATACGCAAGCTAGCGTATTGAAACTTTTTTTCGTAATAAACTAGTCTATTTCAAGTAATAATATTCGGAAATTAGATAAAAATCTCTAAAACTCAATTTTTAACATCAAAAACAAGAAAAGTTAAATCTAGAAAACTATGGCGAGAGAGAGAGCAAGTCGTGCACTATCCAACCCGTTCCGCGGAGTAACATTTGCTGTTCGAAAAAGATTTCTGTTATAAATGCTAATATCTGAAATTAATTGTAAAAGCTATCGCAAATTTGTATTCTAAATCGACAAGATATAGATTCTTAATCTATCGGAAATATTTGTAGATATTTAAATTCTCTTAGAAAGAAACTATTTATAGATATTATAATATCTACAATAGATACTTGAACTCTTAAAATAAGCTTGTTCGATATATTTTTCGAAAGATTGCTAAATTTCTTTCTAGTTTAAATACTCTTTTAGAAGTTTGCTAAAAAAATTAAATTCTAACAAAAACAATAATATAAATTGCAAGAATATTAATATTCTTCAAATATAGATTCGATAACTCTCTAAGAAACAACAAGAAATCGAAAAGATTTTATAGTTTTTAAAAACTTATTTGCAGTTAGATACTATATTTAATATAATTCTATTAAACAATAAAGTAGAGTTAATTTTTACTTAAACTATATATTTGCAAAATAAAACTAATTTTAATATAATTGTTAGTAATTAAGCAAATCTAGATATTATTTATTTCTCGACAACAAATTCTACAATATTTATCTAAAAAGATTTGCAAAATATTTTGTTGCAAATATTAATAAACAATATTAAAATAGATTGTATTAAATTCTTTTTAGTAATAAACTTAGTATTAGATATTTTTTCTTAAATTATTTACTCTAATAATATCTTCTAAAATTAAGAGATATTACAAACAATATAAAATAAGAACTACAAAAGATTGCTAATATTATAAACAAGATTTATTAAATTATTGTATTTATAAGTATAGAGATAAATATTAATTGCAATATATCGATAAGTATTAATTTCTACTTCTAATTATTTTTAGATAACAATTATTTAGAACTTTCGATCTAAGATTAATCTTTACAAGATAAATTAAGAATTTTTTAAGAGAGAAGTATTCGATAACAAAGAAAGACAAAAAGAATTGTATAAATACTTAATCGAAATTAGAAACAAAGCAAAATTCAAAAATCTAGTTTAAACAAATATATATTAATTGTTTTAAATTCTTCAAAAATTTAGAAAATTTCAAAAATATTATATCTAGAATCTAAATAAACTAAAAATAAGAGCTAATTTAAATTCTAATATTAAGTTTAAAGATTGCAATATAATTTAACTATATAGGAATTTTAACTTTTTTAGATACTTTTATTGCAACTATTTTACAAGCTAGAATAGTATACGTAAGATTGCTTTTACTTTCGAAGAAATTATATTATATTCTAAATATATATTAAAGATAGAAGAACAACAAAGAAAAGAAAAAAAGAAAATTTTATATTAAATATTTGCAATTTAATATTGTTCTTTATTATAATATTAACAACTCTTTAAGTAAAATAAAAGCAAAAATTATTAAAAAAAATACAAAATTAATATTAAATATTCTTTTAATTGTTAATATATTATTAATTATTAATAACTTAAGATACAAGTTTAAGAACAAGTTAATTTCGACAATATATTATAAAAGTAAGAAAATAATATATATTAACAACTAGATTAATTGCGTCGAATTAATTAATCGAATTTAAATTAATTAATTAACTCGAATCTTAACAATTTAAGTTAATTTAACTCGAAAGTCTTAACAAATTAATTTCTAAAGTTGAAATCGAAAATTAAGTTAAATCGAGTTGGTTTCTAGAGTTAAAATCGAAATTTAACTCGAAAAAATCGACTTAAATTGTTAAGACTATTTAAATAATTATATAATATATTAATAGTTAATATATAGTTAATATATAATTAATATATAATTAATATATAGTTAATATTTAATTAATAATATTTAATTATTTAAATTATAATAAGATAATATATTATAGTAATATATTACTACTTTTTAAAAAGAAAATAATTAAATTGTATCTATAGATTTTATAGAGTCTATAAATGCAAATAATATATTTTATTAATAAATTGTATCTATTAGATCTATAGAGTCTATAGATACAAATATTGTATTTTATTAATAAATTGTATCTATAAGATCTATAGAATCTATAGATGCAAATATTGTATTTTATTAATAAAATATTTTATTCTAAAATTAGTAATTCTTGACATAATAATGTTATTTTCGATTTCTTAACAATTCGATTCGATTTCTAATATTAAAATCGAATATCGATTCGAGTTAAGTTAAGTCGATTTCAAAATAATAGAAATCGATTTGAGTTTCGAATTGATTTCTAGAGTTGAAATTGTCGAATTGAGTCGATTTCAATAGTCGGAACCGAAATCCGATCCGACGATCAATCTAAGTTAAATTAGTATTCGATTGAACTAGATTCTTAATCGATTATTTGTTTGTTACAATATAGATATAGAAGTTCGAGTTAGAAAGTTTTAAACAACTAGTCAGTAGCGAAAATACCGTCTCCGATAGTCTATCTTTTCATGGAACTTACGCTCGCCTGCTCAGCTTCGGCCGTAATACGATCCATAAGCTGTCTGAGGATTCTCGAATTCGGGAAACAGCTGTTCCAGCCCTTTCATGTAGCAAAGGGATTGCGTTGGAACCAAATATGATTGAGCAAATCAGACGCTCGTGGACGGTCCGAAGGGCGATATTGCATCACCGGTTTTAAGAGCGCACCGAGAGCATCGATATCTGCTTTGGAGAAATATTGTCTTTTGCCGTCGTCAAAGTATGTCTCATGTAACCAATCACATAGAGTAACTCGCTCGGACTCGAGGACCTCTAGAAGTCGGAATTAGATATCTCGTTTTGAGCTGCAAACTCGAAAGAAAGACAGACTGACGTTGATGACTCCACAGCAAGCCTATTGCCAAAGAATCATAAAACCAGAAGTCGAAATTCACGTACCAGTAGCTCTCGTGGGAGGAAGGTCTTCTCTCCATTCTTCTGGTAAATCTCCAAACATTGAAACCCATTCTCGTATGAGATCGTCTTTTTTCGGCATGAAGTTATCGAAAGGAGGGTATCCCACGATCAGCTCGAATATCTTTACCATTTATTAGTAGAAATCGTAAAATGATATATAAAAGGCGTGATACTGTACAGCCTAAGCTCCATATGTCTGCTCGCAGGTCCCAATGAGAAGTTAAGACAGCTTCAGGGGCTCGAAAGACCAGAGGGCAGCGAATTTGGCGTTGTTGTCCAAGCAGAAATGCTTCCCCGAAGTCGACAAGCTTCACCTGACAGCTCGGGAAATCTCGTACCACGGAGGGAGATGATGTTGGGAGGACGAGGTATTTGGGGACTTGCGCGGTCAAAGGATACCCGGATAAGGCTACCACATCACTGATTTTGGGCTTGCCTAGAGTACGTAGGAGATCTGTGTCGGATTGATATGACGTCGTTGTGTTCGCGAAGAGAATATTACCGGGATGCAGATCTAGGGTGCGCGTTAATTAGCATCCAAAAGGCGAGAAAAAGGCCTTTGATAAGAGCTCAATTACCACTCACCCCCGTGTGCGATACCGTTATCATGGATATAAGCAAGTGCTTGTATAGTCTGCCTTGAAGCCTCCCAAGCTATTTTGCCAGGCAATCTATTACTGGAATATAACTCGGCTTCGGACAGAACATTTGGCCCAAGTGGCTCAAGAACGAGGCACTGGTGGGTACCATTGGGGCCTTCGTGTTCAAAATGGTCCAACAGCTGTATGATATGCTTCTTTCCGGGATGGCTGGCCGGTCCATACGATAAGTGCTCGAGGATTTGGACCTCGTGGTTATCATGCCATAGTTCGGAAACTGATATCTTAATAGCGACGTGGCGGGATAGCCTATTTTGTGATCAGCTTAAGCTGTTCTGCGAAACCTTACGTATTTGAATAGCGCCTGCATATGCTCACAATAGGTCTCTTGCAAGCCAAACAGTTGCGTAACCACCCCAGCCCAATTTATGTATAGTCTTGTATCTCCCGTCTTTGAACGTATCTCCCAGATGTGTTGGGTGGTATCCCCCTTTCCGATACCGCTCCAATGGTTCGGCATCCACTTCGCAGTAGAGAGCTCCAGTCCACTTTGCTACAGACTCTTTTGGGTATGAATTAGAAGTCATCTGCTTTCGAATCCAGGTGGATCTCAGAGTCGGTCTCGAGTATAGTGATCGTGTTGATGGCAGCACGCGCCACTTGAGAAGGGAAGAATGCGACATACAATCTGCACCCGAAAAAGCAAGGATGAATTCATAGTTGTATCGTTAGAGAATGAAGACTTAGAATGGCATTCCCTAAGTCGATTGATTCTATCGGATAATAGATAACCCGTGCACCGAAAGCGCTAACTGCAGAAATGCCTGGTCTAAGTGTATTAGGCGCCAGCCGTCAGCGCCATATTCTAAACACGCCTGGTGGGGTCGTCAACATTGATTTTCTTACTTTGATCTGGAAATCAACCCCGGGCAGAGTCACGCATGATTTGCTTGGGCAATTTCTAGTAATAATAGGACAATGCCAGGGCGCGTCCCTGCAGTCAGGTTCCTTCAGCGAATCAAAAATCCAGCGAAACGCCAAATAATCCAGAGCCTCACGCTGGCTGTATGGAACACGCCCGACTGCGAGCATTTCACGGATGTATTGATCAAGTAAATATACCTATCTCGTCTCAAGATTGTCGCTAAGTCGATCGTCAGGAATCCGAGACATACTAGTCATTCTGACAACAGACCGCATATTACCCTACGAATGAAGACCGCTCGGCAGATCGCAGAAAAGTCAGGTCAAACAGTCCACGTCTATTATAACGAACAGACCAAGCAGTACGAAGCCTTTCGGCTCTATTCTGAACGGAAGGATGACTCGAACAACGACGAACCTAAGGAAGAGTAAATACAAACAAGGTTAATAGTGTATCTTGAAGTGGAGCAATTGCTTTATACACGTATTCATGTAGTTCCCAGGACACAGGGAGGCAGAATTGGGGACATCCGTGAGGCAATGGCCTGGATTTATTTGGCTTGGGGCGGGAAGGCACACTCGTTTAATCCTTCGACTTGAGATCTATACAATGAATCTCTCGCCATCTTCCGTGCTGGGTTTCCTTCTATGATTAACGCCACGTAGATGCTGCACTCGGCTTCAATCCGCAAATATATTGCGATCGAAGACATGGTCACAAATCATTTGCAATAAATGAATCACACTTGGCAAATGCATTCCCCATCCATTTGATATAACAGATTATGTAGCCGGAGATGGAACCTGTGGAGCTTCATAAGTAAAATCAGAAGCTGAATCCGTTGAACCGTTTAGGTTTTCCGTTTTCGCTCCTGTGGTTGCGTTAGTAGGCCTTTTCTGTGCCTGCAAATGCTGTCTTTGTTGTTGACTTAACGTCTGAATCTTTTTTCTTTGTATAAGAGTAATATCTCTCTTTCTAGTACTATCCATTGACGGATTATCTTCCGGATACATTTTATAATTTAATAATTCAAATCTTTTGAGCCGTTAATACTTGCTCGTTTTCACAGATTTTCGTCCGTCCTGTATCTGTTGTGCTCGAAGTGCTGCACTATTGTCGCTCTCTTTAGTTATTACTCGGCGCTTTCAGTTCGCTGTTAATATTCTTGTACATTATTCTTATTTATACTATTATTGTATTCTTCTCTATATGCAGACTATATGCTTTATTCTTCTGCACAATCTCTTAAGCTTCGTTTGCTTGTCTACTATCTTAGATCTTATTATTATATGCTGTATTCTTATATACTCTATTCTTGTACGTTTTATTTCTATAAGCTCTATCTTCTTGCTTGTTCTCTTGCGTTTAATACTTATATTTTCGCTCTTGCTCTTAATCTCTCTTTTGAATCTTAGACTTATAGATTTTCTTTGTTAGTCTCTTCTCTTAAATCTTTGCTTATACTCTATTCTATTGTAGTTTATGTTCTTGTATCTAACTATAATAATTAGACTGATCGTTTAATTCCAACAGTTGAAACCAAATTGCATAAATTATGAAAATACTAGCTATATTAGGTTAAAACTTGGCCTAATTAGATATAACTTTCGGATCGAATTATAGATTTTGGGGAAAAACCGACTCGAACGATCAGTCTATAACTATTATTCATCGACAATTCCCTTTTAGGATTTGATTGAATCGAATAGGACGAAAACCTTAAGTTCTAGTTAAACGTTCGCTACATACTCGCAAAGTTCTAGTAAATTTAATTAGATCAATAAATCGACAATCTTTCGCGAAACTTCTTGCGTCAAATAATATATCAATCGATTGTCAATTAACGATGCAAGCTCAAGTTGTTCGAATTGATCGAACAAGTCGTTATGTTCGACATTTCGACAATAGATTGAACAAATTTTATATTTTAGTGCTATTAATCAAATTTATAAGTGTAAATTGCTTAAAATTTTTGTTTACTTAAATGCTTTTAGATCTATTGTGCAATCTTTAATAAAACTATAATTATTGTTATATTTGCGACTTCTAAATTGCTAGTTATTTTTGTAACGTTTAAAAGTGTGCAAAGTTCAAAATTTATTCGCATTCTTTAAAAGCAAATATTCTTAATTTGCGCAAAAAATATTTTAAAACAAATATTATTTAACAACTATTAATAGAGCTTATCTAGCAAAAACTCGAACAATATATAGTATATAAACAATTCAATTATATCGAAAATATAAGTAACAATAGTAACAAACAAAAAACAAAACAAAAAATCTATTTAATTTTTTCTTGTTTTTAGCTTCTTAATTACTTGAACAATAATTATTTTGTTTTTACATTTTGTAAAGATTTTTCTAATTATATTTTTTTACTTTGCGACGTTCGATATATATTAATTACTTTTTTTATTTAAAGACTCTTTGTCGATTTTCTTTTTAATAATATATTTTAGTTGTTAATTGCTCTTTAAGTCTAGCATTTTTTTAACAATTATCTAGCTAGTATTCTCTTGCATTATTAAATATCTAAAATATTTTTCTTTTTTATTATATTAAATTATTATTTATTTGCGAGAGTTACTTATTAGTTTTAATGTTGTTAACTTAATATTTTGCAAAACTAGTAAATTATACATATAGCGTTGTTAGAAGACGTCAAAATACTTAAAATATTTTAATCTAAATAATAAATTTATCTTTTAATACTTGTTTATTATTTTAATCGAAAAAAAAGATAAAAAGTTGCATTGCAAAACGTTAGCTATTATAAGTATTAAATTTTTAGAAATATATTTTATTGTTTTTGTTATTGTTTGTTTTATTGCTAATAAACTAAAATAACAATTAGCTTTCGATATTTGTTACTTAAAGCTATTTGCTCTTTTGTTACTTACGTTGTTAAATTCTTTATTTTTATTATTTTTGCTAATTGAATAATTTTTAATTTTTGATAGACTATTGACAAGTTTTGTAAATTAATAATATTAACATAATTAAATAATTGTCGAACAACAACGTTTATTAACGTATTGGCACATTTTATATATAGCAAGAATCGTCTTTATTCTTCTTTATACTACAATCCTTTAAAACTTTGACGTTCGCTTAAACGTATACAAATATAATATTGTTCTTATTGTTAAAGAAGATATTTAATTGCTAATATTAACAATTGTTAATTACTAATTTGATCTCTCTTAATTTCAACAAATATTGCGTATTATTTATATAATAATTGTTCTTAATATTAAGAATATTTTTTAAATTCTATGTTCGCATTGTTATTAATCGAAGAATTTGTTATTTAAAAATTATATTTACTAAAATATTGCGTTAACAACTATTTTTGTTTAATTTTAAACTTTTAATTCTTTTGTAATAGATCTTTATATTAAAGTTAAACTTGTTAAATAAATTGTTTATAAAGTTCTTAATTAAATAGTTTATTTAGAAATTATTATACATAAATTTTATATATTTTTTAACTTTTTTTTGTATTACTAGTTCTATATAAAGCAACACACTTTGCTACTTCTTAAAAAATTGTTTATACTAGATTTTTTTAATCTTAATTATTCTCTTTACTTGTATTAATCGACAACTCTTTTATTTAATATTAGAAATTTATCTTTTGTAACGTCTTTCGCAAAAGATACTTTTTCTTTAATATTATTTTCTTACTTTTATATAGCTATATGCACATTAACAATAATAAAAAACACTAATTTAAAATAAATTAAATCAAATAACTAATTTGTGTTTTCTTAATATTTAATATTTTATCGTTTATTAACAAACAATTTGTAAAAAGAATAATATATTATTTTTGAAAAAATTAAATGCAAAAATTGTTCGCAAAAATTCTATATAATTTTAGTTGTTATTGTTGTTTTTTTTGAGCTTTTATGTTTTGATATATTAAGCAAATAAATGCGTTATATTTTAATAATTTTGCAATATAATTTATTGCATTGTTTTTGTTAATATTATATATTTAAACAATTAGATTGCGAATCTTCTTTATAATATAATCGCAAAAGTAGCTTATTTTGTTGTATAACTATCTTTGCGTTAATTAAATTTTAACAAGCTTAAATATTAATATTAATCTATTATTTTTTATTTAAAAGTACAAAAGTCTAGATTAATTTGCATTTTTGTAGATTTTTGTTGTTTTATTTATAGATATTTTATTAATATCGAAAACGAACATCAATTATACTTAAAAAAAAAAAATAACATTTGTGTCGTTGTTGTAATTTAAAAATATTACAACTTTAAATTATTTTTCGATCTTGCTATATATAGAACTCTTGTTATTTTTATCTATATAAACGTATTAACAATATATATTTTACAATTATATAACTCTTCTTTGTTGCAATCTAGAAATTTAATTAAATCTATCTTTGTTGTTGTTAAACAAGAATTTTGTGTCTAAAATATTGCTATGTTGTACGCGTACTAACAAGAACGAGACAACAAAATTTTTGCTATTTCGATTGTTTGCTAGATTAAACAACAATTTGTTAATTTTTATCAAATCTTCTTATTGTTTTTAGTTAGCATACTTTTGATTTAAATTTAAGCAAACTTATATAACTCTTAATATAACTAGATTTGTTGTTATATGCGAAGCAATAATTAATAGTTGTTTTTGCTACAAACTTATTAATTTGTTTACACTTTAAAATTATTATTAACTTCTTGTTGTCTTTATTATTATTATTAATAATATTCTTTTTGCAAGATTAATTAAAAAGCAATCTAAAAAAGTCTAAAAGCGTTTAATTTCGCTAGCAATTAAACAAATTAACTTTTATTCTTTACAACTAAATACAAAACAAATATTTGCTATCTTAAAAAGAAGTTGCATAAGTTTTGCGCGTTCTTTTTTTGCGCTTTTGTTAATACTTATCTTAAATTATAACAAAGAAAAAATAAAATAAATCAAACAATATAGTATAGCTATAAAATATGCTATTTATTTGACAATATTAATTAAAAGTTCTTTAGAACAGTTGATAAAATAATCGATAACTAGAATGCGAAAATTAACAAAAAAGATCTACAAAGAAAAGTCTATAATAAAAAATTATACAAATTATAATATATCAATTTAGCGTATTTTTAACGCGTTGATCGATTATTATTTAATTGTTAACTAATTATTAAATAATTATTTTGAAATCGATTAATTATAAATCTAATTTTGTTTAGTTTGTTAATTATAATTTTATAGTAATTTTATTCTCTTTAAGATTATTATAATACAAGTAGATCTTTATTTAATATATAACTTTTAATAATATGCTTGTAATTAATAAATAATTCTACAATTTGCAAAATTAATAATTAAATATTATGCGTAGTTGTAAATTATAAATATGTATTAAACGCATTTTAAATAAATGTAAAAATCTCTAAACTTAAAAAGTTAATTAAAGAAATTATTAAACAAGTATTTTATATAATATATTTATCGACAACGCAAAACATCTTATTTATAAAAATACTTAATTTTAAATATAAAAGATCTTAATAACACAAAATAAAACGTTGTTATTTTAAATTTTATCAAGTAGTCTCTAGTACTTCTTCTTCGATATTTAGAACTTCTTGTTATATAAAATTATTATAAAGATCTCTCGCTTAAGTTGTTGCTCAATAATAGTTTACTTTTTAATATTTAAATTATACACTAATTTTCAAATGTAACAAGTTTTCTTTTAATCGATACAATATATGCGTTTTTTAACTTATATTTTTATGTCTTTTATAAAGATCGATTTAATAATTATTATATATTTCGCTTTAATTAAAGTTAAATTAACTAATAAAATATTAATTGTTTCGACTATAAAGTGCGATTAAAAGTCTTGTTTAAACAATATTTTCTTTTTGAATTTTATTGTTTTGTTATAGTTATATTTCTTTTAAAAAATTTTAACAATTTTAATGTGTTTTGATTAACTTAGATCGAAATAAAATAATATTAATGTTTCAAGAAATATACTTTTAATATATTAGATTTGCAATTAATTGTTGTTGTTTTTTTATAGTGTTGCGTTATTGCGATTTAAGTTACAAACGTATTAAGACTATAATAAAGATAAAAAGTTGTAGTATTTATATTGTAAAATACTACGATTATTAATAAAAACGCAAATATTATAATTATTTTTTAATTCTTCGATAGCTTTGCAAGTCGACAAAATAATATATTAATTTTCGAATTATTTGTTATTAAATTTGCGTACTTTATATAATATTTAGTATTTTGTAACAAGATCTTTTTCTTTAGTATTTTAATATTAATTTCTTTTAATTTTGATTTTCTAATATATTTTAAATAATTGACAAAAAAGAGAGATATTATTATTTGTAAATTATAAGTTTTGTTGTTAAACTTCTTATTTAAAATTGCAATTAATTTATTGTCTTTTTTGTTATTTTTAATTTATACTTTATAATGTTTTGCTAACAACTTCTTAATAGTTTTCGAAAACTTTATTTTAATTGATTAAATTTTATTCTTTTATTAATACAATATCGCAATATAAATAATTTGTTTATAAAGTTTCAAAAGTCTTACTATTTTAAAATCGAAAAAATTTGTCTTATTTGTTTATTTTATTAGAAACAATTCGACAATTTTGCGAAATCTAATCTCTATAACTTAAATATTTTATATTAATTTTTTAAAATTTCTTAGTAAGATATTAAAAGTTTTCTATAATTTCGTAATTGTTGTTTCAATTATATTACAAAGATTTTTGTTATTTGTTTAGCTTATATTGTTTTTTAGCATTTTGATTTATTTAGTTAAGTTATTAAGAGTTTCGTAAAAAGTATTGCTAAAAAACATAAATTTGCAATCAAAATTTGCGACAAATTAAGTAAATTTTTTAATTATAATACTTTGTAATCGCTTCTTATAATAAAATTGATTTTCAATAATTTCGAAAAAAATTAATGTACTAAACATCTTTTATTTATCTTTTTTATTCGAATATAACAACGAAAAAATTAATGTTTTAGCTACTTGACTTTCGTATAATAGAGAATTAATAATAATAATATAACAATCAAAGTCTTCTTTAAATAAATTAAAAATATAAAAATATACATAGTTATTATTTATCTTCGATAAACCGATATATTTATCGCGATAATTTAACAAAAGTCTCGATTCTTTTAATATATCGTTATATATAGTTTTAAACGTTATTTTTAGCAATTTGTAATTATAATTGTACAATAACTTTTATTTCTTTAGCATAAAATTTAACAAGCTTAACTAAATAATTTGCAATTTAAAACAACAAACTAGCAACCAAAAATCTTGTATAATTTCGTCAAAGATGCAAAGACATTTAAAAAATTAAAAGTTAAATTTCTTAAATAAATATTTATTGTTTTCGATATTTTGTAATAGATATTTGTATATTATTGAGAAATTCTTTTTTTAAAATTTCTAAATCTCTTGCTATACAAACGTAAATTATTAATTTAAAACGAAAAAAACTATTTGTTGCAACAATTTTACAACAACAAGTTAATCAAAAATTATTCTCTATATAATTTTCAAAATCGAGCATTATATTTTGTTAATACTTATTTTGTTATTATTAAAGTTATTTCTAATTTTAAATTGTTATATTTGCAATATAATAACAAGTTTAAAAGCTTAAAAAAATATAACTTCTTTTTTAAATTAAGCAATTTAATTAATAAATTTTTGCATATTTTTGTCGCATTCTTTTGCTAAAATTTATAAAATTTAATTTGATTCTTTAGTGCAATATATTTGTATATTTTTGCTTTATTAATATTTAAAATTTAAATATTAAGTATTCTTTTTTTGACGTTTTTGTTTGTTTTGATTAAATTTATTTTTGCTTATTTATTTTTTTCGATTTTAGCAAAACTCGATTTATTAACAATTGTATTGTCGTTCTTTATTATATACTTTTTGTTAATTGTTTTATCTTTGTTATTAAACAAAATATTTAATATCTTTTTGTTAATTAACTTGTTATTTGACATTTATATTTTATTTTTTAATTCTATAATTTTTTGACGTTTGTAATAAAAGTTTTTGTCGTTTTTTCTCTTAGATTTTTATTTGTTTTGTAAACTCTTGTTATCAAAAAAAAAATTGCTTTAAATTGTTTGTCTAATGTTGCTTTTCGTTTGCGCAAAAGTCTCTTTTTTTTATTTGACACTATTGTATATATTGTTGTTAATATTGTTGTGTTTAATGTTGTCGAAACGTTTGCTTGCGATATAATCGATATCTTAATAAAGAATGTAAATAATATTGCTATAAATAACGCAACAAATAATGCTATAGATTGTATAATAAAGTAAAACAAAACAATAAATTCGAACTCAAACTTTGTAACAAAGTATAAAGATTTGTAACAATAAAAAATTATAATTAGAAAAGAAACTCTTTGTTAAGTAATATTGATTTGTTATTAATGCGCTTGCGAGCTATGTTTAATGTTAATTAATAGCAAAAATAATATCGATATTTAATGTATTTTTAATGTTACGTTTTGTTAATAATAAAGACTTGTTAACATTAAAAAAAAACTATAAAATTTAAGATAAATATAATAGAAATTATGTTGTGTTAATGTGCGAAACAATAAATAAATCGAAGTCTAAATTGATGTTTTTAATTAATAATATTAATGTGTTACTCTTAAATATAAACTTATTATTTTTAAAATTAATTAAAATAATTTTAAACTTAAATATTGTAAATTTGTTTATAACAAATTTTATCAATATAATTTGTAATTTTTCTATTAAGTTAATAAAGACAAAACAATTTTTAAGCTCGAATTATATAATATTTTTGTTGTTTTAAATTCTCGTTTGTTTTACGCAAAAATTAATTAATATTTTATAATCTATATATTTCGACTTTATTGTATCGTTTAATATAGATTTAAATATTCGACAAATTTCTTAAAATTTTTAATAATTGTATTTTATATTTGTTTCTTGTAATAAAATTTGTCTTTAGTAGCTTTTAAAAAAGATAATATGCTATATTAATATTATTTCGATTTTTTATTTTAATATAGCTTTGTAAAGAGCAACGTTTTAACTATTTAAGTATTATATAATAGAAAGCTAATAGTAAGAATGTGTTAATCAAAATTTTCTTTAAACAAATCTAAAATATAGAAATGCTAATAATTATTAATATAATAAAGCGTTAAATTTAATTAATTGCTCTTTAAACTTTTTAAAGATATTGTTATATACAATTTTAAATATTATTTTTAGCAACTTGTAATTTTTGTTGTACAATATCTTTTATTTTTTTAAAAAGAAATTTAGCAAATTTAACTAAATGTTTATTAGCTTTTAATTAATATTTAGTAATAAAAAATCTTAAGTAATCTTATTAAGAACGCAACAACATACAAAAAGTCAAAAATTAATATTTTTAAACAAATATTTATTATCTTTAATATTATTTACAAGATATTTGTGTGCGTTTAAGAAATTCTCTTTTTAAAAATTTTAAATTTTGCAACAAGTCAATATTAATTAACAATTTAAAATAAAGAAAATTATTTATTGTAAAGTCTTTTCGACGCAATTGTTAATTAAAAATTATTATTATAGTTTTAAGAATTAAGCATTATATTTTGTTAATATTTATTTTATTATTATTAAATTTATTTTTAGTTTTACTTCGTTGCATTTAAAGTATAGTAACAAGTTCTAACATCTAAAAAAAGTACAACTTTTTCTTTTATTTTAACAATTTAATCTTTAGATTTTTATTAATTATTGTTGTATTTTTTTATTAAAAAGCACAAAATTTATTTCGATTTTTTAACATAATATATTTGCAAATCTTCGCTTTCTTAATATTTAAAATTTGAACTTTAAGTACTTTTTTTTTCGCATTTTTGTTTATTTTTAAAAGATTTATTTTTAATTGTTTATTTTTTTCTATTTTGTTGAGATTCAATTAATTAATAATTATATTATTGTTTTTTACTATATACTCTTTATTAACTTTTTTATCTTTGTTATTAAATATAATGTTTATTATCTTTTCGTTATTTAACATATCGTCTATTGTCTTTGTATTATTCGTCGATTTTTGCATTTTTTAATATTTTTTGTCTTTAACTTCTCTAGCTTAACTTCAAGAAGTTATTTATTGTTTAAGTTGTTATTGTTGTTTATTTTACTCGCTTTTTTCGAATTGTCTTTAGCGTAAATTTCGCATGCGTTTACTTTTTGCTTGCTAACAAACTCAACTAAGTTGCTACTTGTTACAACTATTGATTTAGCGATAAATTTTATTGCTAACGCAATGTAGACGTTATCGTTAATACTATTATGTTTGACGTAATTAATGCGTTTGTATGCGATACAATTGATACAATTATAAACAATGCGTCTAATGCAATTGTAAACAATGTAACTAATGCAATTGTAAACAATATAACTAAATAAAATAAAGCAATAACTTCGAATTTTAATTTTGAAACAAGAACTTTAAAATGTAAAATAAACGAAAACTATAATTAAGAGAGTAAATTTTTGTTAAATAATAAAATTTAGATATCGATGCATCTAAAGTTCGCAATTGATGTTAATTAATAATAAAGATAATATTAATAAATAATATATCTTTAATATTAAATTTGATCGATAATAGAGACTTATTAATATTAGAAATAAACTATAAGATTTGCAACAAACGTAATAAAAATTCGATTATAACAATATGCGAAATCTTAATTAAATCGAAGCTTGTATCGATGTTTTTAATCAATAATATTATTATATTATTTTTAGATATAAACTTATTGCTCTTAAAATTAATCGAAACAACTTTAAATTTAAATATTATAAATTTAATTATAGCAAGTTTTATCAAAATAATGCGCGATTTTTCTAAAAAATTAAAAGTAATAAATTAACTTTTAATTTTAAATTGTACAATATCTTTATTGCTTTAAATAATTAACTACTTTATACAAAAGTTTAAATATATCTTATAATTTATATATCTCAACTTTATTGTATTGTTCAATATAGATTTATTACTAAAATCGCTAATTAATTGTATAGAAGTCTAGATGTCTTTAAGTTGCAAAACGTTATTCTTAAAGCAATAATCGAAATTCTAGATTTAAACACTTGCGAAGTTAAACACTAAAGATAATTTGCGATCTTTTATAGTCTTTAATTTAATGCTCTTTGATTAATTAATATAGATTTTTTTATTTTTGATCGATATTTTTGCGCTCTTTTTATTTATTAATGTCGCATTGCTTTCTAACTTAAAAATTAGAAATTAACGTCGCTTTGTTTGTCGATTTTATAGCAAAACAAAATTGTTAAAAATAAACAGTTTTTTATCTCGATCAAATATAATGTCTATATAATAATTAAAACTTTCGCATAGTACTTTGCTAATTCGATGCAATTTAATTTGATCGATTTTTGTTTTAAATTTATTGTTAATCTTTCTAACATTTTTGAGCAAAGATTGAGCGATATTTTCGATTTTAACATATAATTTGTTATTAATTCTTAAGATACTTTTGATTATAAATGTGTTTTACAACTTTTATTTAATTATATTTAATATTGTTTGTTACAATAACGCTACTAATAAAATATCAAATAAAAAAAATAACATAATGCAAAAGAAAAAATACAAAAATTGATCGAAGTAAAAGTAAAAATTAAGCGAAAATTAAGCGAATTTCTTTATTATAATATAGAATTGCAAAAATAGAATTTCGTAATTATAAAGTTAGTCGACATTAGTTAATATTAATTAACATTATTTTAATATTTTAAATGTAATTTACTTTCAACAACTTTTAAAAATCGATTTTTTTTTTAATTTAAAATTGCAAATACATTAATTTCTTAATGTTTACGTTACTTTTTTATATATAATTAATTCTAAAATTAAACACTATATTTATAAACGCTTACACAAAGTTTTATATACAATACGTTTAATTAAGATAAAGTTATATATATAATTGCGATTTTAAATTTTCGTCTCAACACATTTTGAGCATTTTTATCAAGTTTTACTAGATTTTTATCAAGCTTTTATCAAGTTTTATCAAAAAGTTTTCGCACAACAATAGCTAAACAATATTGCATCTATAATATTTAAAATTAAAAACATTTAACAAATACAATATTAGCAATAGTTAAACTAGCTTTTTAGTAATTTAAATGCGTTAATATTAAGAGATTAATAATATTTGCAATTTTAAATCGAAATTTTTTTTTTTTTAAAAGTTGCGAGAGTAAATCACATTTAAAATATTAAAAGAGTTCGCTTATTATTAATTAACAAAACAACGCGTTTAGATTGCATATTATCGTAAATATTATTAAAAAACTCTTGTACGCTTTTTAAAGTAACAAGAGACGCTTTTATTACATTAATTTTTTTTAATTTACAATGTTAACAATCGCATGTTAGCGCAAAAGAAAAAAAGAATTTTATGTTCAACTATTAAAGAATATCTTTTTCGACAAAATTACAAAAATATTTACGTCTATTGTGCGTATTTGCGTCTCTTTATTAAGACCAAAAAGATTATCGCATTGTTATGTCGACAATGCTATACAAATAATGTTTACTTATTTTAATAGTATTGTGTTATTAAAGATCTTTTTTATCGAAAGCTATTGCAAATTACTTAGTTTCGCATTGTGCGTTAATAATAACTATATAGCTAATAAGAGTTGCTTATAATTAAATCTTTTTCTTTTTTTAGTTGTGCGTTCAAATACAAAAGCGCAATTCGAAAGAGAAAGAATATTGTCAATTAATATTAGATACAATAGCTTTTGTTTACAACGAAATAATTTTAAAAGAGCAAACAATATAATTGCAATACTTTAAAACAACATTGTTTAATTTTAATTAATTAAATTGTTCGAAATCGAAAACAAGTTTTTATATAATTCTTAATTATTAATATTATTTAGAATTGCTACTTTAAATATACTTTTAAACATTTTTTTATCTAATTTGTCAAATACAATGTTAGATAATTAGAACAACTTAAATACACGCAATTTAAAAGCGTTAAATTAACAATTTACAAAAGAAAAAAATTAAAAATAATGCTTGTTTTGTTTCGACAAACTAGATAATACACAAATAATTAAAATTATATTTAATTTTTGCAAAAATCAATATATAATTTTTGTCAATTGTAAAGATTTAGTTATAAGTTTGTTCTTTCGAAAAAAACAATCTATATTTGTATTAATCTTAAAGAAGAGTCGATTATTAAATATATTAAAGAAACTTATTTTCTCTTTTATATGCGCGAATCGTTGTTAAGCAAAACTTAAAACGTTTCTTTTAAAATTGCAATCAAAGAAGAAAAAACGTAAATTCTAAGAAAAAACAACTTTTGTTAGAAATTGTTTCTTTATTTTTGCAAAACTCTTTTTTTTTCGTTTTTAAAGCAATTGTTATAATTGTTGTTACTCTTTTTACAATCGCGAAGTTACTTAAGTTAATATTAAACATTTAAGAAAAATTTTTTATCTCTTTCTTTTTCTTGTTTGTTTTTAATATATTTTATTTTTTTTAAAATGCGATAATTCGACGAAGTTCTACTTAATAATTGAAATATATTATAGCGTTTTACTTTTAAGATTTTTGTTATTTATTTAATCTTTAATATTAACATATTAAATTTTGTGCATTTAACAAATTTATAAAAACAGCTTAATACAATATTTTGACTAATTATAGCTCTTCGATAACGCAAATTTCAATTTAAAACTTTTTTTTAATGTTTTTTTTATACAAAAATATGCGATTTGCTTTATTGTATTTAATTATAGAAGCAAAAAGAACGCAAACTACAATCTTATTCTTTGTAATAAAAATATATTAACGTAGTTTGTCGATCTTAATTGTAAATAAAAAATCTTAAAATAATATAACTTTAATAAAGTTGTTTGCAAACTTAATTACTTTAATTTTCTTTTGTTTTTCTAAAACTTGTTAACAAACTTATTAATATTAATATTATTCATAGTTAAAACTTTGCGAGTTCGATCTTTTTTGAAAGAAATAATTGACAAAGTAATAAATATATTGATGTCGATTGCATTATTGTTATTTTTGTTGTTAATAATAATAGTTTTTTTTGTTTTAATTAAAGTGCGCTTTTTTTAAATAAATATATATATATATATATGCGCACAAAGTAATCTCTTAAGAATTTTAATTATAGAAAAGAGTAAAAAAGAAAGCAACTAAAAATAATATATTCGCAAAAATCTTGCAATCGTCAAATTGTCAACTAATATTAGTATTGTCGATAAACAATTAATTAACGATTGTTTAATACAATCTTCTTTTTTATTTTTCAACTTTTCTTTTTCTTTATCGCTAGAAAAGCAACAAAAAAAAATCAAATGTTAAAATTGCGAATAAAAAATTCGTCGCACAAGTTATAAAATTTGCGAGAAATTTTATTGCATTGCTTATTAATTACTCTAATTAAAATTTATTGCAACTACTATATAATTAGCTAGAGACTTTTGATTGTTACGCTTGTTATTAGAGCAAAAAATCTAGCTTTAAACGCATTTATTTATCGTTAATATAATATAATTAAGACAAGACAAAAGTGCAATTATCGCGTTAAACTTAAATATCGCATTATAATTGCGTTGTATTAAGTATTATTTAAGTTTTCAAAATATATAAGCTTTAATAAATCGAATATTATGTTTTTGTTACGCGAAGATACTTAAAGAGAGCAAAAAAATTAAAATACACAAAAATTATTGCAAAAAATTAATCAAATTAGAATTACAAACATTTAGTAAAAATCTTGCGATTAAAAGATAAATAGAGCAAAGACGCACATAAAGAATTTGTAACTATTAGAATTCTTAATTATTAAATTATATTTTCGAGTTTAAGAATGCTTCTCTACTTAAGTTTCTATTAGATTTCGATATCGAAACAAACTTTGCTATAAATAGCAATATAAATGCGAAAATAGCAAATAACAATGTTTTAATAAACTTTGATACATTAACGATTATATTAAATATAAAGTTTATTTTACTAAAATTAACAAAAAAAGCGTTGTATTAACAAGCTTAAACAAAATTGCACAATATTAACAAAAAAAAATCTAAATATAGATACAAATACAAACACAACTACTAGTATTAAATACGCAAATTAATCGAAAAACAATCTTCTATTTATATTAACAACGTTGCGAAAAAAAAATATATAAAGAAATTATAAATCAAAAAATCAAAAAATTAACTAAAGATTTAAACAAAATTTAGCAAAAAATACATAAAATTTCTTTAAAAAGTAAAAAGTATAACAAGAAGATACAATAGCAATTAAATCAATTAAAGTTAAAAAATAAAAACAAAATATATATTTACTTTTTAAACAAACGTTACAATTCTTTTTACAATAAAATAGACTATGCGTTTATATATTAATTTTATACTTTATAATATATAAAAAACGATATAAATTGTTTCTTTAACAATAAACAACTAAAATCACTATATTGTTTTATATTTTTCAAAAACAATTAGCAATAATTTACGAAACTTAAGCAAATCGAATAAAGTATCAAAAACAATATATAAAAATACAAAAAAATTAAACTAAAATTTAACGTCGAAAATGCAAAACAATTAAATCAAAAATACTATATATAATAACAATTAATTAAGAAGATTATTTGTTTCTTTATAAATTACAAATCGCACGTTTAGAATCTTAGATATGCGCTAATACAACAATATATTAACGAGAGAAAAAAACTATAAAATTAATATTAAATTGCAAACAACTAGTAAAAGAAGCAAACAATTTATTTGTTAAAAACTACAATTGTTTCTATATTTATTGCTACAAACAAAATTGTGCTTTTTAAATAATAGAGCAATTAAAGCATTTAATTTGTTTATATAATTATTAGCAATCTTAATTGTATAATTTGTTAACGTTAAAAAAGTTTAAATACAATTTTGTTAAGTTATATCTTTATTATTTATGCAAAAAAGAATAATATTAAATTATTAAACATAAAGATTTATTATTATGCAATAATTTCTATAACAAAGCGCAAACACATCTTAAATATATTCTTGTAAATGTTAATTAATTTTTTAGAGACGTTTTAGCACTTAAACAATTGTTTATTTACAATTTGTTTAATATTTGTTGTGTTAATAATTAATTTAAGTATTGTTATTTAGTTTTCGTTAAAATAATAATTAATTATTTGAAGCAAACTCTTGTTACAAATATTAAGCAAAATATTTATTGCTTAATTTGCACAATATTGTTGAATTATCGAAAGAATATTATAAAGATATAAAAAACTTAAACGCATTAAAATACGAAAACATAAATAAACAAATAAAATCGATATATAGTTAATCAAATTAACGAAAACTATATATACGATATCAAGAATTTCGCTTAAGATTTTTCTTATATTAATATATATGCTATTATAATAATAAACTCTCTTTATTAGCTAAAGAAGAGCATTCTTATAAATTTTATTCAATAATTGAAGAAAATTCTTAAAAAAATTGTTCGAAAGAATCGAACAACAATTAAACATATATAAATCAAAAAAATTATTAACAAAACAAATGTTGTTTTTTAATTTAATTAAAGATTTTAAGCAATCTTTTTTGTTTATAAATTGCGCATTTTTATTTACTTTAACAACATTAAACAATAAATAAACAATGAACAAAATGCTATTATATAATAGCTAATAACTATTATAACATCTTTGCTATTTAAGTTAATCTTAAAGATACTACAAATTACAATTGCAATATTAAATTTTATTATATTAACTATGTATAGCTTTTACGACAAAAATACGCTAAAGTATTTAAATTTTGCGCAAAGTTAAATTAATATATTTAAAACGATATTTATAATCTATGACGCAATAAAGATCGAAATCGAACAAAAAATATTTAATAAATTCAAATTTTACGTTCTTAGTTATTACGAAAACTTTATTAGAAAATTCGAATTTATTAACAACTAAAATACGAAACATTTTAAAAAGACGTATATTTATTGTATCAAGATTTTCTATTTACAAATTAACAAAAGAGTAAATTACATAAAACAAATTTGTGCTTATAATAAACAAGACGTAAATCTTTACGCAATAAACGTTATACTAAAATGCGAGAAAATATTAAATACGAAAAACTTGTTGCTTAAGAAAAAAATTACAATTGTTTATTTCGCGAAAGTTACAAATCTTTAAAAATAAAATTAAAAACTTTTGTTACACGCAAGTCTAAAACTAAACTCTAGACGTTTAAATAATAAGTTTTATCGAAAATTTAATAATGTAATTAATAAACAAAATTTTGACAAATTTGTAACAATAATCGCAATATTTGTTTGTCAACAACGAGCGAAATTAAATCGTATAGAAGTTATTTAACATAATTCAAAAAATCAATTATGTAGACGTTTAAATAATAGCAATTTAATAATTAAGCTATTTTCTTTTGCTTTAAACATATAAAGAAGAAAGTTAAATAACAATTAAATACAAAACTTTATTGTATCGATTTACGCATTCGTCGTCTATTATAAACAAGATATCTAGTTTAATTGTAATAATAAAAACATTGCACGTTGTTTAAATAAATAACAAGAAAAGCTTAACGAATAACGCAATAATTATGTATAATTTCAAGAGTTTTCGAACGAGAAGAATTGCTAAAAAATTTCACGAGCAACTTTGTTTAACAATTAATCAATTAAGAAACTATTGTTAATATTAGCAATTAAAGACTCAAATAAAAAAGACAAACAAAAAAATCTTAACAATACAATAAAGCATTTCTAGACATTTTTAAATAAATTAACAACGTTGTATTATACGATATTTATAATATAATCGAGCTATAGCTTTGACTTCTTAGCAATTCAAATTAATTGCGCTTTTTTAGCAAACAACGTATTTATAAAATAAATAACATTTATTGAAGTGCACACGTAGTCTAAACGAATATAATTAACAAAAAGAAATATTATTTTAATAATTAATTAAACAAGAATTAGTACAACTTTTGTTATAACAAAAACTTTATAAATAAAAGACATCAAGTAGTTATAAATTAAAACTACAAATAAATCGCTATAATGCGTTAATTGAAACAACAATTTATTTGCTATTTTAATTTATAGTTATTCGAGATTGACGTAATAGAAGTGTAGCATTGCTTATAATAATATATACTACGTTAGAATACAAACAATTGACTTAATAATTAACTAATTAATCGATTGTTAAATAATATATTTTTATTAATTAATTATTAAATAAGCTTCTTAATTAATTTTTGTAGCTTACGCTAAATTGCAATACGTTAAAAGTCAAAAATTAAATATAACGAAAACAAAAACATATATAAAGAGCAATTAATTAATAGATATTTATTGCCAAACATAGATAGCGATGCTAATGTTTATTAAAAAATAATGCAAGACTTAATATAATATTGTTGATTATTAAGCAACAAAGATGCGTTATATAATCTATAATAAATATTTAAAAATCTATTTGTTTAATAATATTTGATCAAAATAAATCAAAGCAAATATAAAATTAAGATCTTTCTTTTTAATTTGTTAATATATATTAATTTGCAATATTATTAAACAAACAAATAGCAACGATTTTTACGTTTGCAACGCGTATTTTCAAAGATTTTTTTAATTTTTAAAAAAAAAATTGTTTATTAAATCTAAATTACATGCGTAGACAACAATAATATCTTCAAAAATATCTTCTTTTTTTTCGATATTTTGTGTTTAATTTGTAAAAGTGCTCTTTAAACAAGCATTTAAACGTTTTGTTAACGCAATACATTAAGAACGTAAATTAAGAAAAGAAGACAATAATCAAAAGCATAAAAATAAACGAAACTTTGCTTTTTTTAATAATATCTTCGACAATTAAATTTACGCAAAATAAGTAAAAAGAAAAAATTAATAAACTTCGAATTGTTCGACACGTAAAAACAAAAGAAAAGAAAAGAAAATTTGTTAAAAACAAGAAAAAAAGCTTGCGATTACAAAGTTTAACAAAAAAAAGTATATAGCGACAATTGCGAAAATCAAAAAACAAAACGTTATTGTTCGAAAAATAAAACAAAGAGATTGACACATTTTACAATTGAATAAATTAATTATTTTGCAACATTAACGTTAACTTAATTTGCAAGATAAAGTATTTTACTTAATTAAAAACGTTTGTTTTGCACTCTATTAATTGTCGTAGTATAATAATAAAAGTATTTGTATTATTGTTTTAACTTTTAAATTAATCTTGCTAGCTTATATATTCGACTTAATAAAGACAAAATGTACTTGCTAAACGTATTACAATAGAAGATAATTGTTGCGTAATTAATTTTCGATTAATCAATAATTAAGAAGAAGTCTTTATTAAATCGAGACTTAAAATAAAGAGTACGCAAATAATTTTTTTAAAATGTCGAATTAAAAAGTCGAAATTGTATACGCAAAATAGAGTACAAACACTATATAAGTTTTCAAGTCGACAATAAGTAATAATACAATTAAGATTTATAATTTTGACACAAATATAATAAATATATATAAATAAAACATTAGAAGATCAAAATTTAGAAGATATAAAAGCATATCTATATTATTATATTTAATAGCAATTATAATTATTGTATATTGTTACAATAACAACAACTTTGTAGTTAATTTAAATCAATTGTTTGTCGATTGACGTCGTTTAAAATCGATCGACGAACAAAAATATATACTAGCTATCAATGTCTTTACTAATAATATTATAGATTAATATTATTAATTGAAAATTCGAAAGATCTAAGTCGCTCTAATTGACTTATTGAAACTTGAATATTATTACGAGAGTTCAAAGATTTTAGACGATTCGATTTAGATTGTTCAAAATCTAGTAAGATCGAAGTGGGTTAGAACTAGATTTAAAATTCAACTCTAAAAGAGAATTGCCAATATTGTTTTTAAGTATTAAAACACTTATTTGAGTACTATCTTTTAAGATTGCGTCTATTAAACAGTTCTCTACTTGTATTTTAGATATATTTTGATTGTTATCTATTTCTCTATACTCGAGTTCTAAGAAAGATAGCAATTTAAGATCTATTAATTTTTCTTAATTTTATTTTTGTAAATTATCTACATCTCGCTTGTCTTGCTCCAGAATTGTCTCTAACTTATTTAGTTTACTTCTTAATATCTCTGACTTTACGCTCTTTTACTCTTATTTCTGCTTTAATTTATCTCTCTTTAAGTTTTTATAGTATTTCTCTTGCTTATATAGCTTGCTAATATCTATTATAAGCTTTTCTTGTTGTTTATTTTGTCTTAGTTCTTGTTTTTCGAGATCAATTACATATTTTGCAAGCTTCTATTGTTGTTCTTTTTGTTTTTGCTCTTAATTTACGAGCTCTTTCGCAATTGCTGCAACACCACTTTGTTGTTTTTTCTATTTTTGCTCTTATAAAACTAGCTTGCTTGTATTTGTTGCAAGTATTTGTTGTTATTTCTTCTATCTTTATTTTCAATTAAATTGCTCTTTTTCTTTTCTCGCAAAAATTTGACGTTGTTTCTCTTGCTTTTGCTCTTGCTCTCTAAGAATACTAATATTTCTTGTAAGCTTTTAATATATTTGTTTGTGCTCTTGCTCGCTTTCTTTTAGCGCGTTTGTATCGAAGATAAGCTTTTGTCTTTGTCGCTTTTGCTTTTGTATTTGTTCTTGCTCTTGTTCTCTAATTGCAACAATGTTTCTTGCAAGTCTCTATTAATATTATTCTTGTTTTTGCTCTTGCTTTTCAAGCGTACTTATATTGAACAAAAGCTTTTGTTATTGTTGTTTCTTTTTTTAAATTTTTCCCCGAATACGTTTGTATTTCTTATAAGTTTCTATTAATATTATTTTTGTTTTTGTTCTTGCTTTTTAAGTATATTTATATAAGATAAAAGCTTCTATTGTTGTTGTTCTTGTTTTTGCTCTTGTTTTGTAAGTACGCTTGTATCGAATACAAGCTTTTGTTATTTTTGTTTTAGTTTTTGCTTCTTTTCTATAAGAGCATTTGTGTTTGTGTTAAGTTTCTGTCGATATTGCTTTTGCTTATACTTCTTTTTTTTAAGTATATTTGTTTTAAATAAAAGCTATTGTTGTTGCATTGTTAATTCTTGTATAAGAGTATCTTCTACTTAAAATAGAGATTCTTATTTCTCTTTCTCTTTTTTTCTATTCTGTATTATTATATCTTCTATTTGTTCTTTGTTAATCTCTATATACTTAGTATCTTGTATTAAGTTTTCTCTTAACAAACAAGTCGATTAAGTTAGATAGAAAGTCGAAAATAATAGTTTTTCTATTGCTATAATAAGATTCTGTTGTAAGCTAAAATTGTTCGATATTTTATAGAACTTCAAATATATAAATCTTAGTCTAAAGTAGAATATAATTTTTTCGAATTATTTATATATATTGTTATATAAATAAGTAATAAACAGAAATTTGCAATCTTCTTTGTAATTTTAACTATATAATATTTTGTATCTATCTTTTCTAAATTTTTCTAAACTATCTATAACAAATATAGACTTTTTGTTTTCTTTTATTATTAATAAGCTTGCTAACTTTAAAAACTACTTTAAAACAATAATCTTAAATAACTTAAACTTTAAATAATTAACTAAATTAGTTATTTTGCGCAATCTCGTTATATCTAATATAGCTTTTAACTTTGTTAAAAGATTCTTTTTGCTAAGTTTTTTTAAGATTTCGCAATAGTTGCATATAGTAAAAACGTATAATTGTCGATACTTTAGATTAATTTAACAAGCAAAGTTTGCTAATATAGACTCGAATATAATTTTGTTTTTCTATATTAGTATCAAGTTTATACTTTAATTTATATTAATATATATCTTATTTATTGTTGTAAAGAGCGTTTCTTGCAAATCTAAGTATATTAGTTACTTTAAATATTCAATTTATATCTTAAGATATTTAATATTCTCAAAGAATTCGAATAGAGAAGAAATTAGATTTTGAAAAAATTAAAATCTAATTTAGATCTTTTTGCACTTTTATTAACTAAAACTGCAGAAGATTTTCTTGCTTAATAATTTATTATATAGAATATTAGTATCTAGTATTAATATTTATAGTACAATAAGCTACAATACTTTTACAATAGTTTAACTGTTTAATTTATCTTAACTATTGCAATCTTATTTTGCTAAAGCAAATTAAATTAGAATTGCTTAATATAACAAAGATAATATATAATTTTCTTGCAATTAATAAGCGTATTTATTTGTTTAAAAACAAAAAATATATTTTATTACATCTTATCGCGAACAATCTATATAGAATACTAATTTTTATTTCGATTAAAATTGTAGATATCTTCAAAAAAGTATCAAAAACAGAAATAAACTTTATATATCGAAATAGTTGTTTTAAATTTCTGACTCTATATATAAAGAGAAGAGTCTATTATTGCATTTCCAAACTGAACTGCTTTTGAAATCGATAGTTATATATCTTTCTATAGATCTTACTGTCCGAGAGTTTTGCTTTGTTCGCGTACTCTTTTATGCTGACAAGAATTGAGAATCAGAGTAGAAGAGACTGTAAGACTTCTGGATTGTTTCTGAGCTCGCATTGTATTCTCTGAGGAAAGTCTTGTAAGTCCATCGTTCCAAGAGCTTTAAATACCTTGAATCAAACTGATCCAATATTGGCTCATTTACAGGGGGGGACAGAATTGGACCTAGGTGCCAGAATTGGAAGAGATAGCTAGTAAGATTTTAGACCTGCTAATTGCACCGTTATTGTCCTGAGAGATCTGTCCTGAGCTGATTATCCCAGGACTATTAATACCACTTAACCCAGAATCGGCTCATTCTGAATGCCTCTTCGCCCCAGAAGAATTCTTCTGGGACAAACTTCCTAGGAGAGGCGGAATCAGGCAGCGAACCGCTCCAATGCGCTGTGCCAGAGTTGAAGAGTAAGGTGCCTGAGTTGGAGCAGGGAGCCAGAACTGGAGCACGGAGCCAGAACTGGAGCACGGAGCCAGAACTGGAGCAGGGCGTCAGAACTGGAGCAGGGCGTCAGAATTGGAGCCAGGTAATACTAGGTGTAGAAGCAGGACTGCAGGAGACGGCAATATTGCCAACCAGCTAAGAAATAGAGAAGGACTGAATAGCGACAAACAGAAACTTAAGTCAAGCACAGCTAAGAAACTATCCAAACAACTAGATATTGTTATTTCAACTGTTTATAGAAAATTGCAAAAATTCTTTATAGTATATTTTTCTTGCAAATAATACAAAAGCAAAAGAGATACTTACTATTTTTAAAATATATTTCTCTTTTGTTAAATAGTATAAAGCGAATCTAATTCTGCAGATAAGTAGATCTTAATTACTTATATAACAATCTAAGAACTCTTCAATTTATTGTATCTTTGTTCTTCAGAAGACGTCTTATATATAAGTAAAACGTTAATTATATACTAAAATTCAGATATATATATACTGAAAGTATTATTAGTTTTGTAGACAATAATATTATTTATTTTATATCTAATAGAGTTTAATTCTACTTTTACAATTGCAATTCAAGTAATATCTTTAAGTACAAGCTAAAAGATAGATGTAATAGTAGCTCTATTTATAGTAGTATTAGATTGATTGTTGGATCGGATTTCGGTTCCAACTATTGGAATCGACTCGACAATTTCAACATTAGAAATCGACTCGAAACTTAAATCGATTTTTATTTTTTTTAAAATCGACTTAATTCGACTCGAGTTAATATTCGATTTTAATATTAGAAATCGAATCAAATTGTTAAAAAATCGAAAATTATATTATTATATTAAAAGTTACTATTTTAAGATTTATATAATTATAATATATTATTAAAATTACAATTTGCTATATTATTAGATTATAATTACTTGTTAGTATAGAATTTTGCTTAATTTATTTTATACTTATATTATTCTTTTATATTATTGTTTTACTTTAGAAATTTTTTCTTTAAACTATTTAGAAATATTGTTTATACTATTTTCGATTGCAAAATAACTAATTTTTTAAAAACTTTTAATTAATTATTGTCTTTATTTAAAAATAATTTTAATAAATCTATTTCTTGCAATTTGCTATCTAATACTTTATATCTTAATTAATTTGCAAATTAATTTAATTAAAATTTTAATTATTTATTTAATACTAAAAAAAGAGAGCTTTAAGAAGTATTAAATAATTTTTAAAATAATGTTTTATTATTTAAACTAAGAGACAAAAACAAATATATTAAATAAAATACAAATACTAAGATTTAGTTTAAAGAATAGTAATTATATATTATAATTAATAAAAATATCTTATATAAAATTTAAAATAGATTTGTTTATTTATATTAAATTAAAAAGATTAATATTAAAGTACAATTTAAGTTTTAAAACAAATATATTTAAATGGTTTTAATTATTAATAGTTTGTTAAAAATTGTTTGCAAAAATTCTTAAAAAATATTAAATTAGTTTATTATATACAATTATTTAAATATATTAAATATAAAAAAATATTTTTAATTTGTATTTTGTTTAGAACAAAAAAGATTTTAATTATAATCAATAATTAATCTAGTCTTTATTCGCGAAAGTTATTGTTAATAATACAAATAAATAATACAAAACTAATATATTAATAGAAAAAAAATTATATTAATTTGTTATTTTTTAGTTAAAATAATTAGAAAGATTAACTATACAAGATATTTGTTAATTTAAATTTATTTTTTCGAATTATTAATAATTTAAATTTTCGAAAATTATTAGAAATACTTTAATTAAATTTAGTATTTCTAGATTATATTAAATTATCGAAATTAATTTTTACGAATTTTAATTAAATATATAACAAAATTAAATTAAATTTAAAAGAATCTTAATATATCTTTATTATTTTAAATATATAATTTAGTTTTTAAAAAGTTGTCTATCTTAAAGTATTAATATATTAAATTGATATTATATTTTAATATTGCAAATATCTTATTAAATTTACTTCTCTTAATATCGAATATATAAATTAACAATTAATATTAAAACTTATAAAGATATTAAAAAAATTTGAAATTAAGAATAAACTTTTTAAAATTGTTACTAATAATACAAACAGTAATAGTATTTTTAAAAACAAACTTAATAAAGTCTTAAATTAACAAAAATCTTAATAGAATAAATAACAAAATTTTATTTTTTGTTTAATTTATATTATTAATTTAATAGTTTAAAATTTTATTGCAGCTCTTAAATTAAAGACAATTTTAACAATATTATTTTTTAATTAAAGAATAAACAAGTTTAGAATATTGCAAAAAATATAAATTTGTTTGTTATAATTAAAAAAACATTTATTTGTATAATAATACAAAGAGATAATATATTTGCTAAAATTTATTTAGATTTGCGCTTTTATTGTTGCTATTAACAATTTGTTTTAATACTTAATTTGCTTTAGAGTCTTTTAAAAACAAAAAAATTAAAAAATTAAAAAATTAATATAAGATATTTGTATTTGTTAAAATTTTATCTATTTAATATTTTGTTATATATATTAACTACGCAACTATATTAATCTTTAGATAAAGAAATATTTAAAAAATTAAAAAATTCAATATATTTAACTAGACAAAAGCAAATAACAATCGATTTAATTGCTTAACAATCTATTGAATTTTTTTTATAAATATATTTTTATAGTTTCTCGAACAACTAATATTAATATTTATTTAAAATTTTAAGTATTTAATATAGTATTTAATTATCTTAATTATTTAAAAAAAACTATAACAAATTATAGTTGTTCTTTAAGAAAGATTATACTAAAAGTTTGTAAAAAAGCTTTGATAAAGCTTGTTAAATATTATTTGAAAACAAAAGAACTTAATAGATTATTATATAATTTTGTTAATATTTTGAATTCTACGTAGAAATTAAATCTTTACAAGATATAAAACAAAAAAAATAATAATAATTTTATAAATTACAAAACAAAATATTAGACAAAATTTAAAGTCTATTTTCGATATTATTATAATTTAGTTGCTATTTTAAAAGCAAAAGCACAGAGAGCAAATATTGTTAAAAAGATAATACAATATAATAATATATTTAATTTTTAGTTAACTTTTTTTATAATTTAATACAAATATTGTAAAATTTTTATTTTAACATTTTTAATATTCTTGTTTAACTTAAGACAAAAACAATCGATATTTTTGCCCAAATATTATAGAGAATAAATATTTAATATAGAAATATTAAAAAGATAATACTTTGAATTATCTTAAGTTAATACAGATAATTAAAGATATTCTTTTTCATCTAGTATTATTAATATATATTGAACAAACTTTTAGTTTTGTTTAAAAAATATATTAATAAAATTGATCTTAAATAAATTTGCAAACAATTAAACAAATTATAATAATTAAATACTATAACTATTTTATAGATTTAAATTTAAAGAAAATTATTGTTAAATTGTAAAATATATATTGTAAAGTACAAAATAATAATTAGCAAGTTAATAGAAATAAGAATTTTTTTCGAATAAAGTTTAAGATTGTTTTGAATAAAATTTATTTATAACTAGATTATTGTATAAAAGATTTTATATTTATAATATTGTTATAAATAAACAAATGTTATTAGCAATAATATAGATAGATAATATATTTAAAATAACTAGATACTTAATATTGTATTAAATTAATTTTTTTAATTTTTTAAGAATTATATTATCTCTAATTTTAATATATATTTAAATATAATAAAATTAAATAATTAAGTTTTAATAATTTAATAGTAACGTATTTAATTTCTTGTAATAATAATATGCAATCTATAATATTGTTTAAGATAGCATTATAGTGCTATCTAAGATTATACTATAAATTGCATATTATTGGTATAAGAAATTAAGAAAACAAAAATTTGAATTTCTTTTAAAACATAATAATTTTCTTTTTGTGCAATCTTCTATAAAATTATATAGAACAAAATTGTTAAACTCTTTAATTAAAAATATTAAATTAATAATTTAACTCTAATTATCTAGATAATCTAAATATATAATTATAATACACTTTTTAATTATTATATTTAATAGAAAAGAATACAAAAAATATATATAATAAGATAATATATTTAATAGATAATACAACAAAATAATACAAATATTAAAATACAATAAATAGAATAGTTTAAATTTTTAATTTCTTGCTAACTATTTCGAATTTCAATATAACAAAGATATTTAAATGTTAATTTTATTACTACTTATTATAGTAAAGTTTTAAATTCTATATTAATTGCTTTAACAATTGCAAATTCTTAGATTTAATAATTTTGCAATTAATATAAGTAGCAAGAAGATTGCTATCTAAATATATAAAATAGAATATTAGTATATACTATATAGAAACAATAATAATGCAAATAAATAATATATTTATTAGAGACAAATTAATTATAAAATTCTTAATAGTTTTCTAAAAAACTAACAAAATTAATATTTAAATTTAATATTTTTTATTATTTTCTTTGTTAACAGCTTTATTTTGCAAGATTTTTTTTATTTTGCAAAAAATATCTTCGAAATTAACAAATTATTAATCTTTTAATACTTGCAAATTTTATATAGAACTATTGTTTCGAATTTGTATTTGTATTTTTTCTATATTATAAATACTTAGCTAGTAATAACTTAATATATTATCTCTTTGTATTATTTTTTATATATTAAAAGTTATTTTAATTAATTTCTTTTCTTTGCTACAATTAATTTGCGTTATTATATTTTTTTGCGATTTTTTTGTCTACTATTTTACAAGCTAAATTAAGCATATTAGTAATATATATTATTTAAATATATTATTTAAATATATTATTGATTTGTTTAATTGGAGCTATTAGAGTTTTAGAGCAAAATATATTGTTAAATTAAAGATTTTTAATACTAAATAAAAAAAATTAACAATATAAAATACAAGAATTAACAAGTCTTGCAATTAAGTGTTTAATAGATAATGCAATAAAGTAATATATAGCAAATACGCATATTTATATTCGATTTCAATAGTTAAAAAGTATATATTATGCGATAATTAATATAATAGATATAATAATTTTTAATTATAATAATATTAAATAAAAATAATATTTAAATTCTAATTTTAATATTAAGCGCGTAAGTTTATCTTATAATTGCGACAACTTTTCTATTTAAATACTATATATTAATTAATATATTTAATATTATCTATTGTTTTAATCTATATAGTTAATATATAAGTTTGTTTTGTATTATTTGTATATATTATTATTAAAACTAATTAAAAGAATAAATTTTTAAAAATCGAATTTCTTTTTATCTAGAAATTCGAATATTGTTAAGTGGTTAATACTATATTATTAAGTAAAAGACTTGTTTTATATTATCTATATATATTATCTTTAAAACTAATTTAAAGCGCAAAATATTTATCTTATTAATTTTTTTACAAATTATTGCTAATAGAAATTGTATTACAATATAAATTATAGATAAAAAATTACTTTATAAAAAGCAAAATATCGATTGTATAGTATTTTACAAATATCTAATTAAATTTCAAACAACAATTGTCTTTAAGGAAATCTCTAAATAAATTAAAATTAATATAGAAAAAAATATCAAAAATATAATAACTAATAAAAGAGTAGAAAAAGAATTATATAGTAATATATTTAAGTAATATATATATATTTAAAGAATTAATTATATTGTAGCGCAATACTTTAAGATTAAACTAATAAAGAAAATTAGAGATAAAAATATTGCAAAACAAACTAAAATTAATACAATTGCTATACAAATAATTTTAAAAAATAAAAATATAGATACAATACAATCTCTTAATATTTAAGTATATATAGAGTCTAATATAAATAAAATAACTAACTTATATATTAGTCTAATTTTAATTAGTTTAAATTAAACAAAAATATAATCAAATATATAATGTTAATTATCGAAATAATTTAACAACGCATTCTATATTATAAAGAATTTAATAAGTTAAAGAAAGCGCACAATCTAGATACAATTAACAAATTTAAAAAATTTAAAGATACTTTTGCAAACAATAAAAATATTGCAAATTTCAAAATATTTAATTCTTTAAAATCGACAAATAACAATTCTAAAGACTTAATTAAAATTAATAATAATAAAGAAAAGATAAGATAGAAGAAGACAAAAAAAAATACAAAAATAATAGATAACAAGTATAGAGATATAGAGTACAAAAATAATAATAATAATAACAAAAGCAAAAACAATAATAATAATACTAAAAATAAAAATAAAGTTAATTACAAAATTGTAAAGATCTTAAACTAGTTAATAGTATTAATAAGTTTAAATATATTATCTAAATATATTATTATGCACTTTTTGATAAAATATTGAATTAAAATTTATTAAAAGACTATAATAGTTGTAATCTATTTATTGTATAAATGTTAAATAGTTTATATATATTACTTTACTATATTATTATAGAACTTTTAAATAAAAGAATAATAAAATTTAAAATCTAATTTATATTTATTAAATTTGTTACTAAATAACTTTATTTCTTAGCAATTCGAGTCGATTTTTTTCAGTCAATTTTTAATTTTAACTCTAGAAATTAACTCGATTTAACTCGATTTTCGATTTTAATTTTAGAAATCGATTTGTTAAGACTTTCGAATCAAATTAACTCAAATTATTAAGATTCGAGTCGATTAATCGACTTGAACTCGATTAATTGACCCGACGCAATCAGTCTATTTTCAAATAGTATTATAGATTTTAACAAACAATTAACAACAATATTTAAGACAAAAAAGAGAGAATATAGTAAAAATATTATAGTTAAAGTTTGTATCGATAGAATAATAGTAAAACTACAATAGATTTATAACAATAAAATACTAATTAAATTTAATAATATAGAAAAATAGTCTCTCGATATAATTGTTGAAAATTATAATTGTTTTAACAATATAAATAATATTGTTTGATAAAATTGCTTGATTATTAAAATCTCGAAGTTTGCAAGAATAAATTAATTAATAAAAAGAAAAATTATATTTTTGCGCGAAAGATTTATTAATAAAAATATAAATTAAGATTTTACTATTAATTAAAATTATAGTAGAAATTCGAGATTAAGTTTAATATAAAACAAAGAAAACTATTATATAATTATTCTTAAATATAAAATTAAATTCAAAGAGTTTCAAAATTATTCTAATCGAGAATCTTTTGTAAAATTGAAAAAAAAATAAAAACTAAAAAACTAAAAAACAAAAAGATATATATATTAATTTTCAAATACAATTTTGTTTAGAAACTAGATTTTTTCTATTAATAGCAAAATGTTTTTGTCGATACTAGAAATATTGTTTAGATTGACAAAACAAAAAACAAAAAAATTTTATTAAAATTTTTTTTGCAATTTTGTTCAAATATTGCAATTTGCCATAGTAGTGTAGCCAAATAACCAGGTAATATTAGACTATAGACTTGGGAATGCTTGTCACCAATACTAGCGATCTATTTGCAATACATATGCGATCTCTCTTACTTAGATCTTAGAATCTTAGCTACTCAATATACTATTAGACTATATAGTGCAATTTATATATATATCGCGATAAGTCTCTATTGTTATAGTTGTTTACTAACTAGAATTCTATTTTTATCTCGTTATATTAAAATTTAACGCAAGAAGTTAGTTACAACAATAAATATTAAAACAACAAGTTGTCAATATATCTCTAAAAACAATTTTAGAAATTTAGAAATTCAAAAACTTAAAAATACAAAAAAAAGAGTATAAAAGACAAATTAATTTTGACAAATTATCAAAATCAAAAACTTTAAAAATTAGAAATACAAAATTAACAACTTAGAAATTAAAATATTATTAAATTAAAAAGCAAAAAAAAAGAGACAAAATTAAAGTATTAAAAATAGCAATAAAAGTTATAAATTTAAAGATTAAAATATTTTATTAAAATTGCAACTAGTATCTACTATTAAAACAATAAATTGCTCGCTAACTATAGTAATATTATTGAAAGAAACTTTTTAACAATATAATTGATCTATTTGCTTAAAAGCGAAAACGCTATTTAAACTTTCTTTTTAATAGAAATTGAAACAAATCTTTAATGCAAAGATATTTGTTAACAATAAATCGACAACTAACTAAAAGAAACAATAGATCAAAAACATCTATTTATAAACAATTAAAAAAATAGAAAAGCAATAAACAAAAAAATAGCGCAAAGTTAAGAAAAAAAAAGAAAATCTTTTTTCGATATTTTTGCAAAAAAAAGAAAAAGACTTGCAAATTAAAAGTATTATTATTTAAATTAACTATTATTATTAGTCTTTTTAATCTAGTAGTTATTACTTTTACTATTTATTATTAAGTTATTTTTTTAGAAACAATATCTTAAAATAATAGAAAAATTGCAAAGCTCTTTTTCGATATATTTATATTAACAACAAGTTTACTTAATAATTTTATAAAAATTGTAAAATTCTATTACTACGTAATCTTTATATCTTTCTTAAAAATATTAAAAGTATTGCACTTTAATAAACTTAATATTATTAACTTTTTAAATTAATTTTCGAATCTTTATAACAAGCATAAAGTTATCTCTTAATATAAAATTATTAAGTTGTCTTAATATTGCGACAAGTTTATAGAGAATTTTATCAAGTTTATTGCTATTTAAACAAATAGAGAGTAATTTAAAATAATAAATAAATTGAAAAAAAATATAGAGATAGAAATTCAAATTAGAAAATTAACTTTTATACTTTTCTAAAGTTTTTAAAAAACGTATTAAGAGCAAAGTCGAATAATATTTGTAAATATAATCGACAATTTAAAGTTATTTTCTCGAAGCTTATTAAACTTAATTAAGTCGATAAATATATTAGATTTTTGTAATATTTGAAAAGTCTTTTTTGCAATATTTGTACTAAGATAATGCGAAAGCATAAAGTTAATTCAAACAACGCAATTATTATAATATTTGAATTGTTATACAAAACAATTATAAAATTGATTAAAAATAAAACAACTATACAAGAAATAAACATTAATAGCGATTAAATTGCTTAGCGAGTTGCAAATATCAATATAAGTAAATTAATAAATATAATAAGCAAAAAGCAAGATCTTGTTAAAAAGAAAATTACGTCAAAAATAGTTTTTGCTTTCTTAATATTGTTAGCAATTGCAATTGAAAATACAAAAATTAACAAAATACTAAATATCTTAATACAAGTTTTTAAAAATCTCAAAATTAACAATGTTCGCAAAATAATAAAGAGCAAGATTTATTAAATAATTTAACAAGCAATAACAACGCAACTACAAGAAATTTTATATATTATATTTTCTTAAATTCAAATAATAGTTTAAAGTCTATCTTAAGAAACAATTTATATCTATTAAGAATTTGCTCTTGTTTCTAAATACAATTAATCTTAATTAGAATTAAATAAGTACTTGTTTTGTTACAATTTGTATAAACAATAAGTTTGTTTAAAGTTAACAATCTTAATAGTAAATAAAGAAATTTATATAAATAAAAGCAACAAAATTTGCTATAAATTTAACAATTCTAGAAATAAAGAAATAAAGTTGTCTCTTAATAGTACAAAAATTAAGAGAGAGACTATAAGAATTTATCTTTAATAGAGAGCGCAAAATTGTGTTCGAAATTTTGTAATTACAATAGTAGCAATAAAATTAAATACTAATTTTTTGTCGAAAGATAAGAAGAATAATAAATCGAATTAAACAATAATAGAGATTTGAAAAACTTAATCAAAACAAAATTTTTTTAAACAATAGATACTCTAAAAGCTTCTAATAAAGCAATTAATCAAAATAATTAAAGAAAAAATTTGAAAAAAAAAGAGATTCTTAAAGATTAAAAATGTTAAATTTGAAAATTATTTAAAGATAGCAAAAATCTTAAACAAAAAAATATATATAAAGAAAAAAGTAATAAAAACAAAAGTAGAAAATATTATAATAGAAAATATTTTTGCAATAATTAATTCTAATTTAAGAATTATCAAGTATTAGAAAAACAAATCTAAAAAGAAGTAAAAGATTTTTGCAAACTATATATAGCAAACAAAATATTCAAAAAAAATATTATAAACTATAAAAAATTAAATCAATTTTAAAACTCTAACTTAAAGTATTTTTATCTCGAAAATAAAATTAAAATTAATAGATTTTTTAGATTTTTATTCTAGTTTTAATTTGCTTTTTTTTTGTTCTCTTTTTAATAAAAAGTTTGATACTATAGTAACAAAGAAAAAATCTTAGAAGCTTACAAAAAAAAAGAAAGAAACAATTGTTATTGTAAAATTAATTAACGCTAAATCTATTAAAATTGTTTATTTTAAAAATATTATTGCGAGAGTAGAATTTTTTAAAACTTTATATTTTGTTGTTTGTTTAATTGTATAAATACAATTAAAAGATATAAAAATTAAAGCGATATTCGATAGTAGTGCGAAAATTAACTATATTAGCAAAAGTTTTGCAAACAAAGCTAATCTAGCTATTTAACAAGATATTTCTATTTTATTAATAGAAATTACAAGAGCACGTATTTGTTTCAAAGAAATAATAGAAAATGCAAAGATATTAATTGAAAAAATAATAATTTATACTTTTATTTTTGTTGTTTCTCAATTTAATTACAAAATTCTATTAAATCGATTTTTTTAACAAAGTGCTCGCATAAGCTTTGTAAATATAAATAACAATTTTCTAAAATTAACAATTTATTTTAGAGACAAAGCAAAGCGTGTTAGCATTTTAAAAATATTTGTTAATTACTTTAGTAACAAGAATAAAAATATTATTTTCTTAGAGAAATCTTTAAATCTCTAGATAATTGTTCAATTAATATAGTTGCTCGATTTCGCAAATCTAATTGCAAAAAATCTTCGAAAATAAAGATCAAAACTATTAGAATAACAATATTGCAAAATCAAATTACAAAAAAGAATCGACAAAATTTTAATTAATTAGAATAAACAAGCAATACTAGTATCTACTTATCTATTACTATAATTAATTAGAATTGAGCAAATATTTAAATTAATACTATATTTCAAATATCTTTAAAATTATTAATAATTCGAACTTTTCGACTATATATTATAAAAGAGACTTCTACTATTTGATTGTCTCGAAAGTTCGATATTCTTTGTTAATCTTTTATTGTATCGCGTTTGTTTGTTCAAATAAATACAATATATAAACAAAAAATTTAAAAAACGAATTCGATAAATACAAACAATTTAGATAATTCTATTTCAAACAAATATCTAAATTGAAAAAAAATGCTAAAGTTATTAATTACAAAGAATTTTTGAAAAAAATTTAATAGAAGATACAATTTCTTTTTAATACTTAAGTTCTTAAGTATTAAACGCAACTCTTATCTTACTAAGAAATATATTCAAAAATTAATTGTAAAATTCGAACTTTTTTCGCAAAAACAAAAACTCTTAATTACAATACTTTTTAATTATAAAATTGTTTTAATATAGAGCTTTGCTAAGATAGACAAAATTAGATTAAAAATTATATCTAATTAGAAAATTTGCACTATAGAATACAAAATATAGCAAATTTTAAAATTTCTAATTTCTTAAGTATTAAATTCTATTGTAATCAAAATGTTAAAGAAACATCTTTAGACAAATTTGCTAAAATATTGTTATAACTTCTATCGAAATTCTTGATTTCTAATAAATAAAAAAAAGAAAAACAAATATCGCATAATTAATGCAACTATAAAAATAAATAAAATAATTATTCGAAATACTAATATATTTTCTAATATCGAAGAGTTTGCGAAAGAGTTTATCGAAATAGTAATTATATTACTAATTAATTTTTTTTCAAAATACAATTAAATAGATTTTGTATCGAAAAATCGCAATTTTATTGTCTTTATAACTTCTCTTAAACTACTTAAAATAACTTGTCTATTACAAAATACTACTAATTCGATTGCTCAATTTGTAAAAATTGTAATACGTATTCTTAAAAATCTTCTTAACAAATGCTATTTATTTGTAAACAATATAAATATAAAAGAATTTAAATTAAATTACAACAACAAGAAAACAATTTTAGAAATTAAATTATTTGTTTTGAAATATATTTAGTAATTAAATACAATATTAATAAATATAAAATTGTTCAAATATATTATATTCGACGAAAAATCTCAATTCTACAAGTCAAAAATTAAAATTGTCGATTTTATATATAATTTTAATAGACAATTCTTTAATAGTATTAAAATTATTAATATTGTTAAGTAGCTATTGTGTAGAAACGTTTTTGAAGTTAGAATCTTTATAGAAGTATACGTCTACTATCGAATTTAAATACTAAAATTTGTAATTGTCGCAAAATCGATCTATTGTTTGTTCAAAACAAAATATATTTTTGTTTAAAACTTTAAACAACAAAATACTATAAACAAACTAAAAATTGCTTTAACAAATATATTAACAATATATATCTTAAACTACTTTATTTTGATTAACAAAATTATTTTAACTATAGATTCTAGTCTAAAGATTTAAAAAGCTATATTAATACAAATTAATACAATAATAAAGAGAAGACATTTTTTACAATATAAGAGTAGACTTTAAAGCAAACAAGAATTTTGATACAATATTAAAAAGCAAAAATATCGAGAACTTATAAAGATTTTAAAGAAAATACAATTCTAATTGTATAAAGTTCAATTTACAATTAAGATTGATACAAATATTTTAATAATTTAACTTAATTGCTTTGCGACAAATCTATTTAACGTTTTAATAACTTGCTAATTAATTTAAATTTATCTCTTCAATTTTAATATATAACATATATTTGATCGAAAATATACAACAACTAACAAACTTTCAAAAAGATTAAAAAAATTGTTCGACAATATTGACAAAATTAATAAGAAAAATATTGATAATTTTATCAATAGTTAATTGAATTATATTTGCGTTTATTTTGCACAAGTAACAATATTAGAAAAGAACAAAAATATTTTCGAAAACAAATATTCTAATAAATTCGAACAAATTGCTTAATATCTAATTTTGCTACAAAGATTAAATATAAATTAAAAGAATTTTCGCAAATTCAAAATTATATTTTCTATTTTCTAATAAGAGAAGAGCGTTTGTTTTGAAAAACAAACAAAAATATATTTTTGCGTAGAATAGTAAATTAGACAAAAAACAAGAATCGAATTGTAGAAAGCTTATATAACAAAAATAATTATAAAAAAAGAGAAAATATCTATCGATATATTGCAAATCAATATTAATAGCAAAATTTATTTAATTTCTACAAAAAATATATTGCAAGTTACAATAAATATTAGCAAAAAGTTTCTAACAAACAAGAGAAAACTATATATTTAATTTATATTTTCGACTTATAAAAAAAGATTGTTGTAAACTATATCTATATATTAATTGCAAAAATATTTGTTAAAGTAAATCTAATAGTTGCTCGAAATAATTTGACAAAATAAATAAAAGTTAAAACAATTTCGAATCTTAAAACATTTGTTATAATAAAGTTTCTATAAAAGAATATTTTCTATTGACATAAATATATTAAGAAGATAATTATAAACAACAAATTCGAAAATAAAATCAATATAACAACTAAATTTCTAAAAAGATATAGCGTCAAGAAAGTAATAACGTCAACTAATTATTTACAAACAAATAAAATAATAAAAAGAGAGTACAAACTTATTGTTAATATTTTGTTCAAGCTAATTAAAAAAGTTTCTACAAATTAATTACAATGTTTGCACGCAATATTATAAATCGATAGAACAACAATTTAAGAATTTATCGAAAAAATATTGTTTTGTTTTAAGTTTAAATACAAAGCTATTTTATTAATTAACATAAAATATTTAATCTAATATATTATAGACTAAAAAAAAGTTTGCTTAATAACAAATCTACTAATATTGCAAGCAAAACAACTAAAAAGAAAAAATAAAAATATTTAAAAAGCAGCTTTGCGTCTTTGTTATTTTAAAAAAGCAAACAAGAATCTTTTCGATAATAACTATTAATTGCTAACGCGTCTATTTCAAACTAAAGACTTAATTTTATTATATAATATTAAACTTAATAAAAAATATAATATAAAATTATTCTTTCAATAATTAGATCTTTTCAAAATAAGAAAAAAAAATAGAATTAAAGACTTTTATATTTTGAAAGAAATTAATAACACAAGATTCAAAAATATCTATTTAGAAAATCGATTAAAAAAATATATAAAAAGAAATCAAAATTTTCAAATCTTTGCAAAGTCGAAAAACAAAAATAAGAAAATAAAAAATAATTTTATATAAGAGACAAAGAATTAGTTCAATTAAAGCAACAAAAACTTGTTTGCAATTATTATATTATTGCTATCTTATTACAATTATTTGAATTATATAGAAATATAAGATTTTTTTTTAAGAAAAGAAAAGTTGCAATCTTTATATTTGTTTTATCTACAAAAGCTTCAATTTAGAATTTATTAATTTATAAGTATTAAAAAGTAATTTAATTACGCAAAGTAATTTACAAAGTATTATAGTTTCGAACATTCAAAAAGAACAAATAAAAAGACAAAAAAATCGAAAAGTTAAAATACTAACAATTTTAATCAGTTAAAAATAGACAAACAACACTAGTGTCTATTTGTTTACTCTAATTAATTAAAATTAACAATTAAAAAACAATCTAGAAGTATTAATAACAAGTCTTGATTTAAATTTTAGAATTTTAAGAATCTCTTTAAATTATAGAGAACAAATTTCAATTATCTTTTATACAACATTTCTTGACAATAAAGATAGCAAGATTATATATTAATTATATTAGCTTTATACTTGTCTACAAATTAATATACGAATAAATATTAATATAGTTTTTTTGTGTAATTAATAGTATAAATATTGCAAGCGACAATTAAGTCTATAAGTAAAGATTTTCTATATTTAGAGCTTTATATTTATTAGATATTTAGAACAAATTATTGTTTTATTTATCAAAATACAACAACTTAATAGTTTGATTCTTTGTTTACAAAATTCTTTTTTTCGATCTATTATTTTTATATAAATCTTTCTTTATTAAGTTTTTATTATAGTAGATTTAAAGCGACAATTATAAAGTATTAAACGTAAACAATTTTTTGCAAAAGAAATTTCTTAATCTCTATCAAAAAATCAAAATTAAGAACGAGAGTTATTATTTACGTTAATAGAAAAATCTTGTAAAAAGCAACAACTTGTATTTGCTAAACAAAATACAAGTTAAACTTCAATAATATCAACATATTTTTTTTGTAATTAAAGATTGACTTCTTCGACTAAATTATTTTAAGCGCAAAATCAACAAGTATTATTGCAACAATTACAAACAGTGTAATATCAAACTTCTTAAACTTAAACTTAAATCAAATTGCAAAAAACAATTATTTAATCTATAAAAGACATTTTGACTATTAAGAATTGCGTCTATATTTGAGTAATCAATATTCTACTTTAATATAATAAAACTATTAACAATAAAAGAAAAGAACGTTTGAAAAATCTTCAAAACACAATTCTAAATATCTTGAAAATAGTCAAGAATTAAACGCAAAATTTGTAACAAACAATTAATAAAAATATTTAAATACTAATAGATAATTTATTATAGCAAGAATTGAAGAACACAATACAAGAAATTAATCAAAACAAAAAGCTACAAATTTAAAATAATCGAATTCAACTTCGCAAACTATAGCTATTAAAGATTGCGAATATATTGTCTAAAAATATAAATTAATTAATTATTAAAACAATATTGCAAATAGCAAAGAAACGTTAGAATCTACAAAAAATTTTGAAGAAATTAAATCGAGTTGTGTGCAATTAACTTAAATATTGTACTATAGAATCGAAACGCGTTGCTAACTATATAATTGACAACTACAACAAAATAAATGTTAAAAAGTTCAAAAATACGATAGTATTTATCGAACAAAAGCTTTTGAAAGTTGAAATAAAAAATTATTTTTAAAAATATAGTTTAATAAGAATCTTAGATACAAAGCTAAAAAAAAAATTGTCGAACAAAAATTTAAACAATTTTGTTTTTTTTTGCAAAAAATGCAAAGAAGACATAGATTCAAAATAATAAATAAAAAGAATTTGAATTATCAATTTTTTAGTTAAAATTAAAGTCGAAGTTTAAAGATAACAAAATTTACAAAAAATAAAATAAGAAAAGAGACAAAAACTTAGAATCTTTTGAAGAAAAAAAAATTGTTATTACAATTGCGAGATTCGATATTAAGATTATCTTTTTTAAATTTTAGATTATTTAAAGTTGTCGACACAACAAAATTATATACTTTAATTACTAAAATCGCAAAAATCTTTTCAAAGATAATAGCTATTTTTATTTCGACAAACAAAAAAACAATACAAAGAACTATTTATATGTAAAAGTAAATATAGACTTGCAATATCAAATTAACTATTCTTTGACAATATTAATCAAAGTCTTTTAACTAGTCGAACTAACTATATCGACAAAGAAGCAAGAAAAAAATCTAGTTATAATTATATTAAAATCGATTGTCTATATAGCTTATTGAAAAAAGCTAGAATTTTTATTAAAAATAAATCGAATCTTTGATAATTAAATTAAGAGACAAATAATTTGGTATTACAAGAAACAAAACAATTTTTTAGCGTTTGTAAGACAAAATAGATTGAATTTCAAGTTTAATATTTGTTTGTTCGTTTTCGAAGATCTCTTAAAACAATATATTTATAAAAGAGAAAAACTAACTTTTTTATTTAACAATTTTTAGTAAGCTAATATTTAACTTCGAGTAATAGATAATATTGATCTAGCAAAATAAAATTAGCATAAAATAATTATCTATTAAAATTGATTTGCTTATCTAATTGCTAACTCGAAGTATTAGATATAATCGCAATTTCAAAACGAATTGCAAATAATATTATATTATTAGCAAAGAAACAATAATTGACAAAAAAAGTAACTTCTTAATTGTTTGTTCTCTATATTGCAAATAATAATATAGATAAATCTAGATTCTTATATAATGCATATACTTTTACAAAACAATTACAAGTATAGATTGTTAACAATATCGCATCTATTAGTCTTTAAAAAGTATAAAAATTAAATATCAAAATATTACTTCGATCTCGATATAAATTAAATATCTATTAAAAGTTTTAGCAATTATAGTTGATTGTTTTTTTTATTGCATAGAATAATTTGTCTTGTAAGAAATATTTGCTAGATAATTTTTATATTTAGATCGATATATAATTGCAAAAAGCAATAAAAAAAAATAGCAAAACAAAAAAATACTAAAAACTAAATTAACAAAAAAAAATTTGCTAGAATAGAAATTACGTTAAACAAGTATATCTTGTTAATTTAAAGATATGCAAATTGCGCAATTTCAAATCTTTTATTGCAAGTTGAAAATCGAAATTAATACAAAAATTAAGATATTTTTTGTCTACGTAACTCTATTAAAAGATAAAGAAACTTTGAAAATTTTTTGAATAAATACAAGAAACAATATTGTTGCAACTTATTAAGACTTAACTTTGTTAAATCTATCTTTAATTAATATATCTTATTATTTTAAAGCTACTATCGACTTCTCTTTTATATTTGACATTAAGAATACTATTATAGAACGTGCGTTCTAGAACTTAACAAAAGTAATAAAGAAATTAAAAATATTGTTTGAAGATATAAAGAAATTCAATTGTCTAATAAAGCAAATTCGAGAACGTGCAATATATTATATAAAATTAGTATAAAGAAAAATTCAAAAGATAGAGAATAAAGTATTTGAACTATATTTGTAAATGCAATTTATAATATCTAAAAGCTTTAAGACACTTAATATTTATTAATCTAATATTTAAAACAATTTAAATTCTTATTTAATTAACTATAGAGAGATAACGAAATTTGAGTTTTCGACTATTTGTTCTCATAAAGAAGAAAAAATTCTATTATTTTGATTCGAAATTGAGAAGAAATATTATAAATCAAAACTAAGTCAACAATCTAGATCAAATATTTCGAAACTAAAAATAATTTTTGAAATTATATGTTTATCTTTTGTTTCGAAGAGTTTAACGCAAATACTATAGCAACAATCTACTCTATTATTGCTATTTTTCTCTTAGATTGATTTTTCAAGTTTACGTCAAAAAAACTTATTACTATTGTTATTGTCTTCAAAAAATAAGCAAAATCTATAGCAATCAACTTTATCAAATACTTAGTTTCGATTAAATAATTTTTTCGACTTTGAAGAAAGTTCTATGCAAACTAATTTATTACGTTTTTTACGCAATCAATTTAAGTAACAAAAAGAACAAGAAATCTTGTCTAACAATTTTAAAAAAATAAAAGCAATTTTCTTATTTTCTTACTACAACTTTTGCACGAGCAAAAACAAAAATTTCTTAATTTAGTAGTCAAGAAACAATTACTAAAAGAAAGAAAATCGTATATAGTTAAGTAATCAAATAATATCAAATTATAAACTTAAGAATATTTGCTATTAATACTAGCAATCTATCTGCAATATATATGCGATCTCTCTTACTTAGATTTTAGAATCTTAGCTACTCAATATACTATTAGATTGTATAGTGCGATTTATGTATATATTGCGATAAGTCTCTGTTGTTATAGTTGCCTATTAACTAGAATCCTATCCCTATCTTGTTACAGTAGTATAACTTCTATTTATTGCAAATTTTTCTAATTTCGAAAATAGTTAAAAATTTGTTTTAAACAATAGCAATAGCAAAACTTAAATCTATTAATTTGTCAAATATTATAAAAATTGTCGATACAAATAAAATAACAAAAACAAAAGTAACAATGCGAAATTTTAACAAATTACTAATTAAGATAGAATTAAATTTTTGCTTAATAAAAACAACAATAGTTGTTATAGTACAAAATTAATAATATTTAAACTATTAGAATTTCTTGTTAATCTCGATAAAAGCTTAAATTTATTGCTAAAAAATAGATAATTGTTTACTATTAAAAGTTTGTCAAAATATAGCAACAACTTAAGTAAAATAACTTATATTGTATTTTATACAATTAATTAATAAAGTATTCTTTATCTAAAAATACCTTTTTTTTAATAAAAAAAATTATAGTATTTAGCAAAACTTATAGAGTTTTGCTTTAGAATCTTGCAAAGATACAAGTATATATTTTTTGATTCGAAAAGATTGTTATAATAGTAATGCAAATTTTAATACTATTTGTCGAAAAAAATAATAATATAGAAACTATTAATTCGATATTAATTTATAAAATTATAGATTTTTTTATCTATAATAAGTTGTAATTCTATATAGACAATCTTAACTCAATTAATAAAATATCGATTATAGTTAATATCTATATATTATATAAGATTTTGCTTCTATATATTTAATTGATTTTTGTCTCTTTTGTAATATAATATATCGAAAAGTTTTTCGAATCTAGAGATAACAAAAACAATAATATTTGTAAAAAACAATAGAAATTGTATAACAAAAGTAGATTGATTGTTTATAACTTAAGCAACAATTTGCGCAATTGCAACTATAGATATTGTATCTAATTTTGCAAAAAAAAATTTGAAACAAATAAAACAAAAATAGCATTAATATTAAATTGTATTTAATTTTAAAATTTTCGAAATTAACAAAAAGTTTTGATTAAATTTTAAACAATCTACTAAGCAAACTTTTCGACACTTAATTTAATTTATTAAAGATTTTCGAAATACTCTATTAACTTAAAGATTGTATAAGTATTGATATATTTAAAAAAAACTAGAAACTAAATTTTAATGCATAAAAGTATTGCAAAAAATATAGATTTTTTGTAATATTAGAAACTAGACTTGAAATTACTATTTAAAGAGATATCTAAATTAATAACTAAATAGAACTTAGATCTATATTAGATTTAATATATAGAACAAAAAACAAGAGAAAAAAGAAAAAAAAGAAAACAATATTAACTATATAAGATTGTAGACTTTATATTTAGCATAAGTTAATTTTAATTTAATCTAGTTTAATTTAGATTTAATCTAAGTTTAATTAAGAAAATTAAGCAAGATTAGAACAAAGATTGATTTAGTTAATAAGTATAGTAGATAGATTGCTAATCTAATACTATAACAAATATTAACAAGAATAATATTCTTGTTTAATAATACTAGTATTGCGTTTAATATCTTACTAAAAAAAGCACAATATACTTAAAAGCTTTTACTATAAATCTTTCTAATAGTATTTGTTATATTTACAATAGTATTTGCTATTAAAGTTTGTATTTTTGTTTTTCTTAAAAATAGACTTAAAAAACTCTAGTAAGCTTTAGTTATTTTTACGTGTACAAATACTAAGTTAATACAATAATTAATCTTAAATTTACTTAATATCTAAAGAATAATATACTAGTTAATATTCTTTCGAAACTCTATTTTAGATTATATATATATTTTAGATACTTAACAAAATTGTTTTATAATACTTTAATCTTAATACTTTCTTCTTTCTTCGATATATTTATATATTTCTTATAATCTTTATCAATTTATTAATTATTGTATTATTAATTCTTGTCTTTTTAAAATTTTGCAATAAGAACAATATTGCACTTTATTAGTTTAATACTTTTCGAAATCTTGTATAGTTCTTGTACTTAATTTGCGGAAAAATAAATACAAAGAAACAATAATAATCTAGTAAAAAATATTTTACATACTTTAAGAATACTAGAATATAGATATTATAATAGATTTTCTTAAATTTGAAGAATCTATAATCAAGATCTTTAATTAAGTATTATTAATTTAGTAACAAATTATATACAAAACAAGTTTTAATTTAATATTGCTTATTTTCTTTAAAGAGTAATTGAGTTTAGTAGACTAACTGTTGGGTCGAATTTCGATTCCAACTATTGGAATCGATTTGATTCGACAATTTTACCTCTAGAAATCGATTCAAAACTTAAGTTAATTTCTATTATTTTAAAATCAATCTGACTCGATTCGAGTCAATATTCGATTCCAATATTAGGAATCGAATCGAATTGTTAAGAAATCGAAAATAACGTTATTATATTAAGAATTACTAATTTTAGATTTTTTTTAATTAATAAAATACAATATTTGCATCGATAGATTCTATAGATCTTATTAGACTAATCGTTTTTCGGTTTTCGATTCCAACTTTTGGAATCGACTCGAAACGCCAAGGAACCGAATTACTATATATAGTATACTAGTATACTATATATAGTATATTCGGTTTCAACTTTTGGAATCGACCCAACTCTTGGCGCCAAGAATTTGGGTTTCGGTTCCAAAAACGATTAGTCTAGATCTTATAGATACAATTTATTAATAAAATGCAATATTTGCATCTATAGACTCTATAGATCTTATAGATGCAACTTATTAATAAAATGCATTATTTGTATCTATAGAATCTATAGAAACTATAGATGCGATTTAATTATTTTCTTTTTAAAAAGTAGTAATACATTACTATAATATATTATCTTATTATAATTTAAAAAATTAAATATTATTAAATATATATTAACTATATATTAACTATATATTAACTATATATTAACTATATATTGACTATATATTGATTATTAATAATTATAATATAATTATTTAAATAGTCTTGACAATTTAGATCGATTTTTCGAATCGCATTTCGATTTCAATTCTAGAAATCAATTGTTACGAACCTACGTCAATATATAGTCTACGCACAATATGTAGCACTAGGAACGAATAGCTACATATGCTCTTATAGCTTTGCGAGAAAACACAAGAAGCATTGCTTTCTTTGCTTCTTAAAAGAGCAACAAAAGCATAAAGACTTGCTCTCTTTGCTCTATAAAAAAGCAAGAAGAGCAAAAAGAATTTTATTAGTATATAGATTCTCGAATACGACTCTTTTATAAATCGTATTTAATTTATTTATTAAGTTATTCTTTATTATAGATACAAAGTTGCAAACTCTTGTTATCAAATAATTACTTGCATTGCTTGAAAACGTCTACAAATCTCTTTAACAAATATTAATCTATCTTAATACTTTAGTCGTTTAGATAGCAATATAACACTTTAAACATTTTAAGAATGTCTATATTAGATTAACGCGCTCCTATCTTAAACATTAGCTCATTAGCATCACGTCAATTATCGATCATAAAAAACGACAAAATTAGAATTAATAAATTCAATATCTATTATGAAGATTGTATTAATCTAGAGAATTAACTTATGCAAATAAATATTTATTTTATCTTTTATTCTATTTTAGCGAATTAAAAGACGATTTTCGCATCGACATTTTTTAGAGAAAGAGTCTAGCATTAGCTTAAGTTAAATTTACGAAAATATTTAAAAAACTATGACGAAAATTCTCGTGCGATGTTCATAGACTTCAATAATTTTAAAAAAAAGCTTCAAAGAATCTTTGAAACATTTAACGAAAAACAAATTGCAAAAAGAATGATTTAACATTTAATTTAACGAATCTTTGCAACAAATTACGCAATTAAATTTCAAAAATATGTTAATTTAATTAAGTGAAACGATGTCGCACTTATAACAATGTTTCGACAAGATTTAAAGAACAATCTAAAAGACGAAATTATGCGTGATGAAAAAACTCTTAGCGACATGTTTAATCTTATTAAAGTAATTATTAATTTCAATGACAAATTATATAAAAGAGCTATAAAAAAAATACGATTAATTTCGAGAAAGAGCAAGAATCTTCTTTGAATTAACGATCGAATATTAGTAAAGAGAATTTTGTTCTAATTAGAAGTATAGTAATCTTAATTATTGTAAGCTTGCATCTATGAAACTAGATTTTACTTAACAACGTAAAGAAAAAAACTTTAGAGAAAAGCAAAATAACAAATTCTAGAAAACGTGCTATTTATGTGATAAATCGAATCACTTCGCAAGAGATTACTAATCACGAAATTTAATAAATCGCTAATAAATCAATGCTATGTTAAGAGAGATATTTAATAGCTAAAACGACATTAAGAAGCAAATTAACATAGAGACGAACACTTTTAAAACTAGATTGAACGACAACTACTATTTGATAAAAAATCTAAATTAGTTATAAAAAGTTCTAGATGAAACATTATTAGATAGACAAGACATTCGCATCTACGCAAGAAATTAACTAAATACTTAATAAGACTATAAGAGCGAAACAATCAAAAACGTTATATTTTCATCTAGCAATAAACTTAGACGACAAATATAACTAAAAGAACTTTTATGAATGCCTAAACGACATTACGAAACATCTTAAGACTTTAATTAATTCATCGAAGAAACAACAAATAAATTAGATCGTAAATAAATGCGAGAAAGCGCTAGAAAGCGACGTCACTATAAAAAGAGATATTTTTAAGAAAATCGAATAACAATTGAGCAATGTTAATTTATTTAAACAAGCAATAAAGAAAGCAAAAAAATATGCGACATTTAGTTGAACAAAATGCTATAACGACTTATGCTAGACTGATCTAAAAAACAAAGAAGAAGTTAACTAATTTTCTAAAAAGTCAAAATTATTAATTTAGCATAGAAAGAAAGCTTAACGCAAGTAGACGTTCGAAGCAGAAATCGCAACACAAAAACAAAAAAAAGTTCAAATTTTTTAGTAAAGAGCATACTAAAGAAATGCAATATGTTAACTTAATAATAGCAACTAAACTTAATAGCATACGCACGATATTTTATCACATTAATTAAGATCAATGATTGTCGATTTATCGCAATGATCGATTTTGATACAATAAATAATTTTATAACTAAAGCTTTTGTTAAAAGAAAAGAATACTTTATTTAAAGAAAGTCTAACGCATACAATCTAGTAATTATAAATGAAAACTTATTACTTAACAAAAATAAAAAAGTAAATAAAGAGACAAAATTACTATTAATAGCTATTTAGCAACATCACAAGAAACTAATCTTTAATATAGTGGAAATAATTATTTATAATATCGTTTTAGAAATGTCTTGATTAAAGCAACACAATCTAGAAGTTAACTAAAATACATAAGTACTTAAATTTGCGCAATGTGATTACGTAATTCACATTCAATCTACGCATCAATAACGTTCAATAATAAATAAAAAATTAAGTCGAAAATCGATTGCAAGTAGCGAGCTTGCATTTTCGCAAAAAAATAATTAAACAAAGTTTAATTTAACAAGCATTAGTAGAGATTAATTAAGTCACAAAGTTAAAGTAAATGAAGAAAATTACAAATCTTTTAGAAGTCTTAGACTATTTAATATAACGAAGAAATCGCTAAAGTACGTATCACGAATATATAACAATTGAGAGCATCTATTTTTAAAAAAAAGAAACAATAAAGGCTCTTCCTAAACATTAATCGTAAGATTACGAAATTAAACTTAAATTAGGCAAGCAATTTACGTTTAAACTTATATATGCTTTATTTAAGAAGAAGCTCGAAGTACTTCGCAAATATCTAGCAAAAAACGAAAAGAAAAAATTTATTAGGAAATCCTAATCATAGACAAGATACTTAATTCTCTTTGTATCAAAGAAGAATAAAACTCTTCGTCTATGTGTCGATTATTAAAAGCTAAACAATATTACGATTAAAAACTAATATTTATTACTTAATATTAACGAGCTTCAAGATTAACTATTTAAAGTAAAGTATTTTATTAAATTGAACTTACAAGAAGCGTACAATTAAATTAGAATAAAAATAGAGAGAAAGTAAAAAACAACTTTTCGCATACAATATAAATTATATAAATACACAATAATGTCGTTCGAACTCACGAACGTCCCAACAACGTGTTAAGAAATAATTAATAATGTACTACGACAATATTTGAATCAATTTGTCATAACGTATTTGAACGACATCATAATTTATTTAAAAATCTTAAAAAAGCATGTTAATTATATCTTTAAAGTATTAAAATATTTAAACATAAAAAACTTACATCTTAAATCAAAGAAATGCGAATTTCATTAAAAGAAAATTAATTTCTTTAAATTTGTCGTTAAACGATACAAAATACGCATGAATTTTAAGAAGTTACAAATAATTAAAGAATAAAAATTATTAATAAATGTTAAAAAAGTACAATTCTTTCTAGATTTTATGAATTATAATAAGAAATTTATTAAAAACTACTTAGTAAACGCAATATTATTAACGAATTTTACGAAAAAGAATACGTCATAATTATAAGAATTCGCAAAAGAGAAATTATTTTAAAATCTTAAACTAGAATGCTTAAAAAAATTAATATTAAAAATGTACAATTTGCGATTCTTAAGCAAAATTAAAATTGACGCATTAGATCTAGTTATTAATGTATGCTTTAATTAGAGACATAAAGATATATAACATCTAGTAGCATATTTCTCGAAAAAACTCTCGTTAATCGAACAAAACTATAATGTTCACAATAAAAAACTACTCGCTATAGTAGTCTTCTTGAAGTTATAAAAAGTATACACGGAAGAATTATTAAAACTTACGATTTTTATAGATTACAAAAATTTTGTGCACTTTACTACTACGAAACAACTAAATAGAAAACAAGTGCAATAATTAGAAAGACTTAAATAATATAAGTTTAAAATACAATATATCTTAGACAAAAATAATGATAAAGCAAACGCACTTAGTAGAAGAAATAATTATATAAAAACGAAGAAATTGTTTAATTACAACATACTTAAGATTAATAGAAACGAATCATTATTAACAAACAAATACGAATTAAATGTTACACTACGAATACTTTAAGATAATATAAAAGAATTTCTAGTATAGAAAGAAAAACTCCAAATATTTATTAACAAAATTGACGAATGTATAAAAAAGTATTATGACGAATCATTACAAAGACATTTAGAAGTGACGAAAATTCTTCAACTTTTACGTTAACATTGTTAATTTTTATAGATAAAACAAGTTGTTAAGATATATATTAAACGATGTCTTAGTTATTAGCAAAACAAACATGATATATACGCGAACTATAACGAAATTTAATATTAAGAATTACTTAAATCGTTATAAAATAAAGTCACAATAAACTTTATTACTAAGTTGCCAAAATTGACGAATCTAGCAACTAGAGACAAATATGATTTAATATTAATAATAATTAATAAGCTTATTAAGTACTTATATATTATCGCATGCAAAAAGAAGTTTATCGCAAAACAACTAAAATATATTATATTAAATCAACTTATACGATATTACGATATATTTAAAAAATTAACTAGTGACAAAGACAAGCTCTTTACGTCTAATTATTAAAAGACGCTTCTTTTAATGTTAAATACAAGACTTCGAATGTCTATTATCTATCACTTAATTACGAATGATTAGACAAAAAAAATAAATTAGAGTCTTAAACAATATTTAAGATATTACATCAACAATACTTATAACAATTAAGTATTACTTTTATCTATAATACAACTAGCACTTAATGCAAAGATTTCGAATATTACTAAAATAACTTTATTCTTCGTTAACTATAACAAGAAATCGAATCTTTTTAAAAAAAAGCGTAAGCATTTGTTAGCGCAATTAATTATTGAAAGAATAACGACACTAAAAAAGATATACGACAACATCTTAAAGATGCAAGTAAAATTAATCAAATATTAAAATAAGAAACGAAAAATAACATCTTAACTAAAAGAGAGAGATAAAATATATCTTTTTACAAAAAATCTTAAAACAAGAAAACTAAGCAAGAAATTAAACTATATCAAAGTCAAATCGTTTCTCGTTAAGAAGATCAAAAGATCAATTAATTACGAACTTGATTTATCTAAGAACGTTAAAGTATTTCTAATATTTTATATATTATTGTTAAAATTAGCAAATTTAATCACGCTTTTACAAGACATTTTTTATTTTCATTAACAAGAGAAAAAATAATTTAAGATCGAAGAAATTCTACAATAAAAGAGTTAAAAATATCTCGTTAAATGAAAAGAATATTTTATCTTCAAAAACACTTAAGAATCTATTAAGAATTTGAAGCATTATTAACATCGTTTGCGACAATTTCGTTAAAAAAAATCAAGAAAATAAACGATCATTCTTTTATGTTGTTAAAAAAAATAACTTGTTTCGAAGTCACATTAATCAAGAGACTTAAAAAAGAAAAATCGACAAAAGAGCTTAATGAGATCATTTTTTTTAGATTTTTTAGCTCGTCATTTATTATCGTTTGTTGCTCTTTTTCTAAATAATTAAGTTGACGAAGTAGTCGTTGCTACTTCGCATTCGTTTCACGAAGCTTTTTTTTTAACTTTTGACGTTGTTTTTTAAGATGACGTCATTGAACAATATCTAAAGATGCTAGATTACACAAACAATTATCGCGAAGACATTTTACACACTTATTAGAACTCTTTGCAATCTAGCATTGCTTGCTTAGATAAACGCATTAATGACATAAACGCATTGCGATACAAGAAATATTAAGTTTTGCAATTTGAATAAGACGACGTTAATAGAAAGAAACTTTGAACTTAATACGAGGCATGTTGAAGTTTGCTTTTAGGACGAAAAGTCTAAAAAAGAGAAAAATAGTGTTACGAATCTACGCCAATATATAGTCTACGCATAGTATGTAGCATCAAGAACGAATAGCTACATATGCTCTTATAGCTTTGCGAGAAAGTACGAGAAGCATTGCTTTCTTTGCTCTTCGAAGAAGCAACAAAAGCATAGAAACTTGCTCTCTTTGCTTTGTGAGAAAGCAAGAAGAGCAAGAAGAATCTTATTAGTATATAGATTCTTAAACACGACTCCCTTATGAATCGTGTTTAACTTATTTATTAAGTTACTCTCTATTATAGATACAAAGTTGCAAACCCTTGTTATCAAGTGATTGCTTGCATTGCCTAAAGACGTCTACAAATCTCTCTAACAAGTACTAATCTATCTTGATACTCTAGTCGCCTAGATAGCAGTGTAACATCGATTCGATTTAACTCGATTTTCGATTTCAACTTTAGAAATCGATTTGTCAAGACTTTTAAATCGAATTGATCCAAATTGTTATATCGACAAATTGGAGTAATCCTTTCTAGGAGCTCTTAGCGATTAGAGACTTCCAAGATCGTTGTGCGCATGTTTCGACTCTCGAACTTTATTAGCGAGATACGATTGATCCAAAACCGTCCGTAGTCAATCAAAAAATTTGAAAAATAGTAAAGAGTTCTCCAAATATTACTCGTGCGTTGTCAAGATCTACGAGCGCAATCTATTATAGACGCAATAAACAAGCGCAATCTATCGCACAATACAATTACACAATAGGAATATTTCTATTATCGTATTACTCTCGCGTAGAAATCTCACAAATCGTTCGATTCTATTATACAAATTACTATAATGTGAATAAGTAGCAAATAGAGAGTTAATTAAAGTGCTGCGAGACTCCGTGCGCATCTCGAACATCAATAATTATACTTTTTGTCAAGCTTTATTTGATTCCCTAAATGCAAGCTTCCGGAGGTCCCCCGGGCAAGCCCCGGGCCAACCCCAGGCCATCTGGGCCAGATCTGCATTTTGAACCTAGCGGGTCGTCTCCCCAATTTGTCGATGTAAGATTCGAATCAATTAATCGATTCGAACTCGATTAATCGATCCGACGCGATTAGTCTAGAGTTTAGTCAAAGCTAAATTAAGATAGATACTATATAATAGATTTAAGCTAAAAGAGTATTTTTTTCAATATTGTATTATATTGGAATTGTTTCTTGTAATATTAATTTATATATATTATAGAGACAAGTTATAAACTTTAATTATAAAAATATAGAGAATATTATTATTATAATATTAGAAGTATCTATATATCTATTAGTCTAGCTTAAGATACAAAGAAAGATTTGTTTATCTATATACAAAAACTTAGACTAATTGTTGAATCGAATTTCGGTTTCAACTTTTGAAATTGATTCGATTCGACAATTTCAATATTAGAAATCGATTCGAAATTCGATTCGATTTCTATTATTTTGAAATTGAATTAATTCGATTCGACTCGATTCTCGAATTTAATATTTGAAATCGAATCGAATTGTCAAAAACGTTAAGAGTACTAAAAATAGTATAAAATAAATTTAGATTTAGATTTTTAATTATTTTTTAGATAATATACAATAGTAATATATAATATAAAATAATCTACTATGTTTATTAATTAAATTAAATAGATTAATTATTTCTATTAAATTATTAATTAATTATTACTAAAAATAATAAAATTTACTAAAAATAGTAGTTTTGACAATTCGAATCGATTTTTTCGAATTGGATTTCGATTTCAACTCTAGAAATCGATTCGAATTGTCGATTTTAATATTAGAAATTGAATCGACTTTTCGATTTCAACTTTTGAAATCGATTCGATTCAATTTAGATCGAATATCTAATTCGAACTCGATAATCCGATTCGACGCAATTAGTCTACAAAAACTTAAGAAACAAAAATAGTATTATTTGTTCTAATATATTTTAAAGTAACAATCTTATTAGCGAGTAGCAAGAGATTTGTCTCTTTCAATCGAATTGTATTATTAATTCGAGAGAAACAAAGTATTTATTTAATCTTATTATTTAAAAAAAAATTGTATTATTTAATTAAAGTTATCGTATACTAGAATCTAAGTTGTATTGTAAAAGTAAGAGTTTTTGTTGCGCAACTTGCTTGTCAAGCAATAAAGAGCAAACTTATTAAAATCTTTGTATTAGAATATAATTGCATATTTATTCTTTAAGAGCATAGAGCAATAATACAAGTCTAATAATCTACTAATAATTGAGTCTAGAATATAGAAATTTCTCTAAAAATTGTCGCAATTAGTACTTTCTTGCTAGTATTTTAACATCGACAAAGAAGTTTGTTTATTGCTATCGAAGATACAATTCTTGTTCTTTAATAGAAAGTAACAATATCTAGATAGCAAACAAAGCTAAGAAACAACAAAAATAATTTAAGTTAATATTAACAAAGTTATTTTAGACTTTTGTTGCTATGTCTTTGCACTGTTCTAAAATATCTCTTAATATTCTTTCAACTCTCTAGTAATAAACAATTGTTACTTATTACTTTGTTTACTAGCAATAAATTACTATTATTAACAATAAATAAATATTTTTATTTATAATCAATAATATACTAGCAAAAGAAGAAAAACTATTAATAGTGTTTCTAATATCTAACAATAGTAAATATTTATTATTATTAAAAGATTTATTGCTATTAACAAAGAATCTTAAGACAATATAGTATTTAAAGAAGAAAACTAAAAAATCTTAGAGTTTTCAATATATTTTTAGTAAAGATTTGATTGTTTTTTATAGAAATCTCGAAGACATATTATTATTTGCATATTTATTAAACAAATTTTATAGAAAATATATTAAAGATATAAGAATAATAAGATATCTCTCTCTTTTCTAATATAAATACTATTGAAAATCAAGAAGAAGCAACTAGTATCTTGATAGATATATAGATATATTCTATAGATAGTTATCAAAGCAATTATAAACTATACAATATTTATTTTGCGCAACTTTAACAAGAATTTGAGAGAGAGTATATGCAAATTTGTCTATAGCATTATCAAAAGTTATATATATCTTCGAAAATCTTCTTAACACAACATCTTTGCAAAGATAGAACAATAAGCGCGCTTTGAGCTAACTATAATAGGGAAACGCTAGATCGATCTAGGTATTACTCGAAGTTTACTCCACTAGCGCGTTATTTACACATATAGACCGGATTTCTCGTTATTTACGTCAATTACCGTTAGTGATTGATGCTTACCTGTAAATAACCATCACTACTGCTCCCTCAGTGCTCCCCCTTGCTCCCTCAATGCTCCCTCAATGCTCCCCCCTGCTCCCTCGATGCTCCCCCTTGCTCCCTCGCTGCTCCCTCTAAAGCGGCCCTGCTCCCTTTCCCGTCCCGGAACGGCAATTTCAAATCCTAAGTTCGGGGTGTATATAATATATATATATCGTTTTCCTGATCTCAAACTTTCTTCCTCAACTTCCTCATTATCCACTTCCCGTAATATTTAACCTCCTTTCCCAACCGCACCATATGTCTTCTGCTCCTCGACCCTTCTAGCTCACGATACTCTGAGCGTTTCGGGGCTCTTTGCCCTTCCTATTATATCGGGGCTCTTTGCCCTTCCGCTCATTCTTGACCCTCTCTAGTTTCGTCTCCTTTCCTTCTAGTCCAGGGTGGTCATCGATTCCTCAGCGCTATCAATCAAGCAACGTGATCACGAGCTCAAGGACAAAGTGAGATCTAGAAGCGGTCAATTCCAGCGGCAAAATGCTTCCCATCGTGGATGCCGGTATGAAGGACGATCTTATGAAGGGACTGGTTTTCGTTTAGGGTGGTAATGGTCGGGCCCTGCCGGTGTACGTTAAGCACTCCGGACAAAGTTGCCGTCGATCCCTAACAGAGTGTAGCGGATACTCGGATTGCTCAACGGAGGTTTCTGCGTTATTGCTAGGAATATCAGAGTATGCTACCATTCTTGATAACAGCGACCGTTGTGTGCTGACCTTATTTCTAGGGAGAGTGACAAGCTACATGACTCTTCTAAGGTCATCGATAAACCTGAGCCGTCCAAGGTCTGCCATCTGCTTTGTGCACCCTACGACATCCGGCGAGAGATTTACAATCGCATGTACCCCCCGGGAGAGATCTTGCAATTGACCAAGGTCCCAAGACATGGGCTTTGCAACGCCCGACGTTGTACTGCACGAAGCCAGAAGCATTGGCGTTGCTGTCCACATGCCACCAAATCAACGATGAGGTAGTGCAAATGCTTTACGGGACAAATACCTTCCTTCTGAGTCCGGGCTGTATCAACTATCACAAGCGACTCCGATACCCGCATGCCAATTCTGAGCTCTGGATTTCACAGTTGCGGCTTTCGATTCAGCTCACGATCAAGAAGCTGCAGCTGTTCCTCGATGCTCTATTGCCATATCCCCCGGTTGACAGACTCATAGCATGGCTGATCGACTTTCCTGTTGTCGAGATCGCGGTTGTAGCTCTGGGCTCACTGCAAGTAAGGTCTGGCGCAATGACAACGTTGGAAGATTACCTTCATGAGACCTGCAGGAAAATTGCGATGGCCCGAGCCCACAGAACGACAGTGTGGGATGACAGCAAAGATGCACAGACGGCTCTCCTTCTTTCGAATGCACTGCCAGCTGGACATCTTACCGTCGGCTGACTTTCCTCTCGTGTGAGAACCATGATTGCATAGCGAAGAAGACTAGAGAAAGGGCAAGAAGAACGATGGTTTAGTGAGAGAAGGAAGGATATCGCGACATTGGAAGATATCATTAATGCCAGCATCTGCTACTAAGATATGAGACCAGAGATTTGGGGGGAAAACCTACTGGGATCAGGACTAGACACTGAGCATACATCTACTTCCGAGCACCCAACAAGGTGAAGTCCATCAAAGGCAACCGTGACTCCCACATCGTCGCAGATGAGATCTCACTAAACTCGTATGACCGAGAATCACGCTGCCGCAACACACCTTTCCCACAATGTAACGTTCCCATGATAACAGGTGCACAAGGGTGGCTCAATGTCTCCCCGTCAGTCTCATAGATCAGTCTTATAGATCAATGAACGCCAAAACCCTGATTGAATCCATCGCCTACTCAAGTCTGAACCTGTAAAGATCAGGTAAGAGGCCTTTTCCATTGAAAAATTTCGGTTGTATTGCTGCACGGTGGCGGAAGCTTTCCCCGAGGCCCTCATAGTAGAGTTGGTATCCAGCACCGAACAGTCTCCTATGTATGGTAGAGTACATCCACACGGTGCCCGAGGTGATTGCAGCTACTTTTGGACCTCGCTGGACATCGATTACCATATTGTTGGGTTCGAAAAAGGAGCTCTTGAATCCTTGTACAGCAAATTTCCTCCCATCATATCTTACCACCCTTATAAGTATACTATGGGGCTAATGTTCGCCATCAGTAACAACGCCAGAGGTTATAGAGACCTGTAGCCTCGAGAGTGCTAGAAGCAAATATTGACTTGGCTGCCTATGTTATAGACTTGTGATTCCAAGAAAGCTGCTGACTGCCTGATGTCACACTTGTGAATGGCTGACAATTGTTTGTCTGGCATAACCGTTTCCGCTTTGTGAATGTTATCTGGCATGGTCATGCTGGATTCCGATGTTTCTTATACATATATATGTCCCTAGGGGATGAAGTTGCACCAATAGCAACACATCAAACTTCATCCCATCTCCTATATCTTACACTTCATTCTTCATCTGACTGGACATTCATCACGAGCTTTATAAATAACGACACATCGGATTTCATGTCTTCTTCTGTATAATTCATCCGCTGGGCAATTTTGCAGAACCTCAAGGAAGCTCGCGATGAATGTTCCGTCAAAGTTTTGGTCCTTATATAAAGGAAGATATCCATCCGAACTTTTCATCCTTCTTATATATCGACCGAACCACCAATATTATATCCTAGCACTCTTCTTGACGCACCTAGGGCCAAGGCCATGCCAATCAGTCCTTGGTAGCATGCAGCTGTCTTCGTGTCCAGAGCCAAGCCAGCATCACAATCGACAAGTAATACTGTGTCAACAAAGAATCTCGTATCAAGAAGGATCTATATTGGAGCTTCATTGCCTGCGTTGGTAAAGCACAAGCTTCTTGCAAAACATAGATTATGACACTCGGCTGATAGTGCGGCTAGATAAAAGCTAGCAACTTCTACGACAGTATCGATCGTCCACGACCTGGCCTTGAAACAAGACGTTCGGAAAGCCGGTGAATTAGGGAAATGGCCACGATTTCGTCCCAGAAATCCGTCTTTGCGGAAGTAGGATCAGCCCGAGAGAACCTCGTTATGGCCAACAATGTTACAGCAGGAGATGACCAAGAGGCTACCGATAAAAAGAATTGCAACAAGATGGAGATCGCCCGCGAGAAGTATAGCTTCAGAGCAGTGCATGTTCTTAGCAAACAAACCTCTCCAGAGTCAACCACCTATGAGATGACTATCGATTCAACGGAAGACAGCTTAGCCGGGACCACAAATGCAGACTCGTTCAAAGGGATCCGACGAGTGAGTGAAGAGGTTCCAACGCAGTCGACGATCATGGCAGGACTGGAGACGATTACCAGCCCTCGATCCGAGCGTGAGCACGGACAAGTTGTGATCGCGGAAGAGCTTCTCGTCCCAGGAGAGCATGAAGTCGCCGTTGAGGCTGGTCCTGGGATATCAGATGATACCCCAGGAGACCTCGTAGGCTCCGAAAGTACTTCCACTAGTTCCGGTCTCAAAAGCATGACTCACGGAGCCAAGGACCGTACATGCTGTCCATTCCTAGGCGTGAACGTTGATATCCGCTGTGGTATATACCAGCTGTTTAACCCGTTCGTCAACAAGACAATCCATTTGACATACAGCCCGAAGACCACAATCTTCGAAAACTCGTGGCCAGCACACTACAAGCTGTCCAAAGATATGTCGAATCTCCTAGCGAGCTGCCGCAAAGTGCACGAGGAGTTGACGGGACTGATCTACGGCGCCAACACGTTCGTGTTTATGCCTGGACAGCAGAACTACAATTCTGCGAGGATGCCGGATCCTTGCTCGATGACCGAAGTTTGGTTTCCGCACTTATGCCTGAATACACGCCAGCAGTTTCGGAAACTGCGCATATTTTTAGACTTTTCCTTGCAAGCAGGCCTGAACAACATCGCGGACTTACTCGCGGACTTTCCCGATGTCGAGATTACCGTGCATGCACCAAGCGCATTCAAAGAGCCGATACGCCAAAGCCAGTGTGCAACCCTCAAGAGAACTTGCAGAGCTATCTACGACGCCCGTACCAATGCCTATCGAACTGCATGGCATGACGCCGGTAGTACTGACGTTGCTCGAATGCTCGAAGACTCGTTGCCAGCCGGTTTCCAGACTTCGCAGTCTCCGCAGCACCATACATAGGCGTCGATGGCTGCTTGGTTAACGAAAAACGGCGGTACTATGACAGGGACTTCCATTGGCACATCGAGGGGGTCAGCAGACGGTTAGTGCAGTCTGGTAAAGTGAAAATATAGAAAGCAGCCAGATTCGACACAGCCTCCCGAAGCTGAGAGATGGAGGAATAAATAGCCTCTCAATGACAGAATGCGAGCTTCACGTTTCCACGTGATGACTGATGATCATTGTGATTTTCGTGCCATGACTGAAGTAGCAAGCACAGCCTGCAGTAATGCCTGGATCGCATCCTCACGCCCAGTTAGCTTGTTCTCAATTCGTGATCTAGATTCTTCTCCGTCTCCACCTTCGTCATCTCCTTTTATTAGATCTAAAGAAGCTAAGGAGTATCGTGAGTGTAGGCTGGTATTAAGCTACTTCCTTTGATTGACTCTGATCGGTTCTCCGATGCTAGCATCAGAGTGAAGGATCATGACAACATAGCTGCTAGATGCGATCTTCCCCAGAAGCCCGAGGCAAAGTTCGAGTGCAGGCTTCTAGCTTTCATGATGGCTGCTTTCCTCCAGCTTCCTACTTTTGCTCCTGATCGTGGTGAGTCGAACCACCGCCGTCCCTCTGCATAATGACACTCCCTCCTTGAGCACTAGCCCCCCGCCTCTTCATCCCCAACTCTCTCTCGTAAAACTTCTCCGTCGCCCCTTCCGAGCAGAGTAACATCATCTTCCTAAGGTCGCTCATGCCGTCCACAACCTCCCCAACGCACTGTATGAGCCACTTCCCCAAACCTTTACCCTGCTCTTCTGCCACGACGAAAACATCCGTCAGATATGCGAACGTTGTATAATCGGTAATGAGGCGAGCAAGGCCAATCTGTGTAGGTTTCGGGGCGGTAGCGAGACCTGCAGCACCTCCTAGAGGTATGTTGGATATGTAGAGGCCGAGGATGAAGGAGGAGTTGATGCATGTTGACAGAGCGGAGGGGGAGAGTGGTTTGGCCCAGTATGTTTGAGGGGAGGAAAAGGCGGCGGAGATGGCATCATGGGAGAGCAGGGTCGGGTCGGAGGAGATGAGGTAGGGATGGCGCGTGCGCTCGAAGGTTTTGGTGGTCATGGTCAACCCTGACCAGTTGATCTAGGATAGCTACGGTTAACCCACGATCGGTGAGATTTGATGCATCTGTATCCGGCTTCGAGCTGTGGTGCAGTACGGGGTCTGCCAAGATATTGTGTAGCCCTGAACCTAGCCCTAGCCAAATGGAGCGACGAGTTCCTGGGCTTGCGAGAACCTACCTAGGTTCCATTGGTAAGGTACTTCAGCGCAGGTCTCTACTCCATGTGCCTTCAGTATATATCTTGCACCTATAATAGTGGCCGATGGTCTCACTATACACAGCTTCTAGTCGATGCACGGTAGGATTTCGCGCTTTTTCTGAGCCTCAGAACTCCTCTGGTACTCTTTGTGCTGTTTATCACTCTCGACATAGTGCATGTTACGGATCATTTCTTCCAGTTATGCTTCTCGAGTCTATCAATCGCGACATAGTATCTTGTGTACTAACGATCCTTAATTGCTTGTCGTGTGATCATCTGTCTTCGAAGCTCGACCAAGAAGAAGAAGACCATCTCGCATGTTCTTTACTCATTTACGACCGCCTTCGCTGGAGGAAATAAAGAAATGGATGTACCAACTTGAATCGGAGCCTTCACCTTTTCCTCTTCAGGACTACGCGAAAGCTTGTAGTAGTCACGTGTAATTCCTCTGTGCATGTCTTCTTCCTGCTTCTGCATATCGCGCTCATCACGTCGGACCACGCCTATTACAGGTAGTGTTCTGGGTGGCTCTCTAATCCAGCACAAGCCTCCAAGTTCTTCGAATCCCACATTATATTTCCATAACCTAAATCTCTCAGACAGTAACGACAAGCCCGAGGAATCAAGATCAGTTTTCTTCTCAGTCTGCCAGCCAATTTCTGCTCTCGCATCAATAACCTCAACGCACCTCTAAAAGTGTACGAACTAGCCATTCCCCGAAAAAACCAATCATTCTCATCGTAAACTCCTGGCTCGATGACTCCGTCGACACAGACGTAATCTGCGCCCAGATGTGAAACGTATATCTGCGTGGGAACTACAAGCGAGCCAAAAAGAAGCGGCAATAGGAAAATAGATCCTAGTGACAGTCCGTACACGTCGTGAGTGCAAGGGAGCCAGAATTGCAAGAGGAAGATCCAATTGTACAAGGATCTGCCAGAATCACAAAACATCCGAAAGCACATTAGCTATCAGGTCGCCTTGGATACTAGCAAGGGCTACTTAACTTTGTTCTTGACAATCATGCCGCTAAGACTATTGCTGAGATTTTGGCAGGGGCTTCAGAGGAGTAGGGGAGTCATCGGGTTGATGGAGATTAGCCATTTGGAATGAGTCTTGAAGTCTGTCTCCTTGACTCAGGGGGGCAAAGATCGCGGCGTAGTTGGCGGGTTGCAGTTGGACCTATGTTTGTAGAGAGACTAAAAGGTTGGCTCCTTCTGACTTTGATGCATGATGGGTATTTGAGGATTGGTAGAGAATCTATAATGACCCAGACATGACAACACGGCCGAAGGGATGTTCTGTTTGCAGCTAGAGATCGTCACTATCTCTATCTTCTTTGCGATATCAGGGGTCGGAAAGAAAAATGTACTTATTTCTCGATCAACTTAAAAGGGGGTAAGAAATAATGGATAGGGGGTTAACCCATCAATTGCAATTATGTATGATAGACACCGCTTACATTATGGTTAAAATGCGTCCATTCATTGTAGGCTATCCCTGTTTTATTTGGTACATGGCAGCAAGCTGCTGTTCCTGCAAGCTTCGGGGATTCTCCCTATGTAACACACAGAATGCTGGACAGTGGTCCCCGTGATACGCATTTGTTCTCCAAAATCCTTCTCGTCGTCAGAAATTCGCGGAAGCACTGCAAGATTGAGGACCGCGGAAGTTGTTCGGTTGGCGCTGTTCTCATCGATCGCGATTTCCGCGTTGTTGATGACGCTGCGACGGGCCTCCTTCGTCTCGATAAGCACGGCGTACATGATTACCCGCTTCCAGCGCGAAGTCTCGAATGTGTATCCTATCGCAAGGATGCGGTTCCATGAGAGCGATGATACCATCGGTCATATATCTGGAGTAGCGGCGTCCAGCACCGACGAGATTCTGGCCCTCACGGGGCAGGGGCTGGGCTCCGAGCCGACAGGTCCCTTGGATGTTCGCACCAACAGCCCAAACATCGGCTTCGTAGTTCCATGGTGGAGCTTCAGGCGCCATCCAATGCCTATCTCCACCTTCGAAAATACGGTTCCAGTTGTCGTTGTCCTCACGAATGGCTTGCCCGAAATCTCCTAGTATTATGCGAGGCAATGGTGCTGCTGTATCAGTCCGTAGAAATATGTTTGCCGGCTTGATATCTCTGTGGACGATGCCTATCCATCCGGGCTGGGAACGGCGTTCCGACCGATAGTCCGAAGATGCATCACGAACTCCGTACTGCAAATATGAGACAGCGTTGGCTAATTGCATGGCTAAATACCACACAGCAGACTCTGCGGGGTATTTGTTTTGTTCACGGTTTGAAACAATCCTATCCTCCAATGTACCTAGGTCGGCAAATTCCATGTACATGCTTGCTCGAGGCGGATGAAGCTCGATAAAAGCATGGAGGTATTCGACGACATTCTTGTGCGAGAGTTCCCGTAAAGCAAACATTTCGAACTCTGCGCGACCGTTCAGGATATCAACGGTATTGAAGCGTTTTTCCACGCATTTACGTTCATCTGGCTTGCGCCTGACTACGAAAACACCAGCGTTGAAAGCTCCATCGCCGCCTATGGATGCAGAGTTCGAGGATCGGACAGGCCTGAACTCACCATCAAGCGAGTGATGACTGATCTTAGGTTTTCCGAAGAGCTGGCCAAAAGACATCGTGGTTGAAAATTTTTGCAAGATCCTGGTAGACTTCGTTGTGCTTGCGAAGTAGACGTAGTATTGGAGGATGCGTTGGCAGCTTTCTATTGCCTCCTAAATAAACGTTCGTGAGATGCTAGCAAGTATCCAGTCATATTGAGATTGCGATCAAACATTCATCCAGATTAGTCGTGTGCTAAGGTTACCTCCTCTGACCCTGTGTCATACTGAGAAGTGATGAGAGATAGCCGAGTCAAAGGGTGTAAGGACAGTAGGACTCAGCACTCTGATATCGCGAAAGGGCGATCAGGATAAAGCCAACACAAACCACCAGACACAATGTCCGACACACGATATTCGATGGTGACCACATATCAGAAAAAACGGTTTTTTGGCCCCGAATAATCAATCATGAAGCACCAAAGAGCAACATTGTACAACCCAGAATTATGATTGAGCCGCGGACACTTCTTACGTGTAGACCGTACACCTGGCTTGCACCGGGAGATTGATGCAAGGCCAGAACGTAGTGTCACTGCCTGCTATCGAATCGACACAGTGGCGAATGTACTTTATAGTATTACTCTGTCGATATAGAGATTCTGAATAGATCCAACAGTTATCATTGGCCGACTCATAGATAGTGTATGTAGTAGCCCAGGAGGATACAAGAACAGGAAATACAAGTACAATGTCGGGACATTTGTGAAAAACATAATTGCTGTTTGCGTAATGGAAACGTGAATCACCAAACTGAATGTACATCCGTGATCAGCTTACTCCTGCATTGAGTAGGAATTGATTGAAGATTTTGTCGATCGCCACCTGTGTAGCTAGCTCCTGATACACTAGGAAAGTCACGATCATTGAAAGGGTGTACTCCCTGGACGTTGAAGGTGCACGAAGCAATGGAATTGAGGAGTTGCACTTGAATTTCAAGCACAGTAAGGTAAGGTACTTGAAGTGTCGTGGACCGGATTATTTATTCTGTCGCGTTTGCGCACTAGCTCCTTTGACACTAGGTAGAGGGAAACGCTTGGCAATCGCAAAAAACGAATCTGGAGAAGTCCAAGTAACCCGGTCACTGCACCCTGCCTTGTACTTTGATACCCTCCCCGTTACTTGACTCAAGCCAGGTTCTGGCGTTGTCCTTCTTGTCCTTCTTGTCCGATCTCCCTTATCTTAGACTATCTCACCGGTACTTGTCACCTGATTTGCCCCTGACATAGCAACTCCTTACAGATAATCTACGATCTCCATGGCTGCTGTGAGTCGCCACTTTTTCCCAAGATCTGTAGCTTCCAAAGAGCTATTCATAGAGGTAGCTATTGCTGACCACTGGTGTCGTAGCAGTCACGTCCGTACAATTCCTACAGTCAAGCCCACATGCCCAACGGCGCGAGTTCTGGTCCCGCCTCAGCTGGAGCAGGAAACACTGGAGCCAACTTCCTACCAAACAATGGACGCGTCATTCAAAATGGTGGAGCTCGCATTCTGTGCATAGCTGATGTTCGAGGTAATCAGGATGGTATTGTCGACCTAGATACGGCCGAACACTGACACGCGGACGCTCTAGGAAATCTGAAGTCCTTGAACGATCTGGCAAAGCAAGCTCGAGCCGACTACATAATCCATACTGGGGACTTCGGATTCTATGATGATAGCTCTCTGGACCGTATTGCTGACAAGTACGTATTCGCTTCGTAGCTCCACGTGTAACCCAGTGTCGAGGTTACTGACTGCTCTCGCAGAACACTGAAACATGTGGCCCAATACTCACCTCTCCTCTCAGAACAGACGAAACGAGCCATTCAGTCGTCAACATCCCAGCAGGGACCAATTAGACAGCGTTTCCCAGGAAACGAGCTTATCCTTTCGGAGTTGCCCATGTTCATTGACAAGAAATTCACACTAGAAGTACCTGTCTATACCGTTTGGGGCGCATGTGAAGACGTACGAGTTTTAGAGAAGTTCCGACTTGGAGAATACAAGGTGGACAAGCTGCACATAATCGACGAAGCCAATTCAAGACTCTTGGAAGTTGGTGGTGTGAAGCTTCGTCTTCTCGGTCTCGGAGGTGCCGTGGTCATGCATAAATTGTTTGACAATGGAGAAGGACGAACTACCATTGCCGGGGGTCAGGGCACTATGTGGACCAGCCTTTTGCAGATGGGCGAGCTCGCCGATACGGCCAGCCGTGTGTATGACCCCACCGAGACCCGCGTTTTCATCACACACGCGTCGCCGGCACGAGAAGGTCTATTGAATCAGATAGCGGTCACTCTGAAAGCCGACTTCTCGATATCCGCTGGCCTTCATTTCCGCTATGGCAGCTCCTACAACGAGTTCAGTGTCAACCCAACGCTAGATCATTACCGTGGGAAGCTTGCTGCTTCGAAGGCATCTTTCAATGACGTCTGGGAAACCGTGAAAACCGAAGTCGAGCCGGCGGTCTCTCACAATGAAGCTCAGCAGACATTACTCAATAACGCTCTCGATATTGTTCAAAAGATGCCAACAGTCGCAAACGGTGGCAATCCATTTGGTGGGCCTGTGGCCGGACAAGGCGCCGGAGGAGTCGTCGACGAGAGTGCGTTCAAGAACATGTGGAATTTCAATCTTGCCGACGCTGCATTCGGCTACCTCGTACTCGAGATAGACGCTGGACGAATTGGTACAGAGATGCGCGCGCAAGGCTTTAATTTCGCTCATCGTGGCGTTGGTGCCAAGCCAGGGATGACCCAGTCGGTTCAGTCACCCGTACAGCCTACGCCTACCAATGCGGTGATGCAAGGTGGCCGTACTGTGAGCGGTCTCGGAGGAGCTGGCCAGACTCGACCGCCAGTTGGACCTTCGCAACCAAGTCAGCAATCGAACCAAAACTCACAGGCGCGAAACCAGCAAGCTCCCATCCAGCCAAAGCCGACGACCCAACTGCCTCCACAAGCCCAACAAGATAAAGCTCCAAATGCTCCTCGTTCTGGTCCTGCACCTGCACCTGCAACCGCACCCACATCGAATCAAGCAAAGCCCGCCACACCAGTACCCCAGGCCACTATCTCGGAAACGCCCACACCTGCGACCACGACTACAGGTAAACCATCAACACCAAACCAAGCCACTAACGGTACTACTTCGAGCGACAAGCAGGCTGCACCGGCTGCAAACAAACCATCCTCTCCAACCACCGAGAACAAGCCTAGCATAAGCCTGTTCGTTCACAACATGGAGTCCGTAGAAGCTGTACGAGAGGCGTTCCCGGTCGAAGATAAATGGAAGATTGTGAGCATAGAAAAATGGGGGAAGGGGACGAATCATGTCGTCCATTTTGGGTCGCATGAAGATGCTAGAGCTGCCTTGGAACGCCAGCCAGCAGACCACAAGAAAGTATCTCAACCGGTCGCCGGCCAACCAAGGAAACCCAACATGAAGTGGTTCGATAACCGTGGACCAAAACAGAACTTTCCAAGAGAGAACCGAGACGGACCAGGAGCTGGAACATGGCAGGGGAGCAGCCGTGGCGGAGCGAGCGGCGGGCCACGTCCAGGATACCAGAGTGGTGCGAGCGACAGCGAAGGAGGTCGCGGGCGAGGAGGGTTCCGCGGCGATCGTGGGGATCGCGGAGGTCGTGGAGGACGAGGGCGTGGCCGTGGCCGTGGGGGTTTCAACAAGAGCGGGGACGAGAACTCAACCGCTCCACCAGCAACCAGCACGCCGTCGACCGCACCAGCAGCGCCCACTGCCGACAAGTCGTCTACCGACAAGTCGTCTGCCGAGAAGTCATGAGCAGTCCGTTGCGCTATGGCAGGAATCCTCACTTCTATTGCTCCTGCCGTCTACACCCTTCATTCCCATGCCTTCAGAGGCTCTCAAAGGTTCCAGCAAAGCTCGGCTACAACGTCGCGCTTATGCAGTAGAACTGGAGAGATCCTCGAGCATGCTGAAGCTTTGCATACTTCTCTTTGCAAATAGAGCTTCTATATGAGCGGTCCAGTGGGTTTATGGTAGCATCGGGGTATGTTCGGAAGGTGCGACCGACTGTATTCTAGCTGCACTCATAGCAGTAATGGCTTGTAGACGCAATAGACCGCTGTTGCTTGTAACATTGGCATCTATGCAAATTCACCTTGTGCAGTTTGCACGTCCCATAACGAGTAGTTCCATTGCCAGCGTCTAAATTTCTCACGGTACCAGAAGCAGCGCCAGATTCTGCCTTTCTACACTGACGTTGACCATAGACTAAGGTACTCGTGATAACTAAGGAACTGTAAGGTACTCCATACAAGTACTCCGTACCTTGCTTTTGTGGCGCAAGCCTGGCCGGTTCGGCCCGATCTCCCAGAATCTTGGCAGCCAGCCACCTGACGATGCGCGGACAGGGCAGGCTTCTATTCTCTCAACCACGTCACTGTCCGAGCACTTGATCAGCTCAACCGCTGTTTCCAAGAAGCCATCCAGTTCAGTCGTGATAATCTGACCTCGCCCACGCCTATATGTGCAAGGAGAACACGAACAGCACAACACTTAGTTTCCAGATTACCATCTCTAAAATCTTGGTTTACTTTAGCTACAGGATTCGCGCAGCGCGACCGAAAGGATCCAATCCGCTACTGAAATAAACCGGGCACTCCAGCCGCGAACCTCACGCACAACGGGCCTTAAAGGCTAATATAATTGGATTGGTACAGAGAAAGGACAATATAGAGTTCTGCGATCCTCGATCTGACGTCGTGGGGCGGCGACCATACAAGAGTCATGGCGGGGCCTCCACGCCTGGCGTGGCCTCGAATGTTATTATACTGTGCCATCATGTGCATGGTGATCGTCACAGCCGCGAATAATGACGGGAACTGGACATTGAAGCATGAGGAGGGCAGATGCGCAATGAAAGGTCACTGTGGGAAACAGTCTTTCTTCGGAGGAGAGCTACCATGTCCGGACAATAGTCTTGCAGAGACACCTTCGAAAGCAGTTCGTCAGAAGCTTGTTGGCATCTGTGGACCGAAATGGAACAACACCGACATATGTTGTGACAGTGACCAGCTTGACGCACTTAGTACCAACCTGAAAAGGGCGGAGTCGATCATCTCGGCATGTCCTGCGTGCAAGGTGAACTTTTTCAACCTCTTCTGCACATTTTCATGCTCGCCCGACCAGTCGCTGTTCGTCAATATAACGGAAACCGCTACATCCTCCTCCAAAAAGCTCATTGTGACGGAACTGGATAACATCTGGTCAGATCGTTATGGGTCTGGTTTCTACGACAGTTGCAAAGACGTCAAGTTTGGCGCCACTGGGGGCAAGGCAATGGACTTCATTGGCGGTGGAGCGAAAAACTACACTACTTTTCTTAAGTTTCTGGGCGACAAGAAGTTTCTCGGCAGTCCGTTCCAGATCAATTTCCCTCGGCCGGCTGGCCTCGAACACGATGGCATCAAAGCAGCAGATTCGAAGCCTAAAGCATGCAACGACACTGACGAGGCCTACCGTTGCGCATGCGTTGACTGCCCTGCAGTATGTCCAGAGTTGCCAAAAGTGACCGCGCAAGAAAAGTGTCACGTCGGAGCTCTGCCATGCCTTTCGTTTTCGGTAATATTGATTTACTGTGTGTTCCTAGTGTTACTCGTGGCAGCAGTGTCCGGACATATTGCATATCAAAAGCACAATCAACGAAAGACCGAAAGGTTGCAATTACTGCAAGATGCCGCACTCAGTGATGACGAAGACGAAGGCGATACTGTGCACAACGCAGGTGTGTTGGAGCGGCCCCAGAGGCAATATCCGTTAAACAGCCTCTTCGACAAAGCTTTCAGTGAGCTTGGGAGAAAATGCGCTAGATTCCCTCTAATCACCATTAGTTTGAGTGTGCTCATTGTGTTGGTCTTGAGTATGGGTTGGATCAACTTTGAGATCGAGACAAACCCCGTCAGACTGTGGGTCAGCCCGTCGTCTGCTGCCGCTCAAGAAAAAGAGTATTTCGACAAGAACTTTGGGCCTTTCTTCAGAGCAGAACAGGCCTTCCTAGTGAATGACACGCACAAGTCGGGCCCAGGACCTGTACTGAGCTACGATACCCTCCGGTGGTGGTTTGATGTCGAGAGTCGGATTCAGCGTATGAAGTCGCTCGAAGGAGGAACTACCTTAAGCAATGTCTGCTTCAATCCGACGGGAGAAGCTTGCGTCGTTCAGTCTTTGACAGGCTACTTCGGCGGATCATTCACGGATATTGACAATGACGGTTGGAGAGAGCATCTGCAGCATTGCACCGAGCAACCCGGCAGTCAGGACTGCTTACCAGATTTCCAGCAACCGCTGCGGCCCGATATGATCCTTGGTGGCGTACAAAACAGCGACGCTCTTAGCGCTAAGGCTCTGATCGTTACGTGGGTTGTGAACAACCACGCAGAAGGCTCAGACGGTGAGGCCCGCGCTATAGACTGGGAGGAGAGTTTCATCAATCTCTTGCAGACCGTTTCTCGTGAGGCCAATGAGCGAGGCCTTCGTTTGTCGTATACTACCGAGGCTAGTCTGGAGAAAGAGCTCAGCCAGACGACGAACACGGACGCTAATATCGTTGTCATCAGCTATATCGTCATGTTCCTCTATGCCTCTCTTGCGCTAGGCTCCACGACCCTTACTGCCCGATCGATCCTCCGTAACCCAGCGAACGCACTGGTTCAATCAAAGTTTACGCTTGGCATCATAGGCATCATCATCGTGCTAATGTCCGTCTCGGCTTCCGTTGGCTTGTTCTCCGCTGCTGGTATCAAGGTGACACTGATCATTGCAGAGGTCATCCCATTTTTGGTGCTAGCTGTGGGCGTCGATAACATCTTCCTCATCGTGCATGAGTTCGAGCGGGTCAACATTAGCCATTCTGATGACGATGTCGAGACACGGATTGCCAAAGCCCTAGGTAGAATGGGTCCGAGTATCCTATTGTCAGCTTCGACCGAGACCATCGCGTTTGCACTAGGTGCTGCGGTGGGAATGCCTGCGGTCAGAAACTTTGCGATATACGCAGCCGGAGCCGTGTTGCTCAATGCTGTATTGCAGGTCACCATGTTCGTCTCTGTGCTAGCCTTGAATCAGAGAAGGGTTGAGAGCAGTCGCCCAGATTGTTTCCCTTTTATCAGAATTAAGGGGGCAGATGCTTCACAAGCGCATAGCGGCGGGGCCTATGGATTCGAGTATGAAGGTCCATTGCAGAAATTCATTCGTAAGGCTTATGCCCCGGCTCTACTCGACCGAAGAGTAAAGGTTGGCTTGGTAGTCGGCTTTCTGGGTCTGTTCACAGCTGGCTTGGCGCTTGTGCCGGAGGTCGCACTAGGTCTTGATCAGAGAATCGCTTTTCCCCGTAGTTCTTACCTGATACCATACTTCAACGACCTAGACGAATACTTCAATACGGGCCCCCCAGTCTACTTTGTGACGCGCGATCTAGACGTCACCGCTCGCCAGCATCAACAAGAGCTCTGTGGGCGCTTCTCGACTTGCCACTCATTCTCTCTGGCCAACGTCCTCGAGCAAGAATCAAAACGGCCAAACATTTCCTACATCTCCGGCTCCACAGCTAGTTGGCTCGATGACTTCTTCACGTGGCTCAATCCTTCGAACGAAAAATGTTGCGTCGAGGATGGCAAACCTTGCTTCGCAGGCAGAGATCCGCCTTGGAACTTAACTCTTCATGGCATGCCCGAAGGTTCTGAATTCGTGCACTATCTATCCAAATGGATCAAGTCGCCCACTAACGAGGAATGCCCCTTTGGGGGTAAAGCTCCCTACAGCAACGCTCTCGTCATTGACGAAAATAATAGCTCCGTGCCCGCCTCTCACTTCCGAACGAGCCACACACCTCTCCGCAACCAACGCAGCTTCATCGAAGCATATGCCTCCGCTCGGCGCATTGCGGACACCATCAGCGAATCTCAAGATATTAAAGTATTTCCGTATTCAAAATTCTACATCTTCTTCGACCAGTACGCCACCATCGCCCGGTTAGCCGGCACTCTTATTGGGTCTGCGCTTGCCATTATCCTGGTTATTTCATCTACCCTTCTTGGCTCCTTCGCCACCGGTATGGTGGTAACACTTACCGTGATCATGATCGTCGTCGACGTGCTTGGGGCCATGGCGCTCTTCTCGGTCTCCCTGAATGCCATCTCACTCGTTAACCTAGTTATCTGCGTCGGGATCGGGGTCGAGTTTTGCGCGCATATAGCGAGAGCTTTCATGTTTCCCTCGAAACCTATCATGGAAAAGGCGAAGAGTAAATTTAGGGGGAAGGACGCCAGAGCATGGGCAGCTTTAGTGAACGTGGGTGCGAGTGTATTTAGTGGGATTACTGTGACTAAGTTCCTTGGGGTTTTCGTGTTGGCATTTACGAGGAGCAAGATTTTCGAGGTGTATTATTTCAGAATCTGGTTGAGCTTGGTGGTTTTGGCAGCGTTGCATGCATTGGTATTCTTGCCGGTGGCGTTAAGTATATTAGGTGGTGAAGGTAAGTGTCTCTCTTGTGAATGACGAGGGAGATGACGCTAAGAAGAAACCTACAGGATACGTCGATCCCGAGTCGGACGGGGGGCTTGAAGATGATCTGAACTCGAGGCGGTATAGAGCGATGCTGCCAGAGGACGACTACGATTCGGACGAATACTAAAGCATTTGGGTGAGGAATTGTAGAAAACAGCATTGTCTAGACTGTAACGTTGGCTTTGCATTGTAAGGGAACTGGTCATAGTGGACAGAAAGTGACTTATATTGGAGAACTCAAATCTTAGATCGACTTTGGCAGGTATACTGCTTGTGAGGGTATACTGCTTTGTGGGACTAAGGATAGCTTCTTGAGCTCGAAAAGCCGCTCAGCAATCCGAATCAGATGCCATGAACCAAAGAGTGCAGAACTTCTCCCCAGCTATGGAATGGTGTGTGTGACAACAACGTACTTAGGTTGTATGGTGTCGCGATACTCCGTATCACAACAATTTCCAGCCCTAGCACGTGATAGATACACGGCGGGGAAACATCGGTACAAAAGTTGAGGTCACATTAATTTTTTTTCGAATGTGTTTTCCCACTGATCATGTCGCGCACAGATATTATGGATCGCCAAGAATTCTTTGACGTCTTCAAGGATGTCCTTGCTCGTGAGCTATCCATCCGATATCTGTAAGGCGCATAATATACTGATGCGGAGCAGCAAACACTGAACGCGTCAAGGCTGCGACAGCTACCCTAAAGTCGGATTATTACCCTTTCCCTGCCTCCCTCTGCCTCCTAATTGAGCTACTCGTTTCACAGCAACCTGCAGCGTTACGGCAGCTGGCTGCGACCCAAGCGAAGACACTGATACCAAAGCATTGGGAAGCGGTCCTGGAGAGCGAGAAGGCAAAGTTCCGTAGGAACCTGCTCCAGCGCACACTCTACGAGGAAGATAAATTGGTGAGGCATCAGGCGTCACGAGTCATTGCTGCTATAGCAGAAAAGGACTTTGAGAATTCGGAATGGCTAGAATTATTCGACATGCTGCTGAGTGCTGGGACGGACTCAGATCCTCGGCCACGAGAAGTCAGCACATGTTAGTATCCATGGAGTTTCTTTGTGCCGTGCAATTCGCCATGCAAGATGTCTTAGAGCAAACGAGCTCCGGATATCTCGTGCTGGCTTAACTTTCGCTACTCAAGGACTAATACTGACCGTGTGATTTTCTACAGACATCCTCTTCGCTCTTATCGACACCGCAGGGGAAGCGGCCATGCACAGGTTCAAGCACATACTGGATCTCTTCAACAAAACCATCAATGATCCTCAGAGCATGGAAGTGAGGATCAACACTATGCTGGCACTTAGCAGGATAGCTATTTTGCTTGAGCCAGACAATGACCCGGACACGTTGCGTGCCATACAAGACGCAATCCCTCACATGGTCAGTGTTCTCAAGAGCTCAATAGATGCCAAGGATGAAGACCGTATTCTACAAGCCTTCGAGGTTTTCCAGACTCTACTGGCTTGCGCTTCAGCGATACTGAATCCACACTTCGGAAATCTGATTCAATTCATGAGCGATATCGCCACCCGGACCGAGCTTGACGATGATTCACGAACACAAGCTCTCAATTTCTTGATTCAGGCAGTATCTGTTCGCAAGCTCAAGGTCCAGGGCCTGAAGCTGGGAGAGCAGCTAACTTTGTTGTGTCTTGAGATCGCAACGGAGCTAGATGCAGATGGCGACGACGACGAGATGGACCCTCCACGGTCAGCATTAGGCCTTCTTACGATCATGTCTGGAAACCTTCCACCCGCTCAAGTCGTTGTACCTTTGATGCACGCCTTGGGCCCATACGTAAACAGCCAAGACCCGCAGAGGAGGCAAGCTGGCATTCGGAGCTTAGGTCAGTGTGTTGAGGGCGCTCCTGATTTTGTGGCCACCCAAATCAAGGAGGTCATACCACTCGTACTGCGCTTACTCAACGATAATCATCCGGCGGTCCGGCGTGCCACTTTGGACTGCATCATTCAATTGGGCGAGGAGTTGGGCGAGGAGCTGTCAAAGGAACATCAGAAGCTGCTCCCGCCACTTGTCAAAGCCATCGACACCGCCATCTCGAACCTGACCGGGCCCGATGATGAGGCCAATATGGGCATGATCAGAGCCAGCTGCAACGCGATCGACACGATCGCTACCGATATGGAGCAGAAGGACATGAAACAGTATCTGTCCGAGCTCTACCCACGAATGAGCCGCCTTTTTTCACACCCTGACACGAAGACCAAAGAGGCAGCGATTGGAGCAGTAGGCTCGATCGCCGCTTGTTCCAGTGACGATTTCCTGCCTTACCTTGAACAGACGATGAATGCTTTGTCTAGCTTTGTGCAGATCAAGGATAGTGACGAAGATTTCGAATTACGATGCGTGGCTTGCGATGCCATCGGCAATATCGCTGTAGCTGTAGGAGCTAAGCCGTTCCAGCGTTACGTCCAGCCAATGATGTCGGCCACTGAGGAGGCCATGCACCTTGACCATCCCAAGCTCAAGGAGACAAGTTTCCTCTTCTGGGGCAACTTGGCGAAGGTCTACAAAGTCGACTTCAAACCATTCCTCGACGGTGTAGTTAAGGCTCTTTTCGAAAGCTTACAGTCGGAGGAGTCGGACCTCGAAGTCGATCTCGGCCAAGAGGGAGCAGATCTTGCTGGCAAAGAGGTGACAATTGGTGGTAGAAAGGTCAAAGTGGCTGCCATGAGCGAGGATGAGATCATCGAAGCCAGCGAAATCGAGGACATTGACGAAGCAGAGCTGGACGGGGAGGACGATGAGTGGGATGATGATCTCCAAGCCGTGACTGGTATTGCCCAGGAGAAAGAGATCGCCGTTGAGGTTCTTGGGGACATTGTCACTCACCTACCCAATGACTACATTGGATACTTGGAAAAGACAATCGAGATCGTACTTCCGCTGATAGAGCACCCTTACGAAGGCGTTCGCCGAGGCACAATCAGTACCTTGTTCCGGATGTATGCTACGGTATGGGAGCTCCAACCGGAGGCGCAAAAGAGTTGGAAGCCTGGCGTGCCAGTGCAGGTACAGCCTACATCCGAGATCGCCAAGCTTGGTGAACTGATCATGACTGCCGTGCTAGCTACATGGCCCGAGGAAGAAGATCGGTACGTTGATATATGTCCTCTGTCCGATTTCGTCTGCTCCGCTTCCCTAACATGATGACACACACATATCGTTAATCCCAGCTCACTCAGAGTACCTTTGGTACCTTGCTGAGAACGCGATTTCTACCCTGATCCCGCGAACAACAGCCCCCTTCATTTGTGCACCTCTTACAGCAAGCATCAGCTAAAACCATGCCTCTATATAGCAATACCGTCACAGAAACCTGCCGCTCCCTCGCCGCAACCCTCAAGATCACCGGCCCCTCCCTGATTGCCTCTCCCACCATCCTCAAACCCCTGACCGAAACTCTCCTGCACCTACTCCGACGCTCCCATCCCTGCCAATCCGACTTCGGCCTCGAGATCGAAGACAACGACCTCGAAGAATCCGCCGAATACGACTGGCTCGTCGTCGACTGCACCCTCGACGCCATCATCGGCCTCGCCACCGCCCTCGGCGCCTCCTTCACCGAGCTCTTCAAGATCTTCGAGAAGAGCATCCTGAAGCTCGCCAGCAGCAGCGAGCACATCGAGCGCAGCACCGCGGTCGGCACGATCGCAGAATGCATCCGTGGCATGGGCCCAGCCATCACGCCCTCGACCTCCACACTGCTGAAGCTCCTCCTCCACCGCCTCAGCGACGAAGACGCCGAGACGAAATCCAACGCCGCCTTCGCCATCGGCTTGCTGCAGGAGAAATCCCAATCCGACCCCGAGATCCTGAAAGCCTTCCCTGCCATCCTGGGGAAACTGGAGCCGATGCTGCAGACCGAGCGGGCGCGCATGATGGACAACGCAGCGGGGTGCGTGAGCCGCATGATTATGCGGCATCAGGACCATATGCCGATCAAGATGGTTCTGCCTGCTCTGGTGGAGCTCTTGCCGCTGAAGGAGGACTACGAGGAGAACGAGCCTGTCTGGGGGATGATTGTGCGGCTCTGTAAGTTATCCCTTCCTCTCCCCCCTCTCGTCATCCCTTCCTTCCTTTGCCCTAACAACCCTCTCTCATCAAGACTCCGCCTCGGAACCTACCATCCTGTCCCTAACCCCCCAACTCCTCCCGATCCTCAACCAAGTCCTTGGCCCCCCCAACGAGCAGCTCAGCGACGCCACGCGCTCGCAGCTCGTGGAGATGGTGAAGTACGTCCATGGGAAATACCCGTCCGAGGTGAAGAAGTATGAGCGATTGGATGAGGTGGCGCGTTCATGAGGAAGGGGCGGATATGGGGGAAGGTATAGGAGTGGTAGGAGTGGATTGGGTGGTATGAACGCATGGACATTGGGGAGACGAGTCTACTGCGATGATCTGTATGGAGTAACATGGGGATTTAGGGATGTGACACGATACCCAGGACGGGAAATGCATGCATGGACACATGAAGTCATGGATAGAGCGTGATGGCTTTGAATGTATGCGGAGCGAGGGTATAGACTTCGATCAATGATTCACCAGGAAAAGAGATATACTGGGTGTATGGAGCGTCCCGCGTCTGAGCACACTTCTGCAGTGGATCTCCATGAACATGGCATCCTGCACACTTGTAGATTCATCATGTTTTCTTCTGTGGCCATGCCTGGACCACGATGGTGACGTCGCCGAGCCAGCTTTGCATTGTGTTTTTCTAGCCCGCATACTGCTGCTATGTACCATACATAAGCTCATACCGAGACCGTCCGCATACTCGGCCCTAACCACGATCGCCCATCCCTACGCTTGATGTATCTCTCTCCTCTCAAGTCCTTGCCTTGTTCCGCAACCATTTTCTCACTTTTCCCCACAATCAGCCTCTCAACATCTGCATCCCTGCCTCAAGAGAACATGGAGAAGAAATCCTTCTGCCCCGTAAACACCGGCCCTAAGATCGCATCGACGTCCGCTTCGTCGATGACGGCGCCCTTGCCGGAACATCGGGCCTTAGACTTCAGCTGGGCGCAGAGGTCGTCCATGTCCAGCTCGCCGGAAGTGACTTTTTCGGATTTCTGCACGCGGTCCCTGAAAAATTGATACAAGTCAGTAATGTACCGAAATGGAAAAGTTGGTTGAAGGGAAAACCAACCAGACTTTGTCACAAGACAAAAAGTGTTTGAATCTTGCAGAGGGGTCGTCGTTGGCGTTCTGCGCTGCTTCGCATTGCTTGATCGGGTCGGGCTTGGCAGGCGCAGTTGGTTGTTGTTGCGGGGCGGGCTGAGGGGACAGTGTGAGCTCGCCTGTATTGAAGGGGGTGCTGAAGTCCTGCGTGAGGAATGCGTCGTTGAAGAAGTCGCCGAGGTTGGTGTTCATAATGTTGTCCTGGGGATCGCGGTAGTCGCCGAAGAGGACGGGGTCGAACTGCCCGCCGTTTTGTTGCGCTAGCCAGTCGATGCCGTTGAGGTCGGCCGCGGGCGATTTCGTCATGGTGGATGGTGCTGTGGGTAGTGTCAGAGACGCAATCTTCCTTGGGCAGCAGAGGAGGGTGAGAGCGTTTCTGTGTAGGAGATGTTTTACCTTGTACATCGTTGTTGATGTGCGAAGATTCCTCGTCAATGGTATTCAGTGAGGCCTCACTTATCTTGCGATTTTGTGGTGAATCGGCTGATGGTTCTGGGGTGGTGCCGCACGACGAGTCTGGCCCGGTGTGAGACATGGAAGATGCTGATGGTGAGCTGGTGGATCCGTTGGATATAGCCTGTGTGAAGCCGGGCACGTGTGCTGAGGCACGATAGCTGTCGGCACTTGTCGACTTGCTAGGTGCGGTGGACATTGCTGACGAGTTCTTGGGAAACATGTAATCCGATGAATTGCCGCGTCCAGAGTTCTCTAGGCCAGAAGGACTGAACAATTCGTTGAGCTCGTCCAGGTTATTGCCATTGAAGCTGGTAGTCGGGCTCTGGTATAGATCCTGCGATTTCGAGTTCGGGCCCTGCATGCCATTTGGGCTTATGGGGGTCAGAGGAGACTTAGTAGCAGGTGACTGCTGCGAAGATGATGATCGAGCCAGGTTCGGTACACCCGCAGGAGAAGCACGAGAGGATACAGAATTTGTCGTAGCTGGCGGAGAAATCTTCGCAAGAGACCCATTGCTCATGAAATATGATCCAGGAAGGTCTCCGAACTTCGGGAATGCGAAAAGGAAGTCGCTGCTCTGGCTACTATTGTTGTATGTAGTGTATGGAACGGGGTTTGCGGCGGGAGCCGGTAGACCAACACTGGGAGCAGTCGTCGACAGTCTCTTTCGGTACTCCTTCACTTCAGTGTTCAGGCGCTCGACTTGTGCGCGGAGTCGTCCGTTCTCATGATTGGTAGATTCGGAATTCTTTTCTAGCTCGTCTACCTTTGATTCCAGATCTTTCAGATGGCGTTCTTTACGTTCCCGAAACGCTCGTTGCGCAGCTCGATTCTGCGCCTTTCGTTTCTGACGACGCACGGTTTAGTCCCTTCAATCAAACTGTAGCAGGATGGCGTGACCTTACCGTGGTTGGTTCTCCGGTAATTGGCTTTCTTCCAGGCTTCCTGGCCGCTCTTTCGTCGCTCTCGCGTCGCTTGCCACTTCCTTCTTCCTCCTCGTCATCCTCGTCTACTGATTTCTTCCTCTTATCGTGATGCTCTGTTCCGTCGTCGGTCAACAGATTAGGCAAGTCACCGAAGAGATCTCCGCTATTGTCCCAATCGAAGTTCCCATCTTCCAAATCAAAGTCAACCAGCGGACTTGTAACGGCGTCCATGCCCGAAATTGGTCCGTCTTCATCTGGAGATCTGTAATTATCTGTGTCGTTCATCATCATATCTCGGGAATCTTGAGTTGACGTCACGCTGGCCATCCGAGCAGCCATGTTTCGGCCTGCTGGCTGTCCGCCAAAAGATGATGTAGCCGGAGTGCGAGGGCTGTTTGACGAAAGGGCGGTCCGGAGTAGGGCTTGCTCGTCCTTGGTCAAAGATAAGTGAGGCTGGTATATGGTGGCAGGCTCTTGCGTGTTGTTTGTGGGCATATTCCAAGCTTGGAGATGGAAGGATTCAAAGGCTGTTTGCGTTCCGGGCGAGACGGCTTAGTCAATCAACTCCAACCCTGCACAAGCGTGTCCCCAGCGATTGACCCGAGCCAGCGCTCAGTGATTGCGATCTTGTGCGGGAATCAATGACAGAGCTATGGCAACAGACAAGCCTTTCGTGCAGTCGATGGAGAATGAAGTGGCTGTAGATGGAAAAGAGATTGTTGGTTGCAGGCAGTCAAGATGACGTTCTCTGAAGAAAGTGCACGGGATCGACACAAGTGTCCAACCGCGGTCCAGGTACAAGAGTACACCGCCTCTGTGGTATGGGGAATAGCACCAATCAGCAATGCAACATGACACGTGTGCGCATTGATCACTGCAGGTGGGAACTCGAGGGAGAGAGGGGGACCAATAGGGGAGTGAAGGCAGTAATGGCGCAATATCTCTCCAGGCGGCTTGACGAGGCCAGAGGCGGTGGCCGACTGGGACCCAGGGTGTGACAAGAGTCAGATGGAGAAAGCTAACTATGTTCGCCTAATCTTTGCCGATCCCTCTGGAACTGGACTGTTCTGTTGCAACTTGCAAGGTGGGCGCAAGTCAATGAGTCGACTCGCTTGCTTAGAAATCCTCTTGCATACGGCGTCTCTTCACCCCGATGTCAGCCTTGGAAGAGGGGTCCCCAAGGCTTACCGGGCCGCAAACGCCAATCGCGCACACTAGGCCTTATGAAGTAGTCGGATTCCGACGGGAATTCCATGCCTCATAAGGTACTCTGACTGCATTACTTATACCCAACTATCTTGTCGGTCGCATGACGCTTTGACTCAATCGCTCTTTAAAGAAGATCAAACGTTATCACAGCACTTGTTTGAAGTCGCTTCAGGCGCTGCGTAAACCTACGGAGAGAGGGTTCTATCATATTGGGAGGCTACTTAGACATCCAGTCTGCCCGTCGGTAGACTGAGGCACCATGAACAGTGAGGTGGCCGCCTTGGAAGCGGAAGTGAAGGAGTACAAGCTACAGGTAGGATGCCCCTGAGCTATCTCTCTCGCAGTTGCTAATGAGTTCTCTCTCATAGCTCGAGACTGTTGATTCAGGCCTCCAGGCCGACCCAGACAATGCCGAGCTGCAAAATCTCAAGATCGAACTTGTAGAAGTCATTACCCTCACCGAAACCGCGATCGCAGAGCTAAAGCCCGCATCAGCATCAATTCCAGCCCAGAAGACCTCGGCACCACCAGTAAAGGAGAAGTGGTCAAAGGAGAATCATCCCGCCTATCAGGCTGGCTACCGCAAGCCTGCCGCACCTCAGAGCCCAGTGGAGGAGCCCCAGGGGCCTACAACTTTTTCTGTCAACGACAACGTCCTCGCTAAGTGGAAGTCGGGGGACAAAGCTTTCTACCCTGCACGCATTACCTCCATCACCGGATCGTCCAGCAAGCCCGTTTATATCGTGACCTTCAAATCATATTCCACAACCGAAACACTCTCCGCTCAGGATATCAAACCACTGTCAAATGATAGGAAGCGCAAGGCTGATGGCATGCCAGGGACGCCTGCAGGACCTATAATGCCTACGAATTCGAACGTCATTTCCGCCGCCGCAGATATCGACCCAGCATTGGCCAGCCAAGCGAAGAAAGAGCCGAGCAAAGTCAGTGACGGCCCAACGAGACCAGCCAAGGTACCACGAAAGGTCAAGGCAAACAAGGAGCTAGAAGCAGGCAAAAACAAGTGGCAAGACTTTGCATCCAAGGGCAAATTTGGGAAGTCTACCAAAAAAGATAGCATGTTCAGGACGCCTGAAGGCGTAAATGCGAGAGGTATGTCGTCTAGGCCTAGAAAATTGATTCTTTACTGATTATCGCCCAGTCGGGTTTACAGGATCCGGGCAGCAGATGCGGAAGGATGCTTCTCGGAGTCGCCACATTTACCAGCAAGGCGCGGATGACGAAGGCTACTGAACATACACAACGGGCAGGCAAAGCGAAGCGGCTATTGACACGTATAGAATGCTAGCAAATGACCCAGGTGTCGTATTGGACGTTTGCTGACTGATGCTGTGATCCAACATTCATAGATCCAGACGCAAGTCCGCGCTTTCGATTGAGCAATATTCACGTTCAGCAAAACGTAATTCAATCGCCAGCTCCGTGTGCTAGGCCCTTACTGTGTGTTATGCACAGGCTCGATCTATCATTACAGGTAGGCGTGTAAATCGGGAAACGGTCTTGCAGTTCTCTTGGCTGAAAAAAGCCCCTCCCGAACCTGTGCGCTTGTCTGTTCCACGCCTTTACACCCTATGCTAACATGATGCATTTTTCAAGGGGGTTATGCAGAAACATCTGTCTTATGTTTAACCCAACTATATTTTCTACATCTCTGCTGCGAACATACTGTCGGATTGGCCCCGACGAGGCCATATTCCTTGATGGCGTGACTCTTCACCTATGCTACCCCGCTAGTCGATCGCTCTATAGTACATTGCTTCACGTGCTTTTGTTTTTCTCAACCTATGCCGCAACGTCTGTACACCTCTGCCGACCACCACCTGCTATATGGGTTTCTCCCGATCTCAGTGTCGGGGTTTCAATCTCCTATCGCTCGCGAAACCAGAGAACAGGGGCAAGACATGGACTGTCCAACGCATCACAAGTATCTATCCCTTGCACAAGAAGAAAGCGACTATGCAAGTTGATGCCAGACCACTCAGACCGCCTGAGTTTCCAGTCGTTGCAGAGTGAGCCTTTGTGAGATGGGAAATTCGCTCAAGTCTGGATTAAACATGCTTGATTTTCATTGCGAAGAGCGGGTGCTGAAGAGCACACGGACGACATATGATACTTACTGACACTTTCATGAACCGAGGGTAACGACCGACAGTCTGGGGGCTTTTCGCCCGCTTAGAAGCGACGGTATCGCATACTTTTGAGGGGCGAAATCTTGAATCTGCAGCAGGAAGGTAGTCTTGAATGGTTATATGCAGATCAAGATCAGTCAGATGGTCGTCTTCATAGACAGTCACCTCCATGGCTATGGAATATGCCATGGCCGATCAATCAATCGTGACTGAGTCAAATGACTTCGCAGCGACTGATCAATATTGATTCAATCATGAGCGTTTTCAGTTTTGACATTCGATATCCTTTGAATCGCCACGTCCATCTTCGTAGACTCGCTCGTAAGTAAAGATGAATTGGGTATCTCTCCTGACTCCAAGCAAACCCCCCACCTCCAACCCACGCATCACTTCCTCCCCTCC